>Ga0256901_1001085_pt1 | contig 14112 bp, 15 predicted proteins | sample MC6MC0689MT_FD_190200 | JGI IMG/M metagenome (GOLD analysis project Ga0256901, IMG submission 190200) | Metatranscriptome of enriched soil aggregate microbial communities from Iowa State University, Ames, United States - MC6-MC0689-MT... | ecosystem: Environmental > Terrestrial > Soil >... | reverse complement strand
TAATTATATAATTTATAGTTTTAAACTATAATCATTAAATGCTTACTATAACCGTTATTTGTAAAGTAACACAAAACGGTGCAACTCCCAGACACCATCTTAATCTGATACGAGGAAAAGTCTAGTGTAACAAAATAGCAAAAACTAAGGAAAATAAAAGTTACTAAAATTTTCTTTTGTATTAAAGCGAAATAGGACTAACATAAGAGCTAGAGAGGATGTTTATTCCAATGCTAAGAAATAATGAATAGAACAAAATCATTGACCGGAACTCCCTCTTAAAATGCTAATAAGTTTTTGTCATTACCAATGAACTTTTAAAGGGGACGCTGAATCCGTGGCTTACTTTTTATATTTTCTCCAACTTAACTTTCTAGCATCTATTCCACAATTGTTTGTATACTGGCTATTTTGTTTCTCATTTATCAATCCCCAACCTCCCAAACTAATTAAAAGAATAGCATTAATAGCAGTCATTCATTCCTTATATACTGATTCAACGGTACTGATACTCCCAATCTATTTGCATTTGTTTAATTCAACAATAGTCGGGTTTATTCTGTTATGGTTCTTTTTCCGCGACTTAATGCCTAAACAGAGAATAGTTACATATTTATTTGTGCTTGTTTTTTCAATTGTTATGGATCTTGTTTTATCAACGATCGTTGTTTACATTCTCGGAGTTCCTTCTCGTGAAGCTTTTCTGACTGATGACTTCTTAAAATTACTTTCGGTTATGTATCCACAGCTTTTTGTAATATTGGCCGCTTCTTGGTTTATTCGTGCGCGCAAAAATAATTACGGAAAAAAGATATTTTCCATACTATTAAATGTTGAAAAAAGCACTCTCACACAAGTTTCTACTTTTATTGTTATTCAATTCATTCTGCTTGCCGCCCTGCAGCTTATACAGATTACTACAGAGAAGCATAATTACTATTTAAGTATAATTCTCGTTTACCTGATCATCCTAGTCAGCCTTCTCGCCCTAGTCACCATCATCCGACTGTTCGTCCGAACAAGAGAGCAGGCGGCGAAAACAACGCAAGAGGTGTACATAGACGACATTAACGATATGTTCACATCGATTCGCGGGCAGAGGCATGATTTTCTTAACCATGTTCAAGTTATCCATACGATGGTACAAATGGGCAGAACGGAGCAATTGAAATCTTATGTAGGGGATTTGGTTAAAGAAACCCGAGAACTGAGCGATATCGTTCATCATTCGTCTCCTGCGCTTGCCGCCTTCGTTCAGGCTAAGATCGCCGTCTCACTAGGCAAAGGCATCCAGTTTGCCTATGAGCTGCCCGACAAGTGGGAGGCCAAGGAAACAACGGTTAAAGTGGTCGATATTATTAAAATTATCGGAAACCTGGTAGACAACGCATTCGACGAGACGATGAACCTTCCGCCAGAGGAGAGACACGTCTTTGCCTCTATCCGTACGCAAGAAGACGGATCGATAGAACTTGAGGTATCAAATCGCAGCCGCGTCTTAACTTCCGACGATAGACGACATATTTTTAAGCCGGGATATACGACCAAAGGAGATGGGCACAGCGGGCTTGGTCTTGCCATAGTCCAGGAGAGAGTGAAGCATTATAAGGGTGCACTGGAGCTATTGTCCGATGAGAAAGAGGGAGTAACCGTATTCAAAGTATCCCTTCCTGCGGTAAGTGCTTGATCCATCCGCCGCGCTATTGAGCCGTACTGCTCCTTCTAATGTTGCCGAGTAATGCCGCCGCCAGCGACATTTAAGTTATATATAAATCAAGCCATCGCGTTTCAGACCAGTCCGTTCATAAGAAACGACGCTGCATAGTTCAAGCGTGAACAGACTACGTAATTGGTCGGACGTAAAAAAACCAAACCTCGGCGGCTTGGCTTTTGTTTCCTTATGGCTATAATGCAGTTCACTTCTTCCAGAACAACGACGGCCTTAAGATCGCTTTAGTCTTATAATCCGCACTCTCTTCTTTAGCCAAATGTTGCACTTTCTTCACATTCGCCTCCGACACGGTAGCAAATTTGCTGTCACCACTCCAAGGATGCTCAAAGTAAACTTTCCGAGCCTTTGGATCAAAAGCCTTCACTTGGTTCATGTTTACGATGTTTGTCCGATCCAATCGTTCGAAACCATCATCGTTCAGTACAATCATTAGCTCTTCGAGAGTGGTGGGGTAATAGTACATGGCATCTTGCGTATAGAATTCCGGACCATTTGTAGTTGGACGAATAGAAATAATATCTTTAGTATCAATTCTAACCGGATTTCCATTCGCATCAAGAAGTGCTATGTAGGACATATTATCCCCCCCAATACTTGATTACTTACTTTTTAACTCCTCAGGAATCTCAGGGCGATAGACTAGGAACCAACTTGCAGTGCTGATAAATACAGCCGCAATTAAAACGAGAATTTTAGAAGCTAGGATCGCCACATTACGTTTCATTTTCCCACCTCCTCCTATATGGTGTCAAAGTAATTGCCTGCATAAAATAAACAAGCGCAATTGTAGAACTTAAAATAAAGAAATTGGAAAAAACAATCATAACGGATATTGCCTTCAAAAGCGGAAAAAAATTCGTAGGAATCCTCGCATGATTTTCAATATTTGCCGGTGCAAAAATGAAAACTATGATTAAGCTTACCAGTGTAATAACAATTATAAGTTCCTTTGTTAAAGAAACATGAGGTGCTATTGTTATAATAATTACAGAAACAATCGAACAATGAATCGCTTTTTTGAGATGTAGGCCGCCCGAAACAAATCTCAAAATAATAAATGCTAGCAACCCTACCGCTGTAGATGCAAGACTATGAGTTAGTGCTCCAACAAAAACAATGATTAAAAATGTTATAGCGGTATGTATTACTACAATTAAAGAGAATTTCATAACTTCAATACTTGCTGTTTTGGAAGGCTCCGTTCTTTTAATAGCTTCCGCCAGCTTTAAAGCTATAGAATCAATCACGCCGCTCATCCTTCCTTATTGTTAACAAAATCAGGACAAGCATGGAAACCAACAAAAATATCGAAATAATCAAATAAGGAGGATCCTCACTCAAGATTCGTAACAAGTTGCCTACAAATATCGTGATCAAAGAGACTACAACAAATAGTAAAAACCACCTGTTCTCCTTACTAAAAAACTTTGATTTGTTTACTCTGTTATAATTCTCAACAAAACTAAAGCCACCCTTTAAGAAAGCAATTAACAATGTCAGAACAACCATCACAAAGGCAGAAGAAAATTGTAACAAGTAACCATCTCGGGTATAAGGTAATATGTCAGTCACGATTGCGAAATGCAAGAAAGCGCCCGCTAAAGTCCACTGCACAATAAAATTAAGTAAGTAACCTGTAATTACCATCAGCGTTGCATTGAATAACGTAACTTTCAAAAAGAAATAAAAGAATAAGATAATTACTATAGTTTGAATTAATGACGAAGTTGCTTGTAGAAACTCAGTTTGCAAGGACTGCGAAACAAGACTAAGTACAATTGCAAAAACTCCGAATTTGGAAATATTTTCTTTAATACTAAATCTGAATAGAACTAAAATAAATGCAAAAGTAACGACATATTCTATCGACGAGAAAAATACAAAGCCTGCAAATTGCATAGTTCTATTGCCCCTCTACAACAATACAAAAATAAACTATATAATTCTATTTTATCATTTTTAATAAAAAAACATATTCATATTTTAATTAATTAGATAAAAATCCAACCTCTTTTTCGTGTATTTATTTAGTTAATTTCCAATATTTTCTCTTTTTTTCGAGAAAATATTGAATTTTAACCTCGTCCATCTTATATTAATTATCCACAGAATGCTCCCCATTACCCAGTTTTAGTGGTATAAAAGATGTATGCCAACAATTGCCTATCAAGGGAGTCAGCAGCATGCAAGAATTAATAAATTTTCTTAAATTGGATCTCTTGGTCGCCCAACCGCAATTATTTACTTGCTTATTGTTTTGTTTCTCTTTTTTAGAACCGCAGCCTAAAAACTTGATAAAACGATTGCTACTTTTTACAGTCATCCATTCCGTTTACACAGATATTTTAATTCGTTTTCTTCCTCTTCCTGTTCATATGATAAATTCAATCGCTTCAGGATCATTACTCATGTTCCTGATTTTCAAAGAATTGCGTCCAAAAACCAAGATCCTAATGGTCTTCTTTATGTTTATGTTATGCATGATCACAGACATTATTTCAAGCGCTATTATCGTGTATACGTTAGGAGTATCTGCCCACTCCGATATCATTCGCGAAGTCTCTACGTTAATGAGAACGCTGTATCCTCAGCTTCTTGTCCTTTTGATCGCTTCTTGGTTTATTCGAAATAAAAACCTTTTCTCCGCAAGGCGCTTTTTCGCTTTTATTGTAGAGGATAATCGAAAGTCTTTAATGCAAGTAATCCTTCTGATTTCTATTCAATTTTGCTTGTTAGGAGCTATGCAGTTTTTACAAATCACCTATGACAACAATAATGAAACTATTAATGCTATAATGATCTACCTCATCATCCTAGTCAGCCTCCTAGCACTAGTCTCCATCATCCGACTGGTCATTCGCACCAGGGAGCAAGCGGCGAAAACGACGCAAGAGGTGTACATAGACGATATTAACGACATGTTCACATCGATTCGGGGACAGAGGCATGATTTTCTCAACCATGTGCAGGTCATCCATACGATGGCGCAGATGGGCAAGACGGAGCAATTGAAAAATTATGTAGCGGACCTGGTCAAGGAGACACGGGACGTAAGCGACATCGTTCATCATTCGTCTCCCGCGCTTGCCGCCTTCGTTCAGGCCAAGATCGCCGTCTCGCTGGGGAAAGGCATTCAGTTTACTTATGAGCTGCCCGACAAGTGGGAGGCCAAGGAAACGACGATTAAAGTGATCGATATCATTAAAATTATTGGGAACCTGGTAGACAACGCATTCGACGAGACGATGCACCTTCCGCAGGAGGAAAGACATGTCTTCGCCTCTATCCGCTCCCAGGAGGACGGCTCAATTATGCTTAAGGTATCCAATCGCGGCCGCGCAATAACAACGGACGATAGACTGCAAATTTTTAAGCCGGGGTATACGACCAAAGGAGAAGGGCACAGCGGGCTTGGACTCGCTATCGTTCAGGAGAGAGTAAAGCATTATAAAGGAGTGCTTGAGCTCGTTTCCGATGAAAAGGAAGGGCTGACCGTGTTCAAAGTATGCCTCCCGGAGGTAAGCGCGTAAGGCATTAGCGGCGTCCCGTAAAGTCCTCTATCTACCTCCATCCAATATTTTAACATTTACGAGAGTCCTCCCTAACCGGAAAATAGATAGAAACAAGCTTACCTCTATCTATTTGAGCCTAATAGGCCATCAACCGACCTGGGAGGACATTTCTATTGAATCGACATCATGTATATTTGCGAGTCGCCCTGCTTACCTTCGTTCTTGCCGTATTGCTCATTCCGATGCCGCCGGGAAACGCCGACAGCGACGTCAAAGTTACATATAACGGCAATACAATCGAGTTCCAGACCAGCCCGTTCGTAAGAAACGACGCTACATACGTTCAAGCCCGGCCTCTGTTGAATGCAGCAGGATTACAGGTCCAATGGATCGATAAAACCAGATTCAAGCTGTTCCGTTCAGGCATAGTTGTCGATATGGAGGTCGGAAAAACTGCCGCTGCCCTCAATGGGAGCAGCCTGTCGCTCACTCACGCGCCGATTCTGTCCAACTCAACTTTGTTTCTTCCTATACGCCCGTTTTCTGCTCTCATAGGATTGAACGTACAATGGTTCGCTGGCTCCAATACGATTGCTTTAACTACAGCAGGTAGTACGAAACCGTCGGCTTCGCCGTATCGGATCGTTGCCTATTATCCGTATTGGGCTTCCTATCAGCAACTAACCCCGTCTCACTTCGCAACATCCGAAATTACTCATCTCAACTATGCCTTTGCTAACGTTCAGAGAGGCGAAGTCGTGATGGGCGACGCCGCTGCGGATCGCGCCAACTTCGCCGAATTGAAGCGGATAAAGAAAGACAATCCGAAGCTGAAAACCTTGATCAGCGTCGGCGGTTGGAATTGGTCCGGCTCCTTCTCCGACGTCGCTCTGACCGCCGCCGCAAGAACCAAGTTCGCGGAAAGCGCGGTTCGATTTATTCGGGACAACGGATTCGACGGCGTTGATCTCGACTGGGAATACCCGGTAGCCGGAGGCTTGTCCTCCAATCGCACGAGACCGGAGGATAAGCGGAACTTTACTTTGCTGCTGAAGGAGCTTAAGGCCAAGCTGGACGATGCAAGAAAACAGGACGGTAAACCGTATTTGTTGACGATTGCCGCCGGTGCTTCTTCCGGCTATATTTCCAACACGGAGATGAATCAGGTCGCAGCCATCGTCGATTGGGTCAATCTGATGACTTACGATTATCATGGAAGCTGGGAAAAGACGAGCAATCACCACGCCCCCTTGTATTCCGATCCGAAGCGGCCGAGCACCTCCGGCGCCAGCGCAAACGATACGGTTAACGCCTTTATGAAAGCAGGGGTTCCCGCAAACAAGCTTGTGCTGGGCGTTCCGTTCTACGGACGGGGCTGGGCGGGATGCGGATCGACAGGCAACGGCTTGGCGCAGACCTGCACCGCTTTGTCGGAAGGAGTAACCGCCTCTGGCGTACATGAGTTTGGTAACTTGGAGAACCTCGGCTGGTTAGACGGGAGCGGCTTCGTGCGTTACTGGGACGATACGGCCAAAGTTCCGTGGTTGTACAACAAAAAAACCGGGACCTTCATAACTTACGAAGATCCCGAATCGCTCGCCTACAAAGCCGGTTACGTCAAAGCTAAGGGGCTTGGAGGCGCCGTTGTCTGGGAGCTCAGCCAAGATTTCAACGGCACCTTGCTAAGGAAGCTGGCTCAGTCTCTACGATAGTCGGCAGTGTGGCGGAATTTACCTGCTGTCAAGGCTCTCCGACGCAGCACACTACGGTCTGGCAGATCGTTAGCCAACGTCATGACGCTCCGACGCAGAGCTTAACGATTTGTGCCAGACCGCCGCCGCTTATCGATTCAGCAGGCTACCGACATACCGAAGCAGTTCATTCGCGCAAACCGGGCAATAATGATGCTCGTCGATCAGCCGCTTCGTTACCTCGTTAATGCGTTTAAGCTGGCTTTCATCCGGCGTTTTCGTTGAGGTCGTAATTTTCACGATGTCCTTCAGGTCGGTGAACAGCTTCTTCTCGATCGCCTCGCGAAGCCGGTCGTGCATGCTGTAATCGAACTTCTTGCCTTTGCGGGAGTACGCCGACAGACGAATGAGAATCTCTTCGCGGAATGCCTTCTTCGCGTTCTCCGACACGCCGATCTGCTCCTCGATCGAGCGCATCAGCCTCTCGTCCGGGTCCAGCTCCTCGCCTGTCAGCGGATCTTTGATTTTCGACCAGTTGCAGTACGCCTCGATATTGTCGAGATAGTTTTCGAACAAGGTGCGGGCCGACTCTTCGAACGAATAGACGAACGCCTTCTGGATTTCCTTCTTGGCCAGGTTGTCGTATTCCTTACGAGCGGCGGAGATGTAATTGAGATACTTCTCCCGCTCCTCCCTCGTAATCGAAGGATGCTGATCGAGACCGTCCTTGAGCGCGCGCAGCACATCCAAGGCGTTAATGCACGGCAAGTCGTGCTTGATCAAGGCGCTCGATATCCGGTTGATGACGTAACGCGGATCAATACCGGACATGCCTTCCTCGCTGAACTCGTTCTGCATCTCCTTCAGATCGGCTTCCTTGTAGCCCTCTACCTCCTCGCCGTCGTACATCCGCATCTTTTTGACCAGATCCATCCCCTGCTTCTTCGATTCCTTGAGACGGGTCATAATCGAGAAAATCGCGGCGGCCCGCAGCGCATGAGGCGCAATGTGGATATGGCTCATGTCGGATTGACCGATCAGCTTCGTATAGATCTTCTCTTCCGAAGATACCTTCAGATTGTACGGAACCGGCATTACGATCATCCGCGACTGCAGCGCTTCGTTTTTCTTATTGGCGATGAAAGCCTTGTACTCCGATTCGTTCGTATGCGCCACGATCATTTCGTCCGCGCTAATTAATGCGAACCTGCCGGCTTTGAAGTTGCCTTCCTGCGTCAGCGAAAGCAGGTTCCATAGAAACTTCTCATCGCACTTGAGCATCTCCTGAAATTCCATCAAACCGCGATTGGCCTTGTTCAGCTCTCCGTCGAACCGATACGCTCGCGGATCGGACTCCGAGCCGTATTCCGTAATCGTGGAGAAATCGATGCTGCCGGTCAGGTCGGCAATATCCTGAGATTTCGGATCGGACGGGCTGAATGTACCGATTCCGACGCGATTTTTCTCCGAGATCAGCACGCGCTCAATCGGCACCGTCTCGATGTCGTTGTCAAACTCCGTCTTCAACCTCATCTGGCAGGACGGACACAGATCGCCTTCGATACGTACCCCAAGCTCCTTCTCGATCTCCGGGCGAAGCTCTTCGGGAATGAGGTGCAGCGGGTCCTCCTGCATCGGGCAGCCCTTAATCGCATAAACGGCTCCCCTTGTCGTTCTTGAATACTGTTCCAGCCCTTTTTTAAGCAGAGTGACGATCGTCGATTTCCCCCCGCTGACGGGTCCCATGAGCAGCAATATTCTTTTGCGCACGTCAAGTCTTCTGGCCGAAGAATGAAAGTACTCCTCCACCAGCCTCTCCATCGTCCGGTCCAGCCCGAAAATTTCCGAGCTGAAAAACTTGTATGTTTTGCTACCGCCCGCCTCTTCCACCCCATGGGATACGATCATATCGTAAACCCGGGCGTGAGCGGTCATCGCCGGAGAATTGTCGCGGCGAAGTATATCGATGTAATCCCGAAAAGTCCCCGACCAGCTTAATTTTTCACTCTCGGCCCGATACTCTGAGATCCGACTGAAGATGTCCATGCCGCTTCCTCCTCGCAGCTTTCTCTACTCTGACTTGACGTAATATCATCCTATGCGGGGAGAGGGACGAATTTGACCTTACATTCTTGTTCATTGCTAAATCCTCTGTGCCCCGTATGCTATAATGGCGATAAAACCAACGTATTTACGTGCTGATCAGGAGGAGATTTCACCTTGGCCGTCAAACTGGAAGCCGAGCTGTACCCGCCGGTCAAAAGCTTCTTCGCCTCCCGAGGATACGAAGTAAAAGCGGAAATTCGCGGCTGCGACCTGGTCGCCTATCGCCCCGAAGAGCACGGCGATCCGACGCCCACGATCGTCGAGATGAAAAAAACGTTCACGCTGCCGCTGCTGCTCCAAGGAATCGACCGGCAGAAAACCGGAGCGTCCGTCTGGCTCGCCGTGGAGAGGAACCGCGTAAAAAAAGGCGCCCACAATCAAAGGTTCAATGAAATAACTCATCTGTGCCGAAGACTGAATCTCGGATTTATTACCGTTACTTTCTATCGTACAAAATCCCCCGTCGTCGACGTCTGGTGCGAGCCTGCGGAAATCCGCAGCTCCGCCCCTTCCCCGGTCCTCTCCGGCTCGTCTTTGGCGGCGGAGACGGGAGACGCCTACAACCTGCCAACGGGAAGAAGAAGCAAAGCCAAAGCAAACAGACTGCTGAAAGAATTTAATGCCAGAAGCGGAGATTACAATGTCGGAGGCAGCTCGAAACGCAAGCTCGTTACCGCTTATCGGGAGAGAGCGATCCAATGCGCGCTTGCGCTCGCCTGTCACGGTCCCTCCGCTCCCAAACAAGTCCGCGATTGGACCAATTGCCCGAATGCCGGCACGTTTCTGCGCGACAATCACTACGGCTGGTTCAGACGGATCAGCAAAGGCATATACGAGCTGACGCCCGGCGGCGAAGCGGCATTGCAAGAATATGCTCATGTCGCTCTCGTATGGGCTCGCCAGTTTGTATGGGCCGACGTATGGGCGAACGCGAACGCGCCGGAGCCGGCGAACGAACAAGCGGAAGGAGCTGCATCCCGATGAGCGAAGAGCTGTATCCGATCGACCTTGGCCCTGTAACCCAATATGAAATCTTACCTGCGGAAATAACGGCGGAGGACTCCCCTTATTGGCTTGTCCGCAGCGCCGAAGGGGTTTATCGCCTGTTACTGGCCGTTTGTCCCCATGCGGGCGGCGACATCCGTCCGCACGAGGATATTTTCTATTGCCCGCTGCACTTCTGGACTTTCCATGGCGAAACCGGAGCGTGTCTTACCCTCTCCGACCGCAGATTAGCCTACCGTCAAGTCATCGAAAGAAACGGGCGGCTCTATGCGGCCGCCAAGTTCGATTAGGAACGGGACCATCGACCCGTAAACTCCTCAATGCTCTCCGCCAGTCTCGCCACGCCTTGGCGGATTTGTCGCTCGTCGGCGAAGGCGTGAGTAATTCTGACAGTGTTGGGCTTCGGATCTTTCGCAAAGAACGGAGCCCCCGGCTGAAAAATTACCCCTTTTAACCACGCCCCTCGCAGCAAAGCTTCGCCGTCCAAGCCGGGCGGCAGCTTAAGCCACAGATGAAGTCCGCCTCGCGGCTCTACCCAAGTTAACTCGCCGATACGCTGGCGGGTCAACTGCTCCGTCATCATTCGCTTCCGTTCCCGACATTGAACTCTGAGCATGTCAAGCAGCGGCTCAAGGGGCTGCTCCTCGATTAAACCGCTTAATGCCCGCTGCTCGATTGGACCTAACGCGTATTTCCTTGCATTCTCTTCTCTCGCAAGCGACGGTCGACTGAATGGCTCCGCGGTTCCGGCGATCCATCCGACGCGGGAGCCCGCGATCAGCCCCGGAGGCAACTGACCGATAGACAGTACCCCCGGCTCTAGACGCCGCTGCGCCGCCGCGATCTCTTCCGGTTCATAGAGCAGCGTCTCCTGCCTGTCGTCGACGACGAGCAGCACTCCGGCTTCTCGGCAGCGATGGAAGACGGCGGCCCGATACTCCCCGCTCCACTTCATCCCTTCCGGCTCCGTACAGGACGGGGCGACATAGACGAGCTTAGGACGATGCCGGAACAGGGCTGTCGTCAGCGCTTCGGGGTCCATCCCTTTCCGATCTCCGTCCACCGCTTCCACCCTCATGCCCGCTTTGCGAAACGCTTGCAGAGCGGTGCGCGACGTCAGTCGTTCAGTCAGAACGACGTCGCCGGGCTGCAGCGCTTCGCCGATGATCCAGCTTAGCGCGCTGTCAGCCCCTTTGGTAAATCTGATTCGTTTGCCGTTCCCGCTGATTTTCCCGTTCAGCAAGCTTGCGGCAAACTGATCGTTCAGATTTGATTCTCCGCCGCTGCCCGCTTCTTGCCGCCCCGGTCCGAACTCCTCCCCCGCCAGCTTCTCTGCGGCGGTTTCCACCCTCTCCTCCCAATCCGATGCGGCTACGAGTCCTTCCTTCGGCCATCCGCCCATCCAGTTGATGATCGAACTCAAGGCGATTCCCTCCCCTTGCGATGTTGGCCACGATTTCATTTATATGCCCGACGAGCGGAGATCATCAACTGTTCGGGTTTGTTCACAACATTTTGCGTTTTCTTTTTAACAAGGGTTGGTTATAATAAAGGGTAGTTAATCGGAGGTGTAGGATATGTTCCTTTCGGCAGCTGGCGAAGCAGCACAAGAAGTGATCTTATTCGGGATGTCCCACAAGTTCTGGATCGTCGTTCTCATCCTGGCGTTGTTCATCGGAGCAATTTTGACGGCTTCGTATAACGATGATAAAACCAAAGGCTTGTAAATATCCGCCGACAAGACCGGAACCGGAAGGTTCCGGTTTTGTTTACGACATATATGACAAAAAAACCGTCCGAGAGGACGGTTTTTGTTGTTCCCGGTATCTTTACAGCCCGTGCATATCTTTAACACAGGAAGCGCAGACATAACGCTCCTTGAATTCCCCGACGGATTCCATCGAAGAACAGAACACGCAGCGCGGCCGATAACGTTCCAAAATGATATGATCGCCTTGAACCAATATTTCCACGGGATCCCCTTCATTCATCTGGTACCGTTTGCGCAACGATTTCGGAAGAACAATTCTTCCTAATTGATCGACTTTACGAACTACGCCTGCAGGTTTCAATGCAGTTCCTCCATTCATACGCTAATCTAGCTGGTTATCTCGAAACCTTTTGGCCTTTTTGACCACTTTATACCGTTCTATATAAAAAGCTTATTCCCTTCCGTTCAACCAATTTGCTTAGGATTATGCAATTTTCGACAATTAATCTCGAATCATTGCGAATTATGTCGAATTAAGGCTAAAGGAGAGGGAAATCGTTCTGCCGCAGCGCCTCGAATACGACAATTGCTGCAGAATTGGACAAATTCAGCGAACGAACCTTGTCCGTCATCGGGATCCTCATGCACGTATCGGCATGAGCGTCCAGCATTTCCTGCGGAAGCCCCTTCGTCTCTCGTCCGAACACGAAGAAATCTCCATCCCGGAACGAGAAATCCGTATATCGCTTGGTCACCCGAGTGCTCGCGAAGAAAAATCTTGCTCCAGCGTGCGCAGCCTTCACCTCTTCGAACGAATCGTAGTAAGTGATGTTCACGGAATGCCAGTAATCGAGCCCCGCCCTTTTCAACACTTTATCGTCGGTCGAGAAGCCAAGCGGACGCACGAGGTGGAGATGCGTTCCGGTTGCCGCGCAGGTTCTGGAGATATTGCCCGTATTGGCCGGAATTTCCGGATTGACGAGCACAATGTGAAAAGGCATCGATCGCGCCCCCTTCTTCACGCATACAAATCGAAGGGCTTCCCACAGCCATCGAAATCGATGACCGGAGAAAGCCCGGATGAATCTTCCTTAACCGTTACGGCTTTGGAAATCGCGCATAAACCCTGCCAACGCCTGCACATTTTCCGGCGTAACGGCGTTGTAGATCGAAGCCCTCAAGCCGCCGACGCTGCGGTGGCCCTTCAGTCCGACGAAGCCTTGCGCTTCGGACTCCTTGGCAAACTGCTTCTCAAGCTCTTCCGTGGCCAGACGGAAGGTGACGTTCATGATCGAACGGCTGCCGGCGTCCGCAAAGCCGCGATAGAAGCCGCCGCTGGAATCGATCGTATCGTACAGAAGATTCGCTTTCTCGTTATTGCGAGCTGCCATTCCGGCCGCTCCGCCGTTCGCTTTCACCCACTTCAATACTTCGCCCGCCATGTAAATCGCGAACGTAGGCGGAGTATTGTAGAGCGAATCAGCCTTCGCGTGCGTATCGTAACGCAGCATCGTCGGCACGGCGCCCTCAGGCTTGGCGATCAGATCCTCGCGGATAATTACGATCGTCACGCCGGAAGGTCCAAGATTCTTTTGAGCGCCGGCGTAGATCAAGCCAAATTTCGACACGTCGACAGGGCGACACAAAATATCGCTCGACATATCGCCAATTAGCGGTACGCTGCCTGTGTCCGGGTAATCCGTCCATTGCGTACCTTCAATCGTTTCGTTCGAGGTCAGATGCACGTAAGCCGGATTGCTCGGCAGCTTCAGCTCCTCGGCCGCAGGAATACGCTTATATGCGTCGGCTTCCGACGAAGCCGCGACCGCAACGTCGCCGAACAGCTTCGCTTCCTGAATCGCTTTGGTCGCCCAGCTTCCCGTAGCTACGTATGCCGCAGACGTGCCTGCGCGAAGCAGGTTCATCGGCACCATGGCAAACTGCGTGCTGGCTCCGCCTTGAACGAACAACACCTTGTAACCTTCCGGAATGGACATCAGCTCGCGAAGCAGCGTTTCCGTCTCGTAATGAACCTTCTCGTAGACTGCTCCACGATGGGACATCTCCATCAAAGACATGCCGCTTTCTTCGTATTCGACAAATTGCTTCTGAGCGTTCTGCAGTACTTCAAGCGGCAATGCCGCCGGCCCGGCGTTAAAATTGTATGCGCGATTGGCCATCTCGTCCCCACCTTGTCTGGAATCATACATAATAGGCTAATCATATCAGAGCTTCGCGCCGCTCGGCAACCATTTCCCTTGATATTCACGGAAATTTCGACTAATTTCCGAACGAAAGCGATACCATACCAAGATAATCTTCGGCTTTGGCACAAATGAAAAAGCAGTCTACGAG
>Ga0256901_1001081_pt1 | contig 14137 bp, 13 predicted proteins | sample MC6MC0689MT_FD_190200 | JGI IMG/M metagenome (GOLD analysis project Ga0256901, IMG submission 190200) | Metatranscriptome of enriched soil aggregate microbial communities from Iowa State University, Ames, United States - MC6-MC0689-MT... | ecosystem: Environmental > Terrestrial > Soil >... | reverse complement strand
GCACTAGACACTACATGCACCACCGTTATACCAGCCGCTTTCATATGATTTTATGTAATCCACAATGAAAAAAATGTTAAAAATTTGCCAATAACAGTACTATGTATTGCATAATACCTTTCAATAGACATATCTTTGCATTACAATATCGCAAGGACATTAATGCGTTAAGCATTATTTAAAAACCATTTTGCTATGAATACTGAAAATACCGCCGCTCAGATGCGGAAAGGGGTTTTGGAATTTTGTATTCTATCTGTAATCCGCAAGTCTGAAGTATACCCGTCTGATATTATAGAACAGATGAAAGCTGCCGGACTTGTGATTCTTGAGGGAACACTTTATCCCCTGCTTACCCGACTTAAAAATGCCGAATTACTTAGCTATAGATGGGAAGAGAGCTTATCTGGACCGCCTCGTAAGTATTTTTCGTTGACAGAAAAAGGAGATAAATTTTACGCAGAGCTAGAACAGACCTGGTCGCAATTGGCCGAGGCAGTTGAACTTATTACCAATCCCAAAGCTTAAACCACCTAAACTCACAGCCTAAATAATTATACAATGAACAAGATAATCAATATAAATCTCGCCGGCAGACTGATTCCCATCGATGAAGCCGCTTATGATTCTTTACGAGATTACCTCAACAGGCTTAAATCTTTTTTTGCTCGCGAAAAAGGCGGCGATGAGATCGTGCGTGACATGGAAGACCGTATGGGCGAGCTTTTTCAGGATAAATTAAAGAAAGGTACGCCTTGCATTATGCTGTCTGATATAGACGATATGATAAAAATAATGGGTAGCCCCGAACAAATAGAAAGCGAAGCTGGAGAAGAGGAAAACTTTAATGCACGTAATGTCAATAATGCAAAACAAGCTGCACACAATGATTCTGAAAACACACGCTCCCATAGGCTTTCAAGGAACAAGAATGATAAAATGGTGGGTGGCGTTTGTGGTGGCATTGCTAATCATTTCAACATTGATGCTACTATTATTCGTGTTGCCCTAATTATAATTACGCTTGCCTGGGGAAGTGGTTTAATTCTCTATTTATTGTTATGGGCCATTTTGCCAGAGGTAGATGACCAACAGCCATCAGTAAAGCGCAGACTCTATCGCAACCCTAAACAAAAGGTCGTGGGAGGTGTATGCTCAGGCATTGCGGCTTATGCCAATGTAGACCCAATTGTGCCCAGGGTTATTTTCGCAGCGCCCTTGCTAGGCATGATATTCTTCGGCATTCTGGATAGTGGCATATTTTTCTTTCCTGTGCTAGTTGGCGGTTTACCCACGCTAGTATTGCTGTACATTATTCTTTGGGCTAGTTTGCCCGAGGCTACTACTGTAGCAGAGAATCTGGAAATGCGTGGCGAGAAAGTAGACATTCATAACCTAAGCCAAGCAATAAAAGGTGCAGAGATTGACAAAAATGTGACGCCTAAAAGATCAGGCTTAGCACAGCTAATAGCCGTTGCTATCAAGATTTTCGTGTTCTTTATATTGGGTACAATTTTGCTGGCTTTAGGCAGCATTATCATTGCCGCACTTATGGCTATGTTGGGCTTTACAAGCACAACCGGCTTTATGTTTCCATTCGGTAGTTTGATTACAGAGAATGAAACCTACAAGGTACTCATCTGGGTATGCATAGTACTTACTTTGGCCATACCTTTTATTGGTGTTATGCGTACGCTAGTTAGGGTTATATCTGGACGCAAAAAATCAACTAACAGATGGATAACCGGTGTTATGACTGTTTTGTTCGGTGCTGGAGTATTCGGTCTTTTTTGGATAGGCGGCTCCATTGCTTCTGACTTTAAAGTGCCCTACACCAAAACATATGAACTCGCCTTGGCACAGCCTAACAATGACACCTTATTGGTAAGACAAATGGTGCTGGATGAAAGTGGCATTTTGAGTGATAAAGATTGGGATAGGGAAGATTATGAGGAATGGGATAATGAAGGTATTCGCTTTAGAGATGATTCCACAATTGCCATCAGTAATATTAACCTGCACTTCACCAATAGCCCCGACAACCAATACCACCTACGTGTACAAAAGAGCGCAAATGGCCGCACGCTAAAGAGAGCTACTAAACTTGCCGAAAATGTAGCGTTCAATTATAAGCAAGAAGGCAATGTGCTATTGATTCCTAGAGATTTTGTGCTAGCTAAAAATCATCCTTTTAGAAATCAAAAAATAAGCATAGAAATACAAGTACCCAAAGGAAAAGTTTTTAAAACCGAAGGTATCGACCGCAATATGTACACTGACAGAATTTTCAGAGTAAGACGTGGGCAATTTAGCTACGAAACTAAAGCATCGTCAATGTGGGACGACGAGCAATACTACAGAATGGGTGATGAAGGCAGTATTGAAAGCCTTGATAAAAACAACACCGATACAACTACTACACCAGTAAAAGATACCATTATCAATTAAGATTTTTACGTCTGAAATTACCTTGAGTAGTTTTCATAAAGGGGTGCATTCTTGCACTCCTTTTTTTATACATTCGTAAATAATAAAACCAAAATTTATGAAACGGATATTTGCCTTGATGAGTGTCATGCTCCTACTATGGAGCATTAGTAGCTACGCTCAAACTTCAGCAGAAACTACAGTGAGAAATATACTAGAGAGGCAATCGACAGACTGGAATAAAGGAAACCTTGAAGGCTTTATGAATGGCTATTGGCAAAGTGATTCCTTAATGTTTATAGGCAAAAGTGGCGTGACCTATGGTTGGCAAAATACGCTTAACAACTATAAGAAAGGCTATCCAGATGTAGCTTCAATGGGCAAACTGCAATTCACCATTTTAAAAGTAAAATCGCTATCAGCACAATACCAGCAAGTTATTGGGAAATGGCATTTGACAAGAAGCAAAGGGAACCTGGAAGGTCATTTTACCTTGCTATTTCAGAAGATAAATAATCAATGGGTCATCGTTATGGACCACAGTAGTTAACCTAGTTTAGTTGCTCAAACTATCACAAAAAATGAGAGGCGTCTTTTGCAAGACGCCTCTCATTTTTATAAAAATTCATGCTAAATCTTAAACTTGTCTGTTACCATCAAAAGCTTCTAATTCATTAGCTACCGCCGTAAGGAAACTAGCGCCTAGAGAGCCATCCACGATACGGTGGTCGTAGCTTAAAGATAGATACATCATGTGACGAATAGCAATTACATCACCATCTGGCGTTTCTAAAACCATTGGGCGTTTTTTGATGCTACCTACAGCCAAAATAGCGACTTGTGGTTGGTTGATAATAGGCGTACCCATTAAACTACCAAAGGTACCAACGTTGGTTAAAGTGAACGTACCACCTTGCGTATCATCTGCTTTCAATTTGCTGCTACGCGCTGCATTAGCCAAATAGTTTACGTCTTTAGTAAGACCTAAAAGATTTTTAGTATCAGCATTTTTAATAACCGGTACAATAAGATTTCCACTTGGCAAAGCTGCAGCCATACCAATGTTTATATCTTTTTTGATGATGATTTTATCGCCGTCCAAACTGCAATTAATCATCGGGAATTTCTTGATGCAATTCACAATTGCTTCAATGAATATTGGCGTGAAAGTTATCTTCTCACCATATTTTGTTTCAAATGCTTTCTTATTCTTGTCGCGCCATTTTACAAGGTTAGTTACATCAGACTCAGTGAAGCTGGTAACGTGCGGCGAAGTAGCTTTACTACGCACCATGTGGTCAGCGATAAGCTTACGCATTCTGTCCATTTCTACAACCTCTACATTATTGCCATAATTAGCAGTAGGTGCAGGCGTGCTAGATGCGGCAGGAGCAGCAGCAGGGGCAGATTGAGCCACTGGCTGAGCAGGAGCAGCTTGTTGGGGTTGCGCTGCCGGCATTGCGCCACGACCAGCAACATAGGTAAGAATGTCACGCTTGGTAACTCTTCCTTCGTTGCCCGTACCTGGAATTGTTTCTAATTCCGACATGCTGATGCCTTCTTTAGAGGCTATATTAAGCACTAGCGGCGAATAGAAACGATTGCCCGCATTAGCAACAGGAGCAGCAGCTTGTGCAGGCGCTTGTTGTGGTGCAGCAGCTTGCTGGGGCTGAGGTGCAGGTTGTGCAGCGGCTACAGGCGCAGGAGCAGCAGTTCCATTTCCAGCAGCAGCGGAATCTATACGAACAATAACAGTCCCAACTGGAACCACGTCATTTTCCTTAAATAAAATTTCAGTAATAACTCCGGCAGCTGTAGAAGGCACTTCGCTATCCACCTTGTCTGTAGCGATTTCTAAAACGGTTTCATCCATCTTTACGGTATCGCCTACTTGCTTGTGCCACTTCAATACCGTAGCTTCCATGATACTCTCGCCCATTTTGGGCATTACTAAGTCTACTATTGCCATAAAATTATTTTTCGAAAGAATGGTGCAAAAGTAATCATTTGCGATTGAGTGTGCAAACCTTCTATAAACATATTTTGGCTATTAAAATCTGTGCATTAAAAAAGGCATCAAATAAATAGTTATTAAGAATTTATCATGACTTGCCACAAGCCCTGATTGAAAAATTTGTATTTTCACGCCTCCAATATGAAAGCGATTATTCCAGTTGCCGGTGCAGGCACAAAACTACGACCACATACTTATACCCAACCAAAAGCATTGATGCCTATGGCTGGCAAAACCATTCTCAGCGTTATTGTAGATGCTTTGCTGAATAAAGGTATTGAAGAGTATATCTTCATTATTGGTTATTTGGGCGATAAGATTCAAGATTATGTTACCAAAACTTATCCTGGATTAAAATGCACCTTCGTGACACAAAACGACCGTCGGGGCACAGGTCATGCCATCCTTTTGACAAAAGAGGCAGTAAAGGATGATGAGGTGCTCATAGTATTTGGCGATACCATTTGCGACTTTGATATCACATCTATTTTACAAAGTGAAAATTCTCAAATCGGTATAAGGCGTGTAGACGACCCACGGAGCTTTGGTGTAGCTGAAGTAGATGAACATAATACGGTATTAAAGGTGGTGGAAAAACCGCTAATACCTAAGTCAAACTTGGCTATGGTAGGGGTGTACAAGATCAAAGAGACTTCTGCGCTGTTTAAAGCACTAGACACCTATTTGCACGACAGAGCCGATGCTGATGGCGAATACCACCTTACGCACGCATTACAAACTATGATAGAAGAGGGCGTGGTTTTCAAAGCTTTTAAAGTAAATAACTGGTTTGATTGTGGTAAAAAAGAGACATTATTAGAAACCAATGCTACCCTACTCAAATCGATGAGTGAACAGCCTGGTTTCACCATACCTGAATTTCCAGATACGGTTATTATTCCGCCTGTAAATATTGCCAAAGGTTGTAAGATAGAACACTCTATTATCGGACCTTCGGTGTCCATTGGAGAAAATACAACGATTCGTTCGTCTATTATTCGTAACAGCATAATTGGTTCGTTTGCCGAGTTGGATGAAGTGGTTTTAAAATCGTCGATAATAGGTAGCGATGCTTATGTACACGGCATGAGCCAAAGTTTGAATATTGGTGATAATACGGATATTGATTTAGGATAAAACAAGAATAATATTGCAATGAACTTCAACAATAGAATTACACAGCTCTTCAACATTCACTACCCTATTGTACAAGCTGGTATGATTTGGGCTTCGGGTTGGCGCCTGGCATCAGCTGTGAGCAATGCTGGTGGGCTTGGCTTAATAGGTGCCGGCAGTATGTATCCAGATACTTTATTGGAACATATAAAGAAATGCAAAGCTGCTACAGATAAGCCTTTTGGCGTAAATTTGCCTTTGCTTTACCCCGATATTGACCAGCATATACAACACATTATTGAGCAAAAAGTGCCTATAGTTTTTACCTCGGCGGGCAATCCAAAAACCTGGACGCAAACATTGAAAGCGGCTGGTATAACGGTGGTGCATGTAGTGTCTAGTGCTAAGTTTGCCCTGAAAAGTCAAGATGCTGGTGTAGACGCTGTGGTGGCAGAAGGCTTTGAAGCTGGCGGCCATAATGGTCGCGAAGAGACTACCACACTGTGTTTGATACCACAAGTGCGCGAGGCAATCCACATTCCGCTTATTGCTGCCGGAGGCATAGCTACTGGTCGCGCAATGTTTGCTACCATGGCTTTAGGTGCGGAAGGCGTTCAGGTAGGTAGCCGTTTTGTATGTAGCCCTGAGGCATCTAGTCACCAAAACTTCAAAGATGCTGTAGTGGCCGCTGAAGAAGGTGCAACCATGCTTTCCTTAAAAACCTTGACACCCGTGCGACTCATCAAAAACAGATTTTACAACATGATGGTTGAAGCGCAAAGTAACTGCGCCACACTAGAAGAACTGACCGAATTGCTAGGCAGGGCGAGAGCCAAACTAGGCATGTTTGAAGGAGACTTGGACGAAGGTGAGCTTGAAATAGGTCAGGTAAGTGGATTGATAAAAGAAATAAAACCAGCAGCAGCAATAGTTGAAGAAATATGGAATGAATTTTCTCAAAGTATAAAACAGCCTTTTTATACTCCTAAAGAACCAGTGGCTTAATTCAATTTTTAAACTCAAGAAATGATAAATTCAAACTACCAACATACCTTAGCCGACAGGCTTATGCGTTATGTGCAAATAGATACGCAAAGCGACCCCTACTCCCAATCGCAACCATCTACAGAAAAGCAAAAGAACCTGAGCAAACTTCTAGTTGATGAGTTAAAAGCTATTGGTATTACCGATGCAGAATTGGATGAGCATGGTTATGTATATGCCACCATTCCTGCTACTATTGATAAGGATGTACCAGTTATATGCTTTTGTGCGCATGTAGATACATCCCCCGATAGCAGCGGCGAAAACGTGAAACCCATTTTGCATAAAAACTATGATGGCACTGATATTGTGTTGCCAGATGACAACAGCATTGTTATTTCCACTACCAGACATCCTTATCTAAAAGAAAGAATTGGCGACGACATAATAACCGCTTCCGGACTTACTTTGCTGGGTGCCGATGATAAAGCAGGGGTTGCTGTAATTATGGATGCTGCTAAGTTTTTGATGGAAAATCCTAATGTGCCGCACGGTAAAATTAGAATACTATTTACGCCCGATGAAGAGATAGGTAGAGGTGTAGATGCTGTAGATATGAATAAGCTGGCCGCCGATTTTGGCTACACACTTGATGGTGGTGAAAGAGGACATCTAGAGGGAGAAAGCTTTTCGGCAGACGGTGTAAGTATTACTATTAATGGCATTAGCGCACATCCTGGCTATGCAAAAAACAAATTGGTAAACGCAACTAAGATAGCTGGAGCATTCCTTGCCAGCTTGCCTAAAGATAGCTGGAGCCCTGAAACTACTAGCGATAAAGAGGGTTTTGTTCACCCAGTTCATATTGAAGGTGGTGCTGAAAAAACAAGGATTGATTTCATCATTAGAGACCATCAAACTGCTAAGCTTGCTGAGTATGAACAAAGATTAGAACAATTGCTTAAAGAAGCTGTAGATGTTTATCCTGGCGCTACTTACGCTTTTGAAGTAAAAGAGCAATACCGCAACATGAAGGAAATACTTGACCACAATCCCAAAGTGATGGAATATGCTGAAGAAGCTTATAAGAGAACGGGCCTGCAGGCCGAGCGCATCAGCATTAGAGGTGGTACCGACGGCTCTCGTTTGAGTTTTATGGGCTTACCTTGTCCTAATATATTTACTGGCGAAATGGGCATACACTCCAAGCAAGAATATGTGAGTGTACAAGACATGGAGAAAGCTACAGCAATTTGTGTGCATCTGGCACAAATAGTAGCAGAACAATAGACAAATAATATACTGATTAACAGAGCCTCGAACGAAAGTTCGAGGCTCTGTTGTTTGCTGTTATTGCGTTGCACGAATAGGCACATCGCTACAACCTATTGCTATTGCAATTGTATTGCGTTAACTTCGCGGATTGCTTAAGCACACACACATGCCTTGAGTACACGCCTTATCAGCCAATTTTTAAAATCAAATACACACACCAACCCGAGCAAAAATGATGGATTTATTGATTTCAAAAATTTCGAAAGAAGTAGTCTTATCTAAAACTGAGCAAGATTTAATCAAGTCATTTTTCGTAGTTAAAAAATTGCGGAAACGCCAATCCTTATTACAGTATGGTGAAATATTCCGTCATCTATTTTTTGTAGAGAAAGGAATGTTGAGGGCTTTTTTGAAAGGATCCAAAGATGAAGAGCACCTCATGCAATTTGCCCCTGAAGGCACATGGATACCTGACAGTTTCCATCAGTTAGAAGATATAGTTTCGGTATATGATATTGAGGCATTAGAAAATTCGGAGATACTGTATATTGATAGAGAAGATTTTCAGCGCTTGTTAGCTGCCGTACCCAGACTAGAAAAATACATAAGGGTAGTGATGCAAGAACGCCTGGTGGCCCTGCACAAACGCGTTATTAATTACCTAACCAATTTTGCAGAAGATAAGTATAGAATGTTTGTAGAATCTTACCCAGACATTGTGCAACGTGTGCCGCAACACATGATAGCAGCCTATTTGGGCATTAAGCCTGAAACATTGAGCCGCAATAGAAAGAAAATGGCTACGAAAAAGAAAGAAGATTAAATGAAAGGAATGCGCGCAACAAGCTAAGCATTCCTTTTTTATTTTACTTCAATTGACACCGATTGTGAATTATGCTAAATTGGTATACTTATGCTAATTTGGTATAAAACCACAAAAGTGATTGCTTACTTTTAGGGAATGAAAGAACTATTCTGCCCCAAATGCAAGAACAACGACATCGTAAAAAGCGGCATTATTAAGGAAAAGCAACGCTACAAGTGCCAATCCTGCAACTATCACTTCTCTGTAATGAAGGATGGTAAGCGTATTGACCCTTACTACGTTATCAAAGCCCTACAACTTTACATAGAAGGCGTAACCTATAGAGAGATAGAGCGCATCCTAGGGGTGAGCCATGTTTCCGTAATTAACTGGGTGAAAGAATACAATATAAAAGCTCCAAAAAATTTAGATTATCGCCCTACCTATCAGGTGTTGAACCATGCAGAACTTGCTGCCTTTTTTGCTGATAGAGAAGCCCTACGTGGCTCTGGCAGCATGGTTACCGAGCTGGGCGATAAGTTCATGGTGATAAAATGGGAAAGGTTTAAACGCAAATAAACTATACCATTACCATAAATATATACCAGAATGTAGCAATAGGTTTTAAATGCAAATATTTGAGGAATGAAATAATTATTACTCACCTCAAATATTCAATGTTATGCTGCGCAAAAAAATACTGATAGCTACAACATTACTCTCTTCATTTGCTTTTAATGCCTTTTCTCAAAATTCGGAGAATTATGGCTCAGGACTGAAAGTGAATTTGAATCAGGAAGGCTCAAAATTTGTACGTTTCATTCTTTGGAATCAAATATGGGCTCGCTATACTGAAAATAATCCCGGCACTATCATTAACGGCTCGCCATCTGAAAGCACGATGGACGTGGGTATTAGAAGGGCTCGCCTTTTGGCCTTTGCGCAAATTTCTCCTCGCTATATGATAGTTACGCATTTCGGCATCAACAACCAAACCTTTACAAACGGCGGTGGTAGCGGTACTACGGGCTCTGGCGGTTATGGCCAAGGCAAAAAACCACAACTGTTTTTTCATGATGTATGGAATGAATATGCTATAATTCCTGCTAAGCATCCATTCTCTGGCAAGCCCAACAAGTTTACTTTGTCTGCAGGTGCGGGTCTGCATTACTTCAATGGCATTTCACGTCAAAGCTCTGCTAGCACACTCAACTTCTTAATGATAGATGCACCCATAACCAATTGGCCATTGATAGAAATGAGTGACCAGTTTGCCAGACAAGTTGGTCTTTTTGTAAAAGGCACTGCTGGTAAAGTTCATTTCCAATTTGCGCTTAATAAACCTTTTGCTACAAACGTGGCACCAAAGGATAGTGCGGGTGTAGCTGTAGACTTTAGTGGCGACTCAGAAGCTTCTTTTAGTGGTTATGCCGATTATCAATTTTTAGAACAAGAGAGCAACACTTTACCTTTTAGAGTAGGCACTTACTTAGGCACCAAAAAAGTATTTAACATAGGCGCTGGCTTTCATCACCAAGCCAATGGTACGCGTAGCTCTAACAATATTGGCGAAACTAAAAAACATGCTATCAATATTTTTGGTATTGATGCTTATGCCGACATTCCAGTGGGCAACAAGTCGAAAGGTATGGCCATTACAGCTTACGGCGTATTCTACAGTTACAATTTTGGGCCAAACTATTTGCGCACTACGGGCATCATGAATACCGGAACAACCGACCCATCGTTCCCGATAGCTAATAAAGTTTTGGAAGGCGCAGGCAACGCCAGAACATTGGTAGGCACGGGCAGTATAGCTTACGCCGAAGCTGGATTCCTATTACCCAAATTTAGCTCTAAAATGAGGTTGCAACCCATTGCTTCCTTCTCACATAAAAACTTTGATGCCTTAAATGCCGCCGGTAATTTTTATGATGTTGGCTGCAACCTTCTGCTCGATGCGCATAATGCTAAAATAACGGCACAGTATTCCTCCCGTCCGCTGTATGACGCCAGCAGCAAGCTTTTGAAAGACCGTAAAGGCGAACTTGTGGTTCAGTTTCAAATTGTACTCTAATAATTGCTATCCCGATTCTATAACATAATCCTTAATTTTTATTCAGATGAATACAACAACAAAAGCGCCTAAAGGCATTTGGAAAGTCATCTTCGCTTCCTCTGCCGGTACCCTCATCGAGTGGTACGACTTCTATATTTTTGGAAGTCTTGCCATAGTTATTGCTACTAAATTTTTCCCGCAGGGCAATCCTACAGCGGCTTTCCTATCTACACTTGCCACCTTTGCAGCAGGCTTTGTAGTTAGGCCATTTGGTGCTCTTGTATTTGGCCGCCTTGGCGATATGATAGGCAGAAAATATACTTTCATGCTTACGCTGTTGCTTATGGGTGGTGCCACCTTTTTAATAGGTTGCGTGCCAGGGTATGATACTATTGGTTTCTTTGCACCCTTATTGGTTTTGATATTAAGACTACTGCAAGGCTTGGCTTTGGGTGGCGAATATGGTGGTGCTGCTACCTATGTAGCTGAACACGCACCCGACCACCAGCGCGGCTACTGGACCTCTTGGATACAAACTACGGCTACCGTTGGTTTGTTCATTTCATTGGTAGTTATCTTACTTACCAAAACTATGTTGAGCAAAGAAGCCTTTGACGAATGGGGCTGGCGTGTACCTTTTTGGCTCTCTATAATGATGGTTTTGGTATCGTACCTTATCAGAAGAAACATGCACGAGTCGCCCTTGTTTGCTAAAGCAAAGGCAGAAGGCAAGACCAGTACCAATCCACTTAAAGAGAGTTTCGGGAATCGGTATAATTTAAAGTTTGTGTTATTGGCATTGTTTGGTGCTACTATGGGTCAAGGCGTGGTGTGGTACACTGGTCAGTTTTATGCTTTAAGTTTTATACAAAAGACGTGTAATATTGAAAGTACACAAACCGACTCACTATTAGCTGTAGCCTTACTTATGGGTACACCATTCTTTGTAGTGTTTGGTTGGCTTAGCGATAAGGTAGGCAGAAAGAGCATTATGATGGTGGGTATGCTATTGGCTATAATCTGCTACAGGCCTATTTATAAAGCGATGTATAACTTATCGGATTTGAAAAATAAATCAGAATTGGTGAGCAATACCGCTAGCGATGTGAAGGCCACAGTAGCTGGAAACGGCGACTCTGTTTATCACTACACCACTGCTGTAACCTACAGCGACGGAACATTGTATGCCTACGATAGTACAGTAGTAGTACATGCTGATAAGGCAGCAGAAATAACCAAACCTAAAATTTCGAAAGCCACTACTATGAATAGTTCTGACAAATGGACTATGATATTTTTAGTGTTTATTCAAGTGCTGTTTGTAACTATGGTCTATGGTCCAATTGCTGCATTCCTTGTAGAGATGTTCCCTGTAAAAATCCGGTACACGTCTATGTCTTTACCGTATCATGTTGGTAATGGTATATTTGGTGGCTTGCTGCCTACAGTTGCTGTTTACCTATCTTCAAGGGCTAAAGATTCGGGCCAGGGCGATTGGTATCTTGAGGGCTTATGGTACCCTATAATACTGGCTTCTGTTAGCTTAGTGATTGGTATAATTTACATAAATAGTAAGCGAAGAGTAGAATAAGCACAGGTATAGTCATTCATTTTATCATAAAACTTAAAACATAAATATCATGGATTTATTAAAGAAACTACTGGGCATCGTGTGGATAGCCTTGGCATTGGCAGCCGCCTACTTTTGCATTTTCATTTTTGGTGTTCCCAAATTTACCAGCGGCAAACAAGAAGACCTGGTATTCGGTATCGTAATCTTGTTCGTATTAACCCCTATAATTGTTGGCGGCTTATTCACCTTTGGTTACTATGCTCTACTGGGCGAGTATAGCGATAAGAAGCAATTGGAGTAAGGGTATCTATTACATAAAGCATGAACCAGAAGGGTAACTAAATTTACCCTTCTGGTCTTTTTAATAATCTTCATAACAAACATTATGTCGGAAACACGGAACAAAAAAAACGTCTGGCTCATTATTTTGGTGGCATCATTGGGCTACTTTGTAGACATCTACGATTTAGTCATCTTCTCTATAGTAAGAGTGGAGAGTTTTAAGGATATTGGAATACCTGAAGCTGCTATGCGTACCGATGGCGAATATGTCATCAATATGCAAATGGCTGGACTCCTTATCGGTGGCTTTATTTGGGGTATTATAGGCGATAAATATGGTCGTTTGAAGGTCCTGTTCGGTTCTATACTTTTATACTCTTTAGGTAATATTGCTAACGGCTTTGTAAACGATATTCATTCCTATGCCATCATTAGATTTATAGCAGGTATAGGATTAGCAGGTGAGCTTGGAGCGGGTATCACCCTGGTGAGCGAAAGCATGAATAAAGAAAAGCGTGGCTATGGTACTATGATTGTGGCGGCCATAGGTGTACTAGGCGCAGCAGCGGCATTCTATGTTTCCAAACATTTTGAATGGCGTAATGCATATTTTGTAGGTGGCGGTATGGGCTTATTGTTACTCTTAATGCGAGTAGGCATTTTCGAATCAGGCATGTTTGCATCGGCAGCGCATGCCAATGTTGCAAAGGGTAAATTCTCCATGTTGTTCTCTAGTCGTGAGCGATTTTTAAGATACATATATTGTTTGTGTATTGGGTTACCACTCTGGTTTGTGGTAGGTATTCTCATTACTCAAGCCCCAGAATTTGGCAAGGCATTAGGCGCAACGGAAACATTAAGTGCAGGCAAGGGTATTATGCTGGCTTATATAGGTCTTTCTATTGGGGAAGTAATAGCTGGCTTTATAGCACAAATGACCAAGTCTAGGCGATTGGCTATTCTCTGCTTTCACTTACTGTCAATTATTATTGTGTTTATATACTTAAACAGTACTGGCATGACGCCGGAGAAATTTAGTTATATGGCCTTTTTCTTAGGCTTGTCGGTGGGCTATTGGGCCTCATTTGTAACAGTAGCTTCAGAGCAATTTGGCACCAACTTAAGAGCTACAGTTACCACTACAGCACCTAACTTTGTGCGCGGCGCCCTTATACCAACAACTTTACTTTTCGAATTTTTCGTGCATCGTTACAATATTATTACAGCAGCGTACATTATGATGACGATACTATCGGTGATTGCTATTTTTGCTGTAAGCCAATTAAAAGAGAGCTTTAGTAAAGACCTTGATTATGTAGAGAAATAGCTATAGTCAACATTAACCATTGCCATTGTACTTCGGTGCAATGGCAATTTTATTTCCACCAATAGAACTTGCAGAGTTGGAAATAATAACTATCTTAAACTCAAATAATTTTGATAATGAGCCATGCCAAACACATTCGCTTTGTACTTATAGCTTTGTTGATGTTTTTGCTATTTACGTATCCGCTATTGTCGGCGGTAAATAAAAAGGTGATGATACTAGGTGTGCCCTTGCTGTATTTGCACATAGGCATAGTGTGGATGCTGGGCATTGCT
>Ga0256901_1001079_pt1 | contig 14180 bp, 13 predicted proteins | sample MC6MC0689MT_FD_190200 | JGI IMG/M metagenome (GOLD analysis project Ga0256901, IMG submission 190200) | Metatranscriptome of enriched soil aggregate microbial communities from Iowa State University, Ames, United States - MC6-MC0689-MT... | ecosystem: Environmental > Terrestrial > Soil >... | reverse complement strand
CAATAATTTCAGCTATTTTACGTTTCCCCATTATGACAAAATTTACCCGTGCAGCAACGGCTTTGAGTCTTTTGTGCTTTTTGCATATACAAGTTAATGCCCAAGTAGTGGGCGGCCAGCGTGCGTTTGAATATTTAAGACTGAGCAACAGTCCGCATGTTACAGCATTGGGCGGCATGGCACCGGCCAGCCTCGACCAAGATGTTACTTTTACTTTGCAAAACCCTTCCTTGCTCAATCCGCGCTATCATAATCAGTTGGCCGTAGCTTATAATGCTTATTACGCGGGTATTAGTGTAGCCAATTTGCAATATGCTTATCATGTTGAGCCATTAAAAACTGACTTTGGCTTTGGTGTACAATATTTGAATTACGGTTCGTTCAACAATACAGATATACAGGGGAACAATCTAGGCAATATCCGCGCCAGCGACTATTCCATCAACCTTTCAGCATCGCGTCAATATTTAGAAAATTGGCGTTATGGTGCTACTTTAAAATGGGCACATTCCAATCTCGGCGATCGCTCTTCCATGGCAGTTTTGGCCGATGTAGGTATTAGCTATGAAGATACCGTACGCAAATGGTCTATAGGTGTAGTGGCAAAAAACATGGGTGTTATGGTGAAACAATACAACCCTGATAATGCGGCCGAGCCTTTACCTTTTGATTTACAAATAGGCGTAAGTAAACAATTAGAGAATATTCCTTTGCGCCTATATGTAGTTGGCCATCACCTTTACGAATGGGATATACGCTACAACAATCCTGCTGATAAAGTAAGCAATAGCCTTACTGGCGAAGATGAAGATGATAGCGACAAAACTTATTTTGTAGACAAATTATTTCGTCATCTGAATTTTGGTGCAGAACTTATTTTAGGCAAACGCTTGACCATAACAGCAGCTTACAATCACTTACGTCGTAGCGAATTGGGGGTAACGGATGTTAAAAAAACGGCTGGTTTCTCTTTCGGGGCGGGACTTAACCTTAATAAATTGCAAGTGCGTTATGCGCGTTCGTACTATGCTTCTGCCGGTGCTTATAACGAGCTTGGGCTTAGCTTTCAGCTCAACAAGTTTTTTGGTATAGGTAAAAAGACAGAACCTTGGGGCTGGAATAAAACGTATTAAATATCTACCGCAACCATTTCACCTAAATCTATATAAACCAAATTAACTCACAAAAATTAATGAGCCTATCTAAAAAAATTTTTCATCTATTTTCCAGAAGCTTAGCTACAAAAAACCTTTACATAACTCGATCCCTTGATCAATCTTCGACCCCTAAGGTACTAAAACCCAATTATGATTATATACGGTTCGCTACACTGGAGCTCTGTTATAATGAAATAGTTGCTAACAATGTTGCAGGAAATATAGCTGAAGTGGGTGTGTACAAAGGCGATTTTGCAAAACGAATGAATTTGCTTTTTTCAGATAGGAAGCTATATCTTTTTGACACATTTGAAGGCTTTTCTGAGGAGGACGTTAAAGTAGAACAAGCTAAAAAATACTCCTCTGGTACACAAGATTTTTCTGACACGTCCGTAGAAGGTGTTCTGGCAAAAATGCCGCATAAAAGTAACTGTATTGTAAAAAAGGGTTTTTTCCCATCCACGGCTGCTGATGTAGACGACTTCTTTGCCTTTGTAAGTTTAGATGCAGACCTTTATCAACCAATTTTGAGTGGTTTAAATTTCTTTTATCCTAGACTACAAAAGAATGGTTACATCTTCATTCACGACTTTAATAATAGCCAATACAAAGGTGCGCGCGATGCAGTCACTAGTTTTTGTACTGAGAATAATATTGGCTATTTACCTATTCCAGATGGTGGGGGAACAGTAATAATTACAAAGTAAAGTTTGCAAATATTACCATAGAAAAAGCGGCAACTATTTTAAAATAGTTGCCGCTTTACATTATTTGTAATTATCACCCCATTTCTGGATACAAATCGAATGAAGTCATGTGTTCATTCACTTCGCCTCTTACGGCAGCAATTACTTGCTCATCATCTGGCGAAACCAATACTTTATCCAACCAGTTAACGATTAAGGACATATCTTGCTCCTTTAAGCCTCGTGAAGTAATAGCAGGCACACCAACGCGAATACCAGAGGTTACAAACGGTGATTTATCATCGAAGGGAACCATGTTTTTATTCAATGTTATGTCGGCTTTCACCAATACATTCTCTGCCTTTTTACCCGAAATATTTTTATTGCGAAGGTCAATCAACAACAAGTGATTATCCGTTCCGCCCGATACTATGTCATAACCTTTTTCTAAAAAGGCAGTAGCCATAGCCTGCGCATTGCTTTGCATTTGGCGTGCGTAAGCTTTATATTCATCCTGCAATATTTCAAAGAACGAAACTGCTTTAGCCGCAATTACGTGCTCCAACGGACCACCTTGCAAGCCTGGGAATACAGACAGGTCAAGCAATTGGCTCATCATTCTTATTTCACCTTTAGGCCCAGTGATACCCCATGGATTTTCAAAATCCTTTTTCATCATAATGATACCACCACGAGGCCCACGCAATGTTTTGTGCGTAGTAGAGGTTACAAAATGACAATGATCGAAAGGAGAATTTAAAAGTCCTGCTGCAATCATACCTGCTGGGTGTGCAATATCGGCCAATACTAGTGCGCCAATTTTATCGGCAACAGCACGTATGCGCGCATAGTCCCAATCGCGGCTGTAGGCCGAGGCGCCACAGATAATTAATTTAGGTTTTACTTCCAATGCCTTTGCTTCCAAAGCATCATAATCTACCAAGCCATCTTCTTTGCGTACGCCATAGAAGTTGGCATTGTACATTTTACCAGAAAATGTAACTGGTGAACCATGCGTAAGATGCCCACCCATACTCAGGTCCAGGCCTAGTATAGCATCACCATGTTGCAATACGGCAAACTGCACGGCTGTATTGGCTTGCGCGCCACTATGCGGCTGTACGTTTACATAGTCCACACCAAATATCTGCTTAGCACGATCTATGGCCAGTTGCTCACTTTTATCTACCACTTCACATCCACCATAATAGCGCTTACCAGGATAACCTTCGGCATATTTATTGGTCATTACATTGCCCATGGCTTGCATTACTTGCATGCTGGTAAAATTTTCTGACGCGATAAGTTCTAAGCCGCGACGTTGGCGTTCCAGTTCTTCTTTTATCAGACCAAATAATTCGGTATCTTTTTGCATTAGCTATATGGTTGTGTTTTAGTATTAATTTTTTAAAAAATAAGGTGACAATTTATCAAATAAAATATCAGGCATCGGAATTTTCCTTCTCGTTTTTGGGTCAAAGAAAACCAATGTAACCACACCTTCATTCAATAATTTGCCTGCCTCGTTGTATAAATTGGAATGAAACTGCACCTGCGAACTTTCTTTATCCAAGACTTTCAAACTTGTCTTCACCGTTATCAAATCATCGTACAGCGCCGGTCTAAAATACTTGGCATTCATTTCCACCACAGGCATCATCACACCTGCCTCTTCCAGTTCGCGATAGGTGAAACCCAATTGCCTAATAGCTTCAGCCCTACCCTGCTCGTAATACAAGGCATAATAGCCATAGTACAGATAGCCCATCTGGTCTGTCTCGCCATAGCGTACGCGTATATGTGTGGTAGCGGTGTACATTTTTCTAATGTGATGATGTGCTAATGTGCTAATGTGCTAATTTGCTAATTGGAAAAATTTTCAATTTTTATATCTGTCGAAATAGCTTACAGAGAAATGTTGAAATGTCATCTTGCTGATTTGACGATCATGTAAATTATCAAATCAGCACATTAGCAAATCAGCTAATCAGTTTAAGCCATATTATGAAACACTCTTTGCACATCATCGTCTTGCTCTACTTTCTCTATCATTTTAAACACGTCATCTGCTTGCTCTTCGGTAACGTCTACGGTGTTAAGCGGTATCCACTCTAGCTCTGCGGTGATGGGTGTAATGTTTCTTTCTTCTAATGCTTTTTGCATATTGCCAAAGTCGGCAAAGTCGCAGCGAACTATGAAGTTGCCTTCGCTATCTTCGCCCAGTTCATCAAGACCAGCATCTATCAATTCCAGCTCCAGGTCATCCATATTCAAGCCTTCAGGATTTAATTTAAAAACACCTAAATGCCTGAACGTAAAAGCTACAGAACCACTGTTACCAAGCGTTCCGCCGCCTTTGTTAAACAGCGAACGTACATTAGCAACAGTTCTTGTAGTATTATCCGTAGCTGTTTCTACCAAAATAGCAACGCCATGTGGTGCGTAACCTTCATATAAAACCTCTTCGTAATTGCTGGTATCTTTACCTAGTGCATTCTTGATAGCCGCTTCCACTCTGTCTTTCGGCATGTTAATGCTTTTCGCATTTTGCATACAACGACGCAATTGGGAATTGGTATCAGGGTCGGCTCCACCCTTTTTAACGGCTATAGCTATTTCCTTACCTATTCTCGTAAAGCCCTTTGCCATCTTATCATAGCGAGCAAACATTTTAGACTTACGAACTTCAAATATACGACCCATAAATGGTGATTAATTTTTATTAAAACCGGCTGCTAAATTACTCAAAAAAATTTGGGTTTCGCAATTTACAAAACCTTGTTGCACTGATGCGCTCAAAAATTTAATTGCCTCTTACGTTCATCTTGTTATCTATCATTGCAGCGGTATATACCTGTAGAAATGCTTTCCAGTATTGATTCTGCGCTGTTTTTAGCTTATACGTCTCAGCGATATTAATTGCGCCTACACTGTCGGCAGGAAAAACATAAGCTTCCGTTACATGACCATCATTAATTTTAAGTCTGTAGTTTTCATCTATACATTCATACACCCCACTAAGTTTGTTTATCACAAATCTTGTAGCCATCGTATCAAAAGCACTGTTACCTAGCGCAAAAAAACCTTGTTGGTAATTAAGGTAATCCATTACACTAGGTAGTAAATCTATATGCTGCATAAGCTTGCTGTTGGAGCCTTTTAGAAGGGTGTCGCCAGGTGCAAAAAACAAAATGGGCACTTGATATCTACCAGCTCCGGCTGCGTAAAAATCACTAGATGCATAGGGCGAACAATGATCGGCGGTAATTACAAATAATGTATTGTTGTACCATGGCGCTTGCTTTACGTTTTCAAAGAAAGATTGTAAAGCATAATCGGTGTAACCAATGGATTCATGCACCGGCATTGGCCCTTGTGGAAATTTGCCTTTGTATTTTGCCGGTATCGGAAAAGGATGATGCGACGTAACGGTAAAGATTGTAGCATTAAAAGGCTGTTTCATTTGACTCAAACCTTTGGCAAAATATTGCAAGAAAGGCTCATCGTAAATACCCCAACTTCCATCATAATCCTTTTCGTTGTTATACTCTGTTCTGCCATAATAGTTATCAATTCCTGCTGCCTTAGCAAACACATCAAAACTCATGCTGCCATTGGTACTGCCGTGATAGAAGGCTGTAGCATAGCCTTGCTGCTTCAACAGTTGAGGAATAGTGGTGAGCAAATTATTGCTGTAAATTGAAGTAGTTATTGGCTCCTCCATTAAAGATGGTACGCCAGCCAAAATAGCTGGAATACCTTCGTTGGAATGCAAACCATTGGCATAAGCACTAGTAAAGTTCAAACTTTGCTCCATCAAGCTATCCAGGAAGGGTGTGTAACTCTTGCCAGCACCAAGTTTGGTAAACTCTTTCGACAAACCTTCTACAATTATGATGACTACATTTTTTGGTTGAAATGGAATAGAAGATTTATAATTCTTTACAGGTTTTACCAATTGCTGCGCATCGGCTTCTGGCATATAATTCAGTCTTTCTAAGCGGTCGCCCTGAAAGGAATTGATAATACTAAATGGTGTGTTCAATACCAGCGGTGTGTATTGGGCAGCAGTTACCTCCACTGCATTTCTAATATTAATAGGCACAAGCTGAAAGCCGCCTCTAATGCCCACCAGGCAAGCACCTGCGCCAAGCACAAAAATTATTGAACGCATTAAAAAAATGGATGAAGCAGCAGAGCTTGATTGTGCTATTGCTTTTTGATTGCGCTTCGCAAATATTTGTTCAAGCTTTACGTTCAACTTATAAAGCGCCCAAACCATGACTATGGCTAGCAAAAACAAATACCAATACAATTTTAAAAAGTCAGGCAACAGACTTAAGAAATCGCCTTTGCGCCCCAGCATCGTCAAAACATCTGCAGTGGCGCGCTTATGATTGAAACCAAAATATACCCAATCACTTATTTCAAAAGCTAAAGCCACACTATTGGTAAACACAAAAATGAAGCGAAGTATTTTTTGAAAAAGCTTATGCTTAAAAGTGTCGAAAGGCAATAGTAGCAAGAGCAGGAACAGCGAATTGAGCACCAGCAAAGCCGAAATATCAAACCGCAAACCATGTACAAAAACATTGAACAGCTCGCCATGGCTTATGCTCGAGAATGTAGCTTGGTTAAACAAAAAAAACGAAAGCCTGCAAGCTGCATATACGCCTAACAAGATAAGCAAGGTGGTGACAATCCTAAAAAAAGGCAATAGGGCGCGAACCATTAATTGTATTGAGTTTAGCAGGAATTTTGAATGCCAGAAAAAAGGCGAACATCGCAAAAGTAATACTTTAATCAGTTTATTTTTAACCCTTATCTTTGTTGCGTTCTTAAATACAGGTATGAATAAAATTAAAATAAACGAAAACTTTGAGTGGGATATCACTACACAATCTACTGAAGTAGCCCTCAACGATAAATCCTTAACTTGGGACTTGCAAAGCTTGCCAGACGGCACTTTCAGCATATTGGCCAATGGTAAAAGTTATAATGCTATTGTAGAAGACATAGACCGTGTTACCAAACAATTGATGATGAAGGTGAACGGCAATAGCTACAGCCTAACAATAAAAGAGCCCATTGACCAGTTATTGCAAAAAATGGGATTAAACATTGGCCAAGCTAAAAAGGCTGATGCCATTAAAGCACCCATGCCTGGCTTGGTTTTGAAAATATTGGTAGCGGAAGGACAACAATTGAAGAAAGGCGACCCTGTATTGATATTGGAAGCCATGAAAATGGAAAATGTTTTTAAAGCACCTGCCGATGCGGTAGTAAAAGCAATAAAAGTTGTGGAACGCAAAGCCGTTGAAAAAGGGGAAGTGCTTATAGAATTGGCTTAACAAAATTGAGTCTATAAAATGAATTTGATGAAATACTTATTAAGCTTATTGACCGGAATGCTATTACTAGCGCAGGTTTCCTTCGCCAACAACTATGCGTATATTTATATTGAAGGCGATAAGCAAACGCCTTTTTATGTAAAAATGGAAGGGCAAATGGTGCCAAGATTGGGGAAAAATTACTGTATAATTTCCAACTTAGATGCTGGGGCAACCAATATAGAAGTGCTCTTTCAGCAGAATAAATATCCTGCGCAAAAGTTTGCGGTTAAGGTTCCTGCTGGTGGCAATAGAGGTTTTTTATTGCAGAAAGTAAACGACCGACAGTTTGCTTTGTACGACATACAGCAAGGCACGCATCTGTTGGCTGGCAACAAACCTGAAGATGACCAATTGCTATCTGCTGCAGCAATATCGTCTTTAGCAGCATCTAAGGAAACTGTTACACCTGGCACAAGTGAAGAAAGTATTCCTGAATTTGTAGCAGAGCGAAAACCGAAAAAAACTAAGGTTGAAAAAGAACCTAAAGAAATAGCTGAGCCTGTAAAAAAAGAAGAGTCAAGATTTATTGAAGACATCGAGTTGAACAATGGCGCTGGCACTAAGGCCTCTTCCGAAATACCAGCTTATGAGCCTAAGCCGGTAGCGAAGAAGAAAACTAAAAAACAAAACGAAGAGCGCACTTTGGCCGCATCAACAAATAACGATGATGATATACCAGAGCCACCTAAAAAGGAAGAAGTTGCGGTAAAAGAAACAGAACCCAGTAGCACCGCAGCAAACGATTGCAAAGACAATATTACCACCGAAGATTTCGAAGATTTTGCCATGAAGATTTTGGACAAAACCGAAGATGATGAAAAGATAAAAGTCCTAAAAAAAGGGAAAGGTAAAAAATGCTTCACCACAGAACAGGTAAGGATTATAGCCAATAACCTAGAGACGCAGAGCGGTCGTTACGATGTAGTCAACTTGCTGTATGCACAAACAAGTGATAAGGAAAATTACAGTAAACTAGAATCTCTTTTCAAAACAAATTATTTGAAGGGGAAGTTTAAAGAAATATTGAATCAGTAAATCTATTAGCGCATCATTTAGATGCGCTTTTTTTGTAAAATTGTTTCTTATTTTTCCCGCAGATTTTCGCTGATGCCTAACGCAGATGAACGCTGATAGCGCGTTAACATAATGCGCAAATCTATTGAATAGGCTTATTTGATACTATCTCTTTCACCTTCAGCCGTTTCATTTGCTCCATAACCTTCCAATGGGCCTATAAATTTTTTTTCCGTAATTGAAGTATCTGGCAAGGGCGCTACCACTACCCTTTCTACCGCAGGTAAACCCAGTGTGTGGCTATAATAGGCAGGCTCGGGAGCATGTACAATTGGCTCAGGAGCGGGCACTTGTATTGCGTCTTCAATTAGAACAGTATCCGGAGGTATTGCTAATTGAAAATTCCCCAATGTTGTTTTTGTTGAGCGTAAAGGCTGCGCAATTTGTAGTTTTTGAATCTCTTCTGGATTCTTATTATTGCAGGAGGTGAATGTCAAGCCAAAGCATATAACAATTAACGCTGCAATTTTAGTAAGTAAATTGCCTTGCCAGTGCAGCACTTCAGGCAAAAATGCTGTAAGCTCCACAGGTTTGTTCAATTGACTATCGCGGAAACGACCGCATACTTTCTCTTGTTGTGCTTGCTGCAAATATTGCACTACATCCGCCAGTTCCCAATTACTAAAATCAATAACCTCGTGTGCACATGTGTTGCAAAAACGACCGTCGTTTACTGAGGCCATATCCCCCCATTTTTCGGAGCAGGGTTGCTTAATGGTAACTATTGCTTTCATGACCTAAAGAAGCAAATGATTCAGATTTCCATAAATTATCTATAGTTCCTTAGCGCCAAACTCACCAATAAAAAATGGGCTGCTTCTTACGAAACAGCCCATTTTTATATTTATTGAATTTTAAACTAGATTAATTAAGCGATACTATCATTGCCTGAAGCCTCAGCTGGTGGCGTATTGTCGCTGGCAAAGGTTGTAACGGGAGCAACAACTACTGGCGCTATTTCCAATGCAGATTCATCTTCAAACGGACGCTTGCCTATCAAACGTTCTAAATCATCTTTAAACAGTACCTCTTTGCTCAACAACTCTTCAGCTATAATCTGAACCTCTTTTCTTTTTGACTCCAATAATGCGATAGCTCTTTCGTAAGCTTTGTCAGAAATAAGTTTTATTTCTTGGTCAATAACTTTACCGGTTTCTTCGCTATAAGGCTTTTGGAAACTACCCTCACTTTGTGGGTCGTAGAAAGATATGTTACCTATCTTATCGTTCATACCGTATACACTTACCATGGCTCTGGCCGTGCGCGTTACTTGTTGCAAATCGCTAAGTGCGCCTGTGGAAACTTTGCCAAAGAAGATAGACTCAGCCGCTCTTCCGCCTAAGGTCATACACATATCATCTTCCAGCTCCTGGCTTAATGTCAGGTATTTTTCTTTAGGTAAATATTGCGCGAAACCTAATGCTGCCGTACCTCTTGGCACAATAGTAACTTTCACCAAAGGATGCGCATATTCCAAGAACCATCCTGCTACAGCATGGCCAGCTTCGTGATAGGCAATAACTTTTTTCTCCTCAGGAGATATAATTTTATTCTTTTTCTCCAAGCCACCTATAACCCTGTCAATAGCGTCATTGAAGTCTTGCATGTCTACTTCAGTCTTACCGTTACGGGCGGCTATAAGAGCAGCTTCGTTACACACATTGGCAATATCTGCACCAGCGAAACCAGGTGTATGGGCTGCCAATTTTTTAATATCCAGATGTGCCGATTTTTTAATAGGTCCAAGGTGTACACTGAATATTTGCTCTCTACCTTTTGCATCTGGCAAGTCAATAGAAATTTGTCTATCAAAACGACCTGGACGCAATAAGGCGCTGTCCAAAACATCGGGTCTGTTGGTAGCGGCTAAAATGATGATACCTGTATCGCCACCGAAACCATCCATCTCAACCAGCATTTGGTTCAAAGTATTTTCACGCTCATCATTGCTCATTACGGCATTTTTACCACGGGCACGACCAATAGCGTCAATCTCATCTATAAACACAATACAAGGCGCTTTGTCTCTCGCTTGCTTAAACAGGTCACGCACACGGCTTGCACCTACACCCACAAACATCTCCACAAAATCAGAACCCGACATAGAGAAGAAAGGCACCTGAGCCTCGCCTGCCACGGCTTTTGCCAATAACGTTTTACCTGTTCCCGGAGGGCCTACCAATAAAGCACCTTTAGGAATTTTACCACCTAACGCGGTATATTTTTTAGGATTTTTCAAGAAATCCACAATTTCCATTACTTCCACTTTAGCTTCGTCAAGGCCGGCCACATCGTTAAAGGTGATATTTACTTTCGTTCCTTTTTCAAACAATTGCGCTTTTGATTTGCCAATGCTGAAAATACCGCCACCAGCGCCACCGCCAGCTGGCCCCATTTTTCTAAAAATGAAAATCCAGAGAATAACCATTACAATTAGTAATGGGAATACGCCACTCAGGAAATCACGGAAAAAGCTGCCACGAGTTTCTACTTCTACCGGCACTTGCGGACGACCTTCGGCCACATAAGTTTTCATAACCTCCTGAAAATTGCGGTCGAAAACATCGTAAGAACCGATATTGAAAACGAAGTCCGGATCGTTAGCATCTCTTGCGCCCAATGGGCCACGGTTATTAGTTGCAGGCGGTGTTTCTGGCTTTATCAAAAACACCTCAGCTATCTCTTTATTAACGATGATAACCTTTTTCACATTCCCTTTATCCAAATATTCTTGTTTGAATTCGAGGAAGGACTTTTGCTTTTCTGTGGCAGATTTCATGCTACCGCTAAAGAAATTTAAACCTATCAAAGCCACAACAATAAGCCCGTAAATCCAATACATATTGAATTTCGGACCTTTCTTTTTTGGGCCACCTCCGTCAAATCCGGGAGGCATTCCACCACTTTGTCTATTCTTATTATCTTCCATAATGTGATTCCTAAAATTGTTTATTGGCAATTTTTCGCAAGCCTGATACCAATAAAACCAACAACGGCTATTTATCCAAAACAAACCACATGCGGCTCTTTAATTATGGATAATGTAAAATGTCTATAAATGAAATTGTAACTAAGATGCTGGATGCTCCATCACTTCTGCATCCATCCAAAGACCTTCCAAATCGTAAAACTTACGTTCTTCCCTTTGGAATACGTGCACAACGATGTTTACATAATCAACCAATGTCCAAGCCATACCGGTTTCTACATGGTAAGGTTTTTCATCACATACCAGGCGCACTTCTTCTTCAATATTTGAAGCTATGGCGTTAATTTGGATATTGGATTGGGCTTCACACAAAATGAAAAAATCAGAAACGGCTTCATCGATTTTTCTCAAATCTAATGAAACTATTTTCTCTCCTTTTTTATCCTGGATAGCTTTGATTATTGTTTTGAACAACTTGCTACTGCGGTTGATGCGTACTTCAGATTTTGAGCGGCTTTTCAGCGAGCTAATAATTTTCTCCAATGCTATTTCTCTATTCGTTATTGAATTATATTGCGTTCAAAATTAAGGAATCTTTTGGCACGAAACGCAGAAAATACATTTCCCAAATGGCTTCATTACTTTGATACTATTAATAGTACCAACAATTATGCCATGAAGCTAATAGACGACGGATTGGCACAAGAAGGCGAGGTTATTTGGGCAGCAAACCAGACGGAGGGCAAGGGACAACGTGGAAAACGCTGGGAAAACAGCGCAGAAAATATTATGATGAGTCTGATAATCAAGCCTACCTTGCCTCCCGACAAACAGTTTGGCCTGAGCATGGCCGTGGCGATTACAATTGCTAAATATTTACAAAATATTTTTGATGGGTGGCAAGTTGCCATAAAATGGCCGAACGATATTTACCTCAATGACAAAAAGACATGTGGCATTTTGATTGAAAACGTGTTTAAAGGCATGCATTGGAGTCACGCTGTGATAGGTATGGGCATCAATGTTAACCAAAAAATTTTTCCGTCTGAGCTGTCCAATGCTACATCTTTGGCCATTTGCGCTCATAAAACTTTTGACCTTTTAGAAATTATTACTGATATCCGTTCCGGATTGATGAACACCTTGCGTACTGTTTCAACGGCTACACAAACCCAACTCTTGAGCGATTATAATGCCTTCCTTTTTCGAAGAAACAAAGAACAAAGGTTTTTAGAGAAAAAAACAACCAGATATTTTGATGCTTTTGTACAAGAGGTAAATGAGCGGGGACAATTGCTATTGCTCACGCATAAGGGCATTGAAAGCTATGAATTTGGGGAGTTGGAGTGGGTGTTTTGATTGGCTTTTAGAAATTTATCCACTAGTATCTAGTTTTTTTTGGGGGGGGAAGTCTATATAGCTAGTTATTTAATTCTTGATTAATTGTTCAACTTATCTATCGGAACAAAAAAGAGTGACTAATCCTTTTGAAAGGAAAATGGAAATCTACTAACAGAGAAACTTTCCTCTTCAAGAATAACTATCAATTGTTTCTTAAAGCATCTATAAACAAGACAAGAAAACTGAGCATCAATAGTAGTTTGATATGCTTTAACTGTTTTCATTAATTCTTCCGAGCTCTCATTCTTTAACATTTTGCATTCATTCAATGATAGCTTTTTGCTTGTCTTAAAATATTCATCATCATCTACTTCAAAAACTTTATCGTAAAGCAAATAAGGTCTCAGAGTATTCATAAACTTACGACCATCCCAACCAAATTGCTTTTTAAAGTGGAGAAATAAAAATTGGGTCTGATAGTGACAAATTTTAATTGTCTTCGTACCTCTTAGTCTAATTTTTAATGGAATCAAGTATGTGCTATGAGGTATTGCAGAAGTATCGGACAACAAAGTATTGATAAAATCAATTTGTAGTTTTGATGGTTTTTTTTGTGCATTACTATTAATAGAGGTTATTAAAACCACAGTAAGTATTAAAAGAAATTTATTTAAAACCGAAACATTATATTTCATAGTTAATTATTTTATTTTTTGTCTAATGCCAGTCAAGAGAATGCAACAAAAGAGAATTCTAATTAATGCTCCTTAATCCTATTCAATTCAGCATCTTTCAAATGCAGTTTCGTGCATAAACCCAAAAGCCATTATACCTCAAGTGCTTTCTCTGTATGAAAATTAGACATCTTTTTCTTCTCCATCTAATTCAATGCCTAACCGTTCAATTGTCGACTTAAATATATTTATCGCCTTTTCGTGGTCATCAAAATAGTCTTCCCAAAATGAATATTCGACTGCTGCATAACTCTTGTCTACAAACTCCATTGGGTCAAGTTTTAGTGAGTTGCCAGCAACCGTAATCGAATAGTTTGGAGGAATTATTTTGTCTTTAATTTCAAACAGTTCTGCTGGTATCAAGTATGGAGTTGTCTCGCTGTATGATGGATCAAATATTTGAAATGTAATTTGATGAAGCGATTTTTTTAAGTCAACAGAAATTCCTAAAATGTAATACTCTTTACCAACTTGTAGCTCCCAATTCCGTTCGCTTTTTCCGTCATAATCAAGCCCTGTTGTCTTAATACACGTTGCTTTCAACACTTTTTGACTTGTTCTAATATGAGTTCTGAATTCTCCTTTTAGTTCCATGCTTAAAGTGTCAAACACAAATTGCTTTAATTGTTTGATCGTCAGTGTTGAAAAGTTTTCACTTATAATTTCAAGATATGATTTTTCGCCAACACAATTTTCAAAGTCAATTGTGTTTGAGCTGTAAATCCATTGCTCAAAAGTCACTTTGTCTGTTTCTTTCCAAAGTTTGTAAAATAGCTGTTCTTTAAAACTCATTATTATTTGATAATTATCGTTAACAGCCTTTCAGTCAATGTTGAAACGTAAGCATTTTGGCGATAATGGTATTT
>Ga0256901_1001073_pt1 | contig 14228 bp, 8 predicted proteins | sample MC6MC0689MT_FD_190200 | JGI IMG/M metagenome (GOLD analysis project Ga0256901, IMG submission 190200) | Metatranscriptome of enriched soil aggregate microbial communities from Iowa State University, Ames, United States - MC6-MC0689-MT... | ecosystem: Environmental > Terrestrial > Soil >... | reverse complement strand
GTTTTAAAAACCTGTTAGGTTTCGATTACGACATTGTTTACAGTAAAACAATTCCAAATTCTTTATTAGTCCAGTGGTACCAGGTGTTTTTGTAGTTCTGCTCTGCGCGCTTCATACTGTGCTGGCAGTTTCAAATTTGTACCTAACTCTTCTAATGGTTCGTCTACCGTAAAGCCAGGATTATCGGTTGCAATCTCAAACAATACGCCACCTGGCTCTCTAAAATACAAAGAGTGAAAATAATTGCGATCTATTTGTGGCGTTATGTTCAAACCTAATTTCGCTATTTTATCATGAAACTCCATCTGCGTTTTATCATCTTTCACCCTAAACGCTATATGATGAATGGTGCCACCAGCGCCAATTCCACGTTGTTCAGTTGGCAATTCTACAAGGTCAATTACATTTGCCGTTGCTATGGCATCGGTAGCATAACGATAACGGTTTGACTCCTGAGCTATTAATGTATAACCAAACACTTCTGTTAATATAGCAGCTGTTGCTTTTATACTGTTAAGTGTAAGTGTGGTATTGAAAAAGCCTTTGGTAGCAACATCAGCTTTCACTTCATCAGTTTCAAATGGTTTTCTATTATCTTCTGCTTCTGTAGTTTCTACAAGCTCCAATTTCAAATTGTCAGGGTCTAAAAAGGTTAGGTATTTCCTTCCAAATTTTACTGCTGGTTTGTTGTAAAGCACATTGTATGCATCAAAGCGTTTCATCCAAAAGTCAAGACTACCTTGTGGTACAGCGTAACCAATCTCTGTAGCCATACCCGCACCTCTCGAACCTCTACGCACGCTCTCACCCCAAGGAAAGAAAGTAAGTATACTGCCCGGACTTCCTTGTTCGTCTCCAAAATAGAAATGGTAAGTCTGAGGGTCATCAAAGTTCACGGTTCTTTTTACAAACCTTAAGCCCAATACTTTTGTGTAGAAATCGAAATTGCGTTTGGCATCGCCTGCTATGGCTGTAATGTGGTGGATACCTAATATTTTGTTTTCCATATCGTTTTGTTTTATGATGTAAAATTGGCACCTTTTTCAAACCTGAACATTGAACTAGGACAAGAAATTGATTCTACAAAAAAATAAACCCTCAACTTTAAGAGCTGAGGGTTTACAGAATTATGTCTTTTATTTCTTGGCAAGCTTCGTGCGCACCTTACTTAAAAACTCTGGAGAAAAACCCAGGTAAGAGGCAATGTAATGCTGCGCTACACGCTGTGGTATGGTTGGGTAGCGCTCTATAAAGTCCAAATATTTTTCGGCGGCTGTGGTGGCTATAGTTTGGAATAGTCGCTCCTGCAGACGGGAAAGGTTTCGTTGCACCAATAACCTAAACATTCTTTCAAATTTAGGCGCTTGGCTGAGTAGCTTTTCTTTTGCATCGTAGGACAACATCAATACTTCACAATCCTCTAGCGTTTCAATAAACATATGACTGGGCTTGCGTTCATGAAAACTAGATATGTCGCTTATCCACCACCCTTCTATTGCAAATTGAAGCGTTACTTCTGCCCCTTGCTTGTCGATATAATAATTGCGTATGCAGCCCTTATTGACAAATATCTCATAATTGCAGACTTCTCCTTCACGTAATAGTAATGTCTTTTTTTTGATAGTTTTATGTTGAAATAAAGAGTTTATAAATGCTATCTCTTCATCGCTATGGTCGGCGCAGGACTGTATAAATTTATTGAGCGATTCAAACATAATGGTCGATGGTTAAGGCTGAGCAAAAATCAAAAATAGGCAAATGATGCTTATGTTTTATTGTATCTTTCGTTCCAATATTTAATTAATTTTACCCCTACTCTATTAAAGTTTTTTAATGAAATCCTATATCCTACTTATTGTGCTAGCCATCTGCTTTTCGGCCTGCGGCCCTAAGCCTCCACCCGATAAATTTCCATTTTACAAACAACAATACAGCTACGATTGCGCACCAACAAGCCTTAGGATGATTTACGAATACTACGGCGAAAAATATTCGGAAGAAGAATTAATTAAACGATTGAAAACCGACACAAGCGGAACAAGTTTACAAGCTATGCACGACTTGTCGCATGAGCTAGGATTTACCTCCATGATGGTGGGCGTGGATATGGACTTTTTGCAGAATGAAATTAAGCTGCCCTGCATTGTTCATTGGAACAATAACCATGCTATAGTAGTCTATAAAGCCGATAGCACAAAAATTTACGTGGCCGATCCAGCAGACACCTTGCTCACTTACGATAGGGAAACATTTATGAAAAGCTGGCTACAATCGGATATGGTGGATAAAGGTATTGCGCTGGTGGTTTATAAATTGTAAAGCTAAATTGCCATTTTTTTAGACGGTGAAAGCCGCCATGGATGCGCTTGTTTGTAGTTAAGATAAATGGTATCACCTATACTGAACAAGACTGTAGTTTGAAAAAGAATCGTTTGCTCCTGTACAGCAATCAATACTTCGTAATAGCTGCCATAGAATTTCACTTGTTGTACTACACCTTTAAAATTACTGTCCTTTTCTGCTACAATGATAAAATCCTCGGGTCGTACAAATATTTTGCTGAACAACACGCTTTCCCGCGACATTGTGGGATGCAGCAAATTGTATTTCCCAAATAGTCCTGCCACATATTCATCTTTAGGATTTCTGTAAATTATTGCTGGTGCCGCTTTCTGTACAATTGCACCGTCACGCATTACCATTATTTCATCAGCCCAAGAAATAGTATCTAATGGGTCATGCGAAACTAGAATACATGTAATGTCGAGTACCTCACCCAATTGTTGAATTACTTTTTTCAATAGGTTCTTGTGAATTAAGTCAAGATTGGAAAAAGGTTCATCTAAAATCAATAACCTCGGCGCACCTACTAACAATATGGCTAAAGCCATTCTTTGCTTCTCTCCGCCAGAAAGCTCTGTGGCCTTACGTTTCAGCAAATGCCCTACCCTGCATATTTCTGTTATGTGCATAGCTTCTTCATGCGTCAGCGTATTGGCGTAGGACAATAATTCTTCCATCCTATAATGGTTGCGCAGCTCGAAATGTTGCGACAGGTAGGCAATGCCTTTATGGCCCGGTAGTAACTTTTCTTCAGGACTGCGCTTTACCCTTTCTCCTTCAAACCATACCTGTCCTGTATCTGGCGATAATATTCCTGCTACAATTTTAAGTAAAGTACTTTTGCCCGAACCTGTGGCACCAGCTACCGCTATCTTCTGAAACTTTTGCTGTGTAAAGCTTACAGCTTTTAATGCAAAATCATTGCCTTCCTTTTTACTTACCGCGTTTACTTCTAAAAAAGCCATATTATACCCAAACCTTATTTTGTTGGTTACTTAAAAGATAGATAATTTCGAAGCCAGTTAGCTATATTGTCTGGCGACGATTGGGGAGCGAAATTACAAGGCAAAATCGAGGATTGAAACAATGAGCGAAAAATCGATACAATTAAGAACAGTAAACGTGACACGATATGTGACACCGCTACGCGAAGGTGGCTCTATGCCAGCCATTGCAGAGGCTGACGATGGCTTTCTGTATGTATTAAAATTTAGAGGAGCCGGACAAGGCCCTAAAGCTTTAATAGCAGAACTTATAGGCGGCGAAATAGCCAGAGCACTAGGTCTTAAGATGCCTGAACTTGTATTTGCCTGCGTTGACGAAGCTTTTGGCCGTACCGAACCAGATGAGGAAATTCAAGATTTGCTGCAAGCCAGTACAGGATTGAATTTAGCGCTGCACTATTTATCCGGAGCCATTACTTACGACCCTAATGTAACTGAAGTAGAACCGCTATTAGCCTCACAAACTGTGTGGCTCGATTGTTTATTAACCAATGTAGACAGAACTGCTAAAAATACCAATATGCTTACCTGGCATAATGAATTGTGGCTTATCGACCATGGCGCTTCTCTGTACTTTCATCATTCGTGGCAAAACTGGGAGGAGCAAGCCATTAGACCTTTTTCGCTTATTAAAAATCACGTACTATTACCTTGGGCTTCTAAGCTTAAAGAAGTAGATGAAGTGTTTAAAAGCTTACTTTCAAAAGAATTGATAACCGAAATAGTAAGTCTTATACCTGACGAATGGTTGGTAGACGAAGGTGTATTCCCCAATAATGACGAGTACAGAAAAGCATACGCTACATTTTTAAACAATAGAATAGCCCATTCTCACACATTCTTAAACGAAGCCCTACATGCAAGAGAAACACTTATATGAGTATGCGGTGCTTCGCATAATGCCAAAGGTGGAGCGTGAAGAGTTTATAAATATTGGTGTTGTGGTGTATTGCCATGCCAAAAAATTTCTTCGTATCAAATACAATTTGGAGAATAACAGATTAAAAAGTTTTTGTCAGCATCTTGACTTAGATACCGTTGCCAATAATTTACGTTCGTTTGAATTGATATGTGCTGGAGGCAAACAAGCTGGACCAATAGGCGCATTAACCATAAGGGAAAGGTTTAGGTGGCTGACCGCTACTCGCAGTACTGTATTGCAAACTTCAAAAGCACACCCCGGATTTTGTGATGACGTGGAAATGGCTATGGGTAGGCTTTTTGAGGAATTGGTGGGTTGAGTAACAAAACATATAGGGACGCGATTAGAGTCGCGTCCCTATATGTTTTGACAGGATATCGAAATTAGCTGCATCCTAGAACGGATACCCAATAGCTAAGTTGAAAAACAGATTTTCTTTACGCCACTCTGGCGAGCCAAATTGCAAATCGTTGAAACGCCAACGTTCTCCTTTCTCTTCTGGAAACCATGGCTTACGTATTGGGAAGGCAAAATCAAAACGTACGAGCAAGATAGAGAAATCGAAACGTACACCCACACCTGTATTTACAGCAAGCTCTTTGTAGAAGTTGCTAGATATCTTACCGCCAGGGAATTGTTTGTTTTCACGCTGTAACCAAATATTACCTGCATCAAAAAATACAGCACCTTCAATAAACCTATACATCTTAGCACGATATTCCAGATTGAGCTCAGCTTTAATATCACCCAATATCTCAAAAGTTGCATTGGTGTCGTTCAGGTATCTTGCATTGTAAGTTCCTGGACCTACCAACCTTGATGCAAAGCCACGTAAACTACTACTACCACCACTGAAGAACTGTTTAACGTTAGGTAGTCTCGAAGAGTTGCCATAGGAGTAGCCATAACCAAACATAGCCCTACTGGCAATTACAGAGCCAGGTGTCAATTGAAAATAGTGTCTGAAGTCTACCTGAGCTTTTAAATATTGCGCATAATTACTACCGAAAATCTTTTTAGGTTCTTGCTCAACCGAGGTGCCTTGGGCAAGACCAACAATATTTCCGGATAGGTCAGCCAGGCCAGAGAAATAAAAGTTGCTTCTACGCTTAGTGCCGCCGCCTAATTGAGAGTTGTACGTATATTCATAAGTAGGTCCGAAGATAATACCATTAAAGATAAGGTTACTTAAATTGAATTGCGCTGCTTTGCTGTTATCAAAAGTGTCTGTCTTTACTAAAGTAACATTGAAGGGATAAAACTTGTGGTCTTTACGCGCGTCTTCTTTCCAGTTATATCCAAATCCTAGATTGAAGGAATTAATTTGGTACATACCTGCTCTTAATGAATAATTGTAGGCAGCAGAAATTATAGTACGTGGGATATACATGCCCGAAGGCTTAATGGTAAAGAATGGCACAATGAATCTTGGTATATTCAAATTTGTTTCTAACCCTACGTTATAAGAATTGGGTCGCTCCGAAAAGCCACCATATTGTGCCTCAAAGCCACCAGTCAACTTTACCGTAAACAGTTCGGCACCCCGTAGAAAGTTTCTGTTTTTCCAAGTTAAGGTACCTCTCAAGCCGCCTCTGCTATCATTTTGCGTAAATCCACCAAAGTCAAGATTGAAGCCCTTACGTGGATAAGGTGTAAGCAGATAAGTAACGTCCAACAAATTTTGACCCGAGTCTCTTACTTGTGTAAATTCATTTTTTACAAACTTAAAAGCGCCTAATGTAACTAATCTGTTCAAAGCAATATTTTGGTCGCGCTTGTTATAGAGCTCACCCTTATCTAATTGCATAGCTTGGTAAAAAACAGATGGCTTATATAACCTTTGTCTGTCCACAACTTGAAAGTTGTCATAATGTAAAGTGTCTTCTGCACGCGGAGGACGTCTGAAAATAGATGTATCTCTTATACGACCGGCAATACTATCCCTACTGTTGTTGTTTTTACTGTTTCTATTATTGAGTCTATAGTTAGAAAGAATCGTAACATCATTAATGGTAAACTTCTTGTAGGCATTGCTCGGCATTTCATTGTACTTCATTTTTACAATAATGTCCACTTCGTTTTTGCCTGCACCGGTATCGGCATCCATCAATATAAAATCTGGATTGAAATAATAGTAACCTTTATTTTTAAGCACATTATCAATCCTGATTCGCTCGTCTTTAATAGCCTCAAAATTATAAGGGTCTCCAGGCTTTAATATAGAGGTGCTTTCTCTATCAGCTACGTCCTTGGCCAATTCTGATGTGTCACTTTTCTCATAAATAACATTACGGATTTTGGTTTGCGGTCCTGTGGTCACATCAAAAATCGCTTTTGTTCTTTGGTTTTCTGTTTCCTTTTTACTTTCAATACTGGTAGTAAAATAACCTTGATTCTGTAATTGATTAATTAATACTTTGCTATTACCATTTAGATTTACATCGCTGCCGAGTACAGGAGCCTCGCCCACCTTATTGCGTAGCCAATTGCGCAGCCCTTTTTCTTTTTTAGGCTCGCCTGCCAAATTGTAGACGGTCAGCTTAAACTTTAAACCAAACAAGGAGCTATTAGGCTTAGGCCTCACTGATTCTTCCAACTGTTTTTGTAGTGCTTTCCTGTTTTCCTTCGATGCCGCAGTGTCTACTATATTAATTTTAGCGCCTTCATAAAGCGATTCACCTTCGGCCAAATATTTAGTATTGCTGCACGATGCTGCATGCAGCAAATACATCAATGCTAATGGAACAAAAAAATGTTTTAGATATTTATTCATGAAATAATGCTCGTTGGAAAATCCGTTCTTCTATATATTAATCTTACCTATTCTGCTGCACCTTTGCTCTTAGCGGCTTGTTCAGCGCGTTTCGCAGCCATTTTCTTTTGGTATTTCTCCCTATTCCTAAAAATGTACTTGAATCTGTTATAGTCAATACTAATCCTAAAACTAACCCCGGTTTCCACTACAAAACCATCAATAAAATTCTGCAATTGGTTCACGCGATAAGCACGTACCAAATATCTACCATCTTGCGACAGACGATAATCGGCAGATAAATTACCAGGTACCAAACTGCTTTGTTGCGTTTGCGCTTGCTGACCTTCCAATTGGAAATCGTTACCCACCGTGATGTTCAGCCTATCATTAAACAAACGTTTGCTGGCCGCAACATTCAAATCTGTACGGTTAGCTTTTTCTCCTGTGCTGTAATCTTCAGAACTTTCTACACCAATATTCAATTCAAAACCTTTCACCAGCTGACCAGCAATATTATTTAATTGGTCGCTCAAGAAACGGCTGGCACTTTGACGTGCAGCGTACTCCATGCCACCACCAGCGCCACTTGCAAATGGATCTTCAGCTATGAACCTACCTAAAATCAATACAGCAAAAACTTGCTTGTTCAAAATAGATGGATCACTACGAATTTCAGTCAATTTTCTTTGAACTATGTCAGCTATTTCAGACTTGACTGCTGTAGCTTTGTCTTCAGGCAACACCACATCAAAACTAATTTCCGGTTGCATTACTTTACCTTTTAATTTTAGCAATACGCTAAATGGTAAACGTTGTTTATAAAACGGCAAATCAGCAGGTTCAACTTGATTTTCTACTAGTTCATAAGGTGCTATGTTTGCAGCATACAGAGCAGTGATGTCCACTTCAGCATCCAAAGGATCACCTGCTAGTGTAACCATGCTACCAGGTTGTATTTTGAATTTACGTTTAAGGAAATTGTAATTCAGTTCGTAATAACCATCACTCAATTCATAAGTACCAGTAAGGCCTACGGCACCATCCGGACCAATAAATGTGTTCAAGTTAGCTTCTCCATTTACACTCAGGTTATCGCCAGTTACCGGATCTATAACCACATTAAATACCGCATTCTTTTCGATGGCCACATTTACGTTCATCTGCGCGCTGCGTGCCATACGCATATTGCCTGGTCTTAGTATTTGCGTAGAATCAACCCATGTAGTATCTCTACTGTCTATAAACCTTACGATACCGTCAGTCTCTTGAATGCCCGGACCATTGTCAATCATGGCATAGGTCAGTTTGGTACTATCATGAATAGTTAATTCACCATCTATTTTAGGCGCTGTAGCACTTCCTTTAATATCTAAATTAGAACTGAATAATAAATTACCGTAGAATAATTCATTGTCTTTTTTAGTTGAATTTAAGGCTTGCCATCTATCTGTTTTTACATTTAAATTCAAGAAGTACTTGGTAAAATCACGTGTTCTTACTTTACCGTCAATAGTGGCTTTCCTGTTGTTTTTATCCAAGATGGTAAAATTGTCCAGGAGAATGCCTTCACGGCTAAAAGTTATGCTTTCAGAAGGCATTTTGAATGGAGCATTCAGCATACTTACCGTCGTATTGAGGTTATCTGTTTTTAGCTCGCCCAAAATGCGAGGCTTGCTGGTAGTGCCTAGGATATTTAATTTTCCACGTACAAAACCAGAACTATTTTTCAATGAGCCGAAGGTAAGTCCTTGTATACTTTTAAGACTAAGTGCATTTACATCCAGGTCAAACTTGAACTCATTGCTATCAACAGGTTCGAGGTAATAATTACCTTTTAAGTTTATATCGTTTTCATTACCTGTCAAGCCCAAGGACGCATCGTAAATATTCTTCGTTTCGTTCTTAGCCTTAAGCACTAATTTACCTATTGGCTCGTTGAAGGCTACTAAATTTTCGATTGAAGCATCTGCATTTATTTTAGGAAAAGAATCACGTAAATCTAAATTGGCATTCACATTGAGCGAACCATCGGCCACCAAAGTGTCGCGGCTTATCATGCTGGTGATATTCGACAAACTAAAATTCTTAATCGCCAAAGTCAATGGTGAGTTGAAATCAGGCGCATCACTATTCGCAGCAATAGACTCATTGCCTTTACTCATCAAGAAATCGCGAATGTAAAATCCATTAGGACCAAGTACTATCCTATTTTGAGGGTTCACATCCCAACGTTGATAATCTAATAAAATACCTTTAAACAACCTGATATAAGTAAGACTGGTATCGCTACGCATATCGTGGTTAATAGCACCGCCTAAAGCAAATTGGTCTTTTCTGGTAGAATCCTGAATATTGATTCTTGTATAAATGCTGTCGTTCCTTAAGCCACCTCTTATTGATGGGTACCATAATTGTAATTGTCCTTGTGCAAATCTCTTTAATGATGCAGCATAACGCAAAGTATCACCAGCTTCATACACCTTTACTACCCCACTGTCTATTAAGCTAGTGCCGTACTGTATTTTAGGAATTAAGGCATTAACATTGAAAACGGTTGGTGATAATTCCGCATTAATTTTTACGGTATCAAAAGGTTTTAAGTCTGGCATCCAGGTTTTGAGGATAGAATGATACGTCAAGTTAGCATTCATCGTCATATCGTAGTTCTGCGGTGCAGGCGCTACAGTATCTGATATTCTAAAGTGGTCGTTCACATGGCTCATAGCCACATTGCCTATTTGCGTCAATGGAATATGACCACTAAGGTTTAAGCGCGCAATATTAGCTGCGTTAAGATAAATGTTCTGCAAACTGTCTGCATCAGGTTTTGATTGGAAGGTTATGCTGTCCAACTTCAACTGATAACCTGGCAAAGCAATAAATGGATTACCGTAGGTTAAGGTACCACTTGGATAGTCGGGATTTAAACTTTCAAAATCAGCATTGATATCACCAGCTATACGCAAAGTATCGGCATACAACTGTAAAGCTTGAGGGTCCAAATTTTCGATATGCAAATCCGCTTTCAGTGCAGGATATTTACCATTTAAATCTGCTAAAGCCGCTAAAGTAAATTTGACATTCGGGTCATTGGAACTACCTGTAATATCTGCAATTTTATTGGCCAAGCTACCTCCTAAATGGATGGAATTATAATCGTAATTCATAGCCCAAGCCGACACTACATTTACATCAAATGTGGTATTCATTTTATTGATGTCGAAGCTGGTGCCTTTTGCAAAACCATTCATGCTGACTCTGCCCAAAGTAGAATCCATGCGCAATATCCTGCCTATGTTTAGGGAAGAAGTACTTAAAGCTAAGTCATACTTTTCTTTACCTTCTCCGGGCGACATCAACAAAGAACCTTTTACGGTAGCATCGCCATCAGCAGTTTTTACTACTACATTAGGATAGTAGTCTTTGGTAGTACCTTCCAAATGACCATTGAGCATAAACCAATCTGGAATTCTAATTTGATGCTTTAAGCTATCTGGCAAAAATGGTGCTATATCTTTGTAGGTACTACGCACTTTACCAATGTCAAATGTATAGCGTAACCTATCTGCATCAGGCAATCCGTTAAGTCTTCCTTTCAATGCTATTTCGGTTCCACTCAAACCTGAAAGACTAAGTTGGTTGATGACCAGAGCGTTCAGATAACCTTTTAAGTTAGCCGTAAGTTGCAGCACTTGCGACTTGTAAGGCTCCAACATTTTTCTTTGTTCTGGTTGCATAAACAACAACACATCGGAAATGCCAATTTTACTTTTATTCAAAGCAATATCAAGCTGCATCTTGTTCATTTCTTTTTGCAAAGAAGCGAGCGATGGATATTTCACAACTATTTCATCTTGCAAAACAGTGCTAGGCGTGAGCAAATATAAATTCTTCAACTGCGCGCCCTGACTGTGGTACAAGAAATTTGTGCGCAACTCTATAATACTTAAGCCACTCTGTTCAACAAGTGCCAGATGTTTTAAATTGCCTGAAATAGTATCAGTACTGTACAACACATTATCGGCATTGAAGGAGAAATTACCAATATTCATGTGGGCATAATCCATACCTACTTTTTGTCTTGGTGCACCATTATCATTGTAGATAAAGTTGATTTGCTTCAACATTAAATTGTTGGCCACTACACGCCAGTTATTACTACCCGTTGAATCTTCGGTAGCTTCATCTATAACTTCAGCAACCTTCTCCGCGGTATGAGGCTTGCCCATGGCTACCGATGACTTCACATTCTCAAGCTGAAAATTAGTTAAGTCCACCAATTGTTCTTGCAAACCAAAATGCTTTACAGCAGCGTTCAACAAGCCAACATTTACATCAAAGTACATGGAATCTTGTTTGCCGAAAAAAGCAAAATTTATATTGTCTAAATGTATCTTATCTACGGCCAATTGAAAATCTGCAGCTGCTGATGTGTCCTTAGGTGTAGGAGGTAAATAAGATGTATCGGTTGCAAAGTAAGATTGAAGCGATTCAACAGTGAACTCCTTAACCTCAAATTTCATTTTCTCTACATCTAATTTTTTCGGACGCAACATCAGATTGCCCAAATTCATAGAGAAGAAAGTACCGCCAGTAGCATCGTCGTATTTAAGGCGAATGTTTTTTAGATTAACCTTTACTATGTCCAGCTCCATAGGCTTTGACGTAGTATCTTTAGGCTCAACTACAGTTGTGGTATCGTTGCTGGCAAATGCCTCTATAATAAAATTGTAGTTGAAAGTTGTATCCGGAATATTACGATAAACATGTGCATTCACACCTTCCAACAAAATGCTGTTTACTGATAATTTGCCTTTGAGCAAGGCAAGCATGTCCATATCAATGTCCAGGCGTTGTACATTCAGTAAAGTATCTTTATTTTTATCTGCTACAAAAACGCCTTCCAGTAAAAATTTATCAGGAATAGAATAATCAAGTTTGGCTATCAAAACTTCGGTCTGCAACTTATTGCGTAAATATTTCACAGCTTGCTGACGCACGATATTCTTTCCCCAAGGTGTTTGGAGGAAGACAATAATTAGAATAATGAGCAGTAGTATACTGCCAATTATGTAAAGTAAAATCTTAAAAAACTTGCGCATCAATCTTTTCGAATATAGCTTTTGCTTTGGTTATATGTAATCATTTAATTAGGCTTCACAAGAGGTAATGCTACAAAGAATGTAGAACCTTGTCCTATCACACTTTTAAACCATATTGTTCCGCCAGAATTTTCTACCATGTTTTTAGTCATTGGCAGGCCGAGTCCGGTTCCTGATGACTTGGTGGTGAAGTAAGGTACAAAAAGCTTCTCTTGCATATCCTCACTAATTCCACCACCATTATCGTGTACACTTACAACAACCATGTTGTCCTTTTGTTCGTAGTTAATTGTCACGCTACCGTTAGTTTTGTCGCCAATAGCTTGAATAGCATTCTGCACTAAATTATTAAATATTCTAATGAAATAACCTTTGTCTATTTCAATGAAAAATAACTTGTGCTTTGTCAAGAGTTCTACCTGAACATGTTCGTCCTTTTGAAATAAAAGAACAATAGATTGCAAGGAATCGTGCAGGTTAAGCTGCTCTGGTGTAGCCTCCGGCATTTTGGCAAAGTTCGAAAATTCCGAGGCAATTAAATTAAGATTCTCAATTTGCTCTATTAGTGTTACAGAAACTCTGGATGCCAATGCTTCGATATCGGGCCTTCCGCTTTGTATGGCTTGCTGCAGATATTGAATATTAAGCTTCATCGGCGTCAATGGGTTTTTAATTTCATGCGCCACCTGCTTCGCTATTTCGCGCCAGGCTTCTTCCCTTTCTGTTCGCGCCAGCTTTGATGCCATAGCTTCTACCTTTTGCATCATGGCATTATACTCCTTTACCAAAATGCCTATCTCATCTTTGTAAGGCCATTTTATAATTTCATTTTTACTCAATCTTATATTCCTAAACTGCTCTATCAGCAATCTGAAGGATTTAATAATATTGTTAGAAATAAGAATAGCACATATACCCGACAGGAAGAATATAAGCGTATACACATTGATAAGCGATGCTAAAACATTCGAAATTTCATCGTCTAAATCCTTTCTGGAGGCGTAATACGGAAGATTGATATAGGCTACAATTTGGTCGCTCTCGTTTCTCAGTGGCGCATAAATACTTTGGTAATTCCAGGAACCAATAATTTCCTCAACATTTAGTTCTGATACTTCACCCGAGTTGAGCTCCTTTAGAATTGGGTACTGCATTTGTCTGGACACAATTCCTCTTCTCAGCAATTCTATTTGTGAACTCGCTATTAATTTACCATCCAGCCTGTACACATTTACATCAGCTCCTTGTTCCTCTGCCAATTCATTCAAATGAAAACTGAAATCAGAAAAGGAAGATTCTGTATCCGCAGTAGATAAGTCTAGGTTCTTATCTTCTCCAAACCGCAGAATATGCTTGGAATAATAAATCAACATATTATGCAAATTCTTCTGTTGCGTGTTTTTGTACCTATTGTTAAGATAAGAAATGGTGATTAAACCCACCAGGAATAAAGATGCAAATACCGTTACCAAAATGGTCATATTTATTTTGGCCCTGATGGTGAATCGGAAGGTGGCAAAGAAACGCGACAGCTTAATAGGATAAAAAAAGAGTAACCTACACATCAGCACCAGACTCAGGATGGCCAACAATACCGCAAGCACATAACCAAATAACGAAATTACATCAGTAACCACATTTCGCTTGTAGACTACGTAAATATAATCATCAACTGTTCTACGATAAATGAGCGTGGAGGAATATATAGTTTCCTCAAAAACAAATTCCTTTTTAATTGGCTTCGAGGCGCTTTTGTACGGAAAAATCTCTTCGCCACCCTGCGAACGTAAAATGCCTTTTCTATAAATTCCAAAGGAATAATTATCGAAATAGCGCTGGTCGGTAGCGTTATACTTCTTGTTTAGAAATGCCCTTAAATCTTTGCTTTTAGGCCTATTTTCTATACCAACGCTAAAGCCTACATAGCCTATGGTATCCGTGTCATCGGGAATTGGCGTCATAAACCAATAGACGTAATTGCCGGAGAGTTTATCTTTAAGGTTTACCAAGCCGTAGGTATGTTCATGGCCTTTAATACTATCAGCTAAGTCTATGAGCGCAGCATCCAGCGTATCTTGGTTAAATATAGGCTTACGATGTTG
>Ga0256901_1001072_pt1 | contig 14233 bp, 13 predicted proteins | sample MC6MC0689MT_FD_190200 | JGI IMG/M metagenome (GOLD analysis project Ga0256901, IMG submission 190200) | Metatranscriptome of enriched soil aggregate microbial communities from Iowa State University, Ames, United States - MC6-MC0689-MT... | ecosystem: Environmental > Terrestrial > Soil >... | reverse complement strand
TCATGAGGTACTTTTACTTTGATAATGAAGCAGTACGATCTTTTTCTAAATCATTTGTTACTGCATCCCTAATCGTAAATCTTATATTCATAGTTGTTCCAGACAAAGAGGCCGTTGGAACTTCGTATATTTTGCCACCGATAGTAGCTGGCTCTACAGTAATATTGTTACCGGAAACGGTACCATTCAAACGCACCACATTGCCTGCATTACCAATATTGTCTATAAGTAGTTCAGTAGTGGTAGTACTGTTAGCTACATTAATGGTAATTACATAACCAGTAGAATCTAATGTAGTATTGCTGCCACCTAAAGACAAGAGTTCGGTCACATTCCAGCTACCTACAAATTTATTGATGGTTTTAGTTTCACAACTAGCACCTTCATATCCTGCTGGACATTGGCATTTGCCATCATTACATGTTCCTCCATTTTGACAAGTAACTGCATCACATGGATTGTTTTCTTTTTTACTGCAAGAAGAATAAGATACGATGCCAAACACACCCAGCGTCAATACACCTGCAGATAAAATTGATTTAATTTTGTTCATAGAAAGAAGTTTCGGCTAAAAATTTTGATTATTGGTAGGCTCGATCAACATCAATTAGAGCTTTAAGTTGTCCGTTTTCGATATTTAGCATAACTATATGAATTACCAAAACTCTGTTTTATTAAAATCGGAAATTTCATTTTTCTTTGTAGTTCCATGTCTTTATTTATTACATCACTCAATAGCGGCAGCAATGGTAACTGCTATTATATTGGCAATGAAAACGAAGCTGTATTAATTGACGCTGGTCTTACCTGTAGGGAGACGGAGAAGCGTATGGCTAGACTTGGCTTGCAAATGTCGAAGGTGAAAGCCATATTTATTTCGCATGAACATGGCGACCATATTAAGGGCGTATCGGTGATAGCGCGTAAGCATCAATTGCCCGTATACGTTACCCCTGCTACCCTACGCCACTCGCAGTTAGATTTGCCAGAACATTTGATTGCCTCATTTCAAAAATTTGCAACAGTAACCATTGGCGCGCTTAATGTATTAGCCTTCCCTAAGTTTCACGACGCTGCTGAGCCGCATAGTTTTATTGTGGAAGAAAGAGGAATTAAAATCGGCATATTTACTGACATAGGTGTGGTGTGCGAACAGCTAAGCTATTATTTTGGTCAATGTCATGCTGCCTTCTTAGAGGCCAATTACGAAGAAGATATGCTGGAAAATGGTCGCTACCCTTTTCATTTAAAACATAGAATTAGAAGTGGGCATGGGCACCTTTCTAACAAACAAGCATTGGAATTATTTGTAGCACGAAAACCTAAATTCATGAGCCATCTTTTGCTGGCGCATCTTTCGAAGGACAATAATTGTCCTGATTTGGCTTTAAATATGTTTAAACATAAAGCTGGCAGTACAGAAGTTATGGTTGCATCACGATATGGAGAAACACCCGTACTTGAAATTCAACAAGAACAAAAACCGGCACAAGCTGCGATTAAGCATTTTGCACCGGTTCAATTGTCTATGTTCTAAAAAATACTTTGCTTAAAGCGATGCAATCACTTTTTCAATTACGGTATCTACCTGCTCTTTGGTATTGTGCCTGCTGAATGAAAACCTTACTGGTACCTGGTTTGGGTTATTGTTTATAGAATTAATAACATGGCTTCCTGCATTGGCACCGCTACTGCAAGCACTACCACCCGATACGCAGATGCCGGCAATATCCAAGTTGAACAAAATCATTTCTGATTTTTCTGACCTGGGAAAAGCTACGTTCAAAACGGTGTACAAGCACCTACCATTAGCATCGCCATTAAATTCTATGTTCTCAATCTTTTCTTGCAACTGCGTAGCCATGTATTGTTTCAAATCGGCGATGTATGCACTATCTTGTTCGTAACGCGCCATAGCTATTTCAAGGGCTTTTGCAAAACCGATGATACCGTATAAATTTTCAGTACCAGCTCTCATGTTGCGCTCTTGCCCACCGCCATTTATCATAGGCTTGATGTTCACATTTTCATTGACGTACAATATCCCAACACCTTTAGGCCCATGAAATTTATGACCGGCACCAGTAATAAAATGCACAGGAGTATCTCTCAAACTTATAGGATAATGCCCTACAGTTTGTACTGTATCACAATGGAAAATTGCGTCAAACTCCTGGCATAATTCACCAACCTGGTGCATGTCTAATAAATTTCCAATTTCGTTATTAGCATGCATCAAACTTACCAAGCAGCGCTCTTTAGACGTAGCAAGTAATTCGCGCAAGCTGTTCATATCCACATGGCCTTTATCATCCAGCTTTACGAAACTCAATTTCATACCCTCTTGCCTACCCCAAAATTCGACAGAATGTAAAGTAGCATGATGCTCAATAGGAGAACTGATAATATGTTTGCAACCTAAATCGCGGATAGCACCAGCTATAGCCGTATTGCTACTTTCTGTACCACCAGAAGTGAAAAATATTTCACCAGGATGCGCATTCAATAACTTAGCAACCGATTTACGCGCCGTTTCTATGGCCAACTTTGTTTCTCTACCATACGAATAAATAGAAGAAGGATTACCAAACTTATTGGTTAAATAAGGCATCATCACTTCCAATACATCAGGGTCTAAAGCCGTAGTAGCAGCATTATCAAAGTATATACGTTCCATATAAGAGATTACAAATATTAGTAGATAGCCAAACTCATATAAATCAAAAAAATGAGCAGCGCCGCAAAGTTATAGAAATAGCTGAATAAAAATAATTTTGAAGAAATTATAGAAAACCAGAAAAATGTCCGTATCTTTGGGACAAATTACCGTTATTATGAAAAAAGATGCAAAAAAATATAGTTTAACTGAAGAGGCCAGCAATAAGGTTAACGACACTGCCAGCACCTATAACAGTATGCCCATTTCAGCTACCTTAGCCATATTAGGCATGCAACGCAACGCTCAATTTAAAGCCATAGCCAACGAAAACGACTTTATAGAACTCATAAGAGACGGTGTACCCAAAGAAGCCATGAACAACCTGATGGCACTGACAGGCATTACCACCATGGAAATGGCTAATATTACCCACACCTCCGACCGCACCCTGCGTCGCTACGAAGGCAAAGACAGATTGCCCCAAGAACAATCGGAACGCGTGATAGAGCTCGCAAGATTATACAGTAAGGGCAGCAATGTTTTTGATAGTTTAGAATACTTCAAAGAGTGGATGAATACCACCTTAATTCCTTTAGGCAATAAAAAGCCAAAAGAGTTTCTGGACACCTCTATGGGTATAGATATGCTTATGAAACAATTGGGCAGAATGGAACATGGCGTTTTTGCTTAACCTAAAAATTAGCGCAAAAATGATTGTATATAGAATTAGCAATTGTAAATTCATAAGCGACCTATCGGGTACCGGAGCTGCCATGTATGGCGGACGATGGAATAGCGAAGGCGTGTATATCTTATATACTGCAGGAAGTCCATCGCTTGCTATGCTGGAATCTTTGGTGCATTTTGGTGGTAGAATAGTGGGCGACTATTGTCAAATTGCCATTGAAATACCAGACAAAAGTATTCTAGAAATTACGGAAGAAGAGTTGCCCAAAAACTGGAGGGAAAGCCCGGCACCAGATGCTTTAAAGTCATTTGGCAATAAGTTTATTGCTGAAGGTGAATTTCTGATGCTTAAAGTTCCTTCTGTGCTGGTACCAGATGAAGCCAATTATTTATTGAACCCGCAACATCCAGACTTTAAAAAGGTGCAAGTATTGGTGAAGAGTAAAGTAAAATTTGATGAGCGATTGGTTTCGATAGGCAATTAAGAAAAATCCTAAAGCCCAATACCAACGCCCATTTCAAACAGTTCGGCACTTGCCATGTGGGTCTTTAAAATTGCTGAGAAATACAGCTCTTTAAGCAAGCCCTTTTCTTTTTGAACAAGATAAAAATTGCCACCCAACTTTTGGTACAATCTCTCCTTTTGTTCGTCCATTCTGTGCAGGTAGTATCCGGCCTGGAACAAAATACCTAATCTGCCAATTAAAAATTCGTTGCCAGCAAATACAGCAATCTGTGTAGACTTTACGCCTTCCTCTCCCTTGAAATGCTCTATAGCTTTGAGTTTACTATATTTGGCTGTATTGAAATAATAATCTACCCCACCGTAAACTTTATTCTTGCTCCAGTAACGTTTGCTCAAGAATAATGCACCCATGTAAACAGGATTCAGTGGCCCGTCGGCAGGAGCTGCGCCTATGAATGCTATGCTGGCTCTCCCCTGTACTAACCAACGATTACTTAATGGTTTCAAAGTTCGCTTAATTCTTTCTGGCTGCGAGCTTACTGGAAAATAACGCAGCCCAACATGTCCGCCAAAAGTATTAATACCTAAATTTGGTTGCTGAAACGCAGCATTAGACACATGCGAAAATTGGAAACCTGCCTGAACATCCCAATGATGATTTATACGCCAGCGTACATCGGTAGAAAAAGGACTTACATTATTCCAATGACCGCCAATAGCCACATTATCAGGATTGGGTATTGGTAAACGTTCAAATGGCTTGGTGGCATAGCCTATACCCATTCCAGCTCTGAAAGTCCATTCAAAATTATGCGTACTCAGCAGCCTTAATTGTATGTTAGGAAAAATGCCAAAAGCCTGCCCATATACTTGCGGCATATTGTAATTATTATAATAAAATCCCAAACCTAACTGGGGATAATTTCGACGCTCATGCCATTCCTTTTGACCATAGGTTTGCTTTATTAAATTTATTTCAAAGGAATAAACTTGGCTAGGTAATGGACCCGTAAAGTTGGGCGTATGGCGTATCATTTTACCCATCATAATATTACTTTCAATACCAAAGCCGCTCCAAGGTTTTTGCGCTTGAGTGGTGGTGATAAAACCAAGAATGATAAAGGGTAAAAAAAACCTAAATTTCAAATTCATATGGTAAAATAGCAAGTAGTATTTATGGTCGTTTTCGCTTTATATAAACGGCAGCAGAGCGTTTGATATACTCCATAAATTCGTATTCTGTCCATTGCTTCACCTGCTCGTAACTAGGTCTAAAGTTGCGTTGATAGATGTTTATATCCGTGCTATCCATTGCGGTGAGTTTCTTTATCAGCCTCTCATTGAACACATAATCGATAAACTTTTCTCTTTCAAAATATTGATAACGTTTTTGGAAGGCCCAAATTTGTTTGTTCCTTTTGCTGAGCGCATCAAACGGATGTTGAATTGCGTCCAAACCTGTAAGTTCATAGTGGTCAATTGCCCATTTATAGGTTTCTCTCTTTTCGATACTATCAGCCTTGTGATTATTACCTCTAATTTCCACTTCGTCCAAATCAAAAGCACCTTCGCGCATACCCAAATTATAGTAAGGCAATTCATCAGACGAAATTCTTACACGAACAATTTTGAAACCAATTTTCCTACATTCTATCAAGTGTCCTTTTTCTACCTGAAGCGTAAACAAACCGTTGCTATCAGTGGTCATCCCGCGTTCTGTAAAAGTATTTACAACATTTACGTTAGACATTGGCTGATTGGTCTTAACGTCATACACTCGCCCTTTCATTTCTTTAGAAAACAAATTGGGTATAGTAAGGAAAGATAAAACAAATAATAAAAACGTAGTACGAACAACTAAAACCATAAGAAGCTAAAGGTACAATTTAGGTAAAAAAGCTGTTGCTATTTTTTTGTAAATCTAAAAAATAAAAAACGCCCATTGAAGGGCGTTTATTATCAATTACGTAAAATTTCAATTATTTACTTTCTCCTGCAAACACAGCACGCATATACTCGCTATTCAGGCGACGAATGTTTTGCACAGAAATTCCTTTAGGGCATTCTGCTTCGCAAGCTTGTGTATTGGTACAGCTACCAAAGCCTTCTTTATCATGTTGGTCCACCATATTCATAACACGAATATTGCGCTCCACATCGCCTTGTGGCAACAATGCCAGGTGCGACACTTTAGCGGAAAGGAACAACATGGCAGAAGAGTTTTTACAAGCTGCTACGCAAGCACCGCAACCTATACAAGCTGCTGCTGCAAAGGATTCGTCTGCTTTATCTTTATTAATAGGCAAAGCATTTGCATCCTGAGCATTACCCGTATCTACAGAGATATAACCACCTGATTGAATAATACGGTCGAATGCACGACGGTCTACCATCAAGTCTTTGATAACCGGGAAAGCCTTTGCACGCCAAGGTTCTACTACAATGGTATCGCCATCTTTGTAGGCACGCATGTGCAATTGACAAGTAGTTGTTTCATGCCAAGGACCGTGCGGTTGCCCGTCGATATGCATGGAACACGCCCCACAGATACCTTCACGGCAATCGTGGTCGAAAGTAATAGGCTCTTTACCTTCATTAATCAATTGCTCGTTCAACACGTCGAACATCTCCAGGAACGACATTTCCGAAGAGATATCTTTTACCTGATATGTTTCAAATCTTCCGCTGTCTTGTGCATTATTTTGACGCCATACTTTCAACGTCAAATTCATATTGTAATGTTCCATTCTTCTTTATTTTTTATAGAACGCAAATTCTTTTTAATTACGAGAACGCAGCTTTTTTCGAACGCAGATTATTATGATTTATAAGATTTTTCTTTAAAAACATAAATTCAACTCATCATTGAAATTGCATTATTATAATCATAAAAATCTTCGTTCCGATTACTACAGCAGCTTTCTGCTATTGTCAAATACTCTTCTTTTTAGTTCAGGCTTCTTACCAAAATTTAGCAGCAGGCCTACTTCAATTGGTGTTGCTTTCAAATAGTTGGTTAGTTGTGCTTCATGCGCCGGCGATAATTCTTCGCAAGCTTTTATTTCAACAATTACCAAATCTTCAACTACAATATCTGCAAAATAAACGCCTACCCTTTCCTCTTCATAAAACACATCTACAGGATATTGTGCTATTGCAGACATTCCATTATTCCTCAACTCAATCAGCATTGCATTCTCATACACCTTCTCCAAAAAACCATATCCTAATTCATTATAAACCGCATAAAAAGCTCTGATTATTCTTTCAGTCAATTCGCTGTGTTTATAATTCTCCATATCATTCTTTATTAGAACGCAGATTTATATGATTTTTAAGATTCAAAACGAAAAATCATATAAATCATGATTATCAGTGTTCGATTTTTCATCTCTAAAAAAGAGAAAATCATATAGATCATGAATATCAGCGTTCAATTTTAATTCCCTAAGAAACAAATAAAATCATATGAATCATGACTATCAGCGTTCATGAAAAAACCTATTTATAAGAACGCTGCGTAGGATGCATGATTTCGTAATTCAAATCTTCTTTGTGTAGTTGCCATTTGTTTTCGCTGGTCATTTCCCAGGCTGCAACATACATGAATTGGTCATCGTTACGCATGGCTTCCCCTTCTTCTGTTTGTGATTCTTCACGGAAGTGACCACCACAGCTTTCTTCACGGTTCAAGGCATCCATACACATCAACTCGCCTAATTCCATAAAGTCGGCTACGCGGTTGGCTTTGTCCAACTCTGTATTCATACCTTCGGCAGATCCAGGGATACGTACATTTTTCCAGAACTCTTCACGCAATGCACGGATCTCGGTTATAGCTTCCTGCAAACCTTTTGCATTACGCGCCATACCACACTTATCCCACATAATTTTACCCAAACGCTTGTGCAGACTTTCTACCGATTCTGTTCCTTGTATGCTCATTAATTTAGCAATACGGTCGGCCACTTCTTTTTCTGCTTTCGCAAATTCAGGATGGTCGGTAGGAATAGCTTTCGTGCGAATTTCATCTGCAAGATAGTTACCTATTGTGTAAGGAATCACGAAATAGCCATCAGCCAAACCTTGCATTAAAGCCGATGCTCCCAAACGGTTAGCACCATGGTCGCTGAAGTTGGCCTCGCCCAAAGCGTATAAGCCTGGAACGGTTGTCATCAATTCGTAATCTACCCAGATACCACCCATAGTATAGTGAACCGCAGGGTAAATACGCATGGGTGTTTCGTAAGGATTTTCACCGGTAATTTTTTCGTACATGTCGAAAAGGTTACCGTATTTAGATTTTACTACTTCTTTACCTAATTTAATAACCAGGTCCATTGGCGGATTGTGGTTACCTTGTTTGTTGCACTCTATTTTACCATAACGCTCGATAGCCGCAGCATAATCGAGGTACACCGCCTGACGGCTGGAACCCACGCCATGACCGGCATCGCAACGCTCTTTAGCTGCACGGCTCGCCACGTCACGCGGTACGAGGTTACCAAATGCAGGGTATCTTCTTTCTAAGTAATAGTCTCTTTCGTCTTCAGGAATATCGCCGGCTTTGCGGGTATCGTTTTGCTTTTTAGGCACCCAGATACGTCCGTCATTACGCAACGATTCCGACATCAACGTCAATTTAGACTGGTGGTCGCCAGAAACCGGAATACAGGTTGGGTGAATTTGTGTAAAGCAAGGGTTACCAAAAGCTGCACCTTTTTTGTGTGCTTTCCATGCTGCCGTTACATTGCTACCCATGGCATTGGTAGATAAATAAAACACATTACCATAGCCGCCGCTGCACAACAATACAGCATGGCCAAAGTGACGCTCCAGTTTACCACTTACCAAATCACGGGCAATAATACCACGTGCCTTGCCATCAATCTTCACTACGTCCAACATTTCATGGCGGTCGTACATCGTTACATTACCCAAAGCAATCTGGCGCTCCAAAGATTGGTAAGCACCAATCAACAATTGTTGACCAGTTTGACCCGCTGCATAGAATGTACGCTGCACTTGTGTTCCACCAAAAGAACGGTTGCTGAGCAAACCACCATATTCCCTCGCGAAAGGCACACCTTGTGCTACGCATTGGTCAATAATATTGGCACTCACTTCAGCTAAGCGATGAACGTTGGCCTCGCGTGCGCGATAATCACCACCTTTAATAGTATCGTAAAAAAAGACGGAACGTAGAGTCACCGTCATTCTGGTAATTTTTTGCAGCATTAATACCACCTTGTGCCGCAATAGAGTGCGCACGACGGGCAGAATCCTGAAAGCAGAACGCCTTAACCTTATAGCCCATCTCGCCCAAAGACGCTGCTGCAGAGGCACCGGCAAGACCCGTACCAATTACAATAATCTCTAAGCTACGTTTGTTAGCGGGGTTAACCAATTTACAATGGTCTTTATAGTCTGTCCATTTTTTGGACATTTCGCCTGCTGGTATTTTTGAATTAAGTGACATACTATATTTCGTATTTTTAAAGCGCTTAGCTTTCTTAAATTTATTTTTTGACTCCTCTAAATTTGTAATTTGCATTGTCAGGCCCAATCGGTGCTGCGTAGCTAAATTCTATTAATAAGGAATCATCAACTATTGTAAAAGCATGGTATGGCCTCATTGAAGTACCATTTTTGTAAAACCCACTCTTGTCTACTAAAAAGGCCCCATTTCCTCTAACCTCGCTACAAGAAAAAAATATACTATCGTTTTCGCGCCTTACCAATACTTCTGACAAAAAAGTATCTCTTTTCTCTACTAACCCACTGATGCTTCCACTACGCGAATATGTTATCCATTGCCCCGAATATACTACCTCAGTCCCAATATTATCTTTAGAGCAACCTATTGCTACAACAATCAAAACTAAAACTCCAAAAAATTTCCACATAAGAAATAAATTTAGTGCGCACCATGCCCACCAAACGTTGGGAACGAAGCAGCCTTAGGCAACCACTCGAAGTAGAACGCAAGCGGCATAGCAATGAAAATCAAAGGCACGATTATTGAAAATGCGATACCAATACCATTGATAATAGGCTTGTATTTTTTAGTGCTCATACCCAATGTTTGGAACGCGCTCCAGAAGCCGTGCATCAAGTGCCAAGCCAAAGAAATACAACCCAGAATATACACGATAACAACGATGCCATTTTGGAATAAGTTTTCCATTTCAAGATACAAATCTTTCTCGTGGCCGGTCATCCATTGTTGTGCACGGTTAGGTACCCAGAAATGTGCTAAGTGTACAATTAAGAATATTAGAATGATAGTTCCTAACAAACCCATTGAGCGGCTGTACCAAGAACTATTTTTATGACCGGCATAAGATTTGTAACCAATAGGACGCTTAGCTCTGTTTTGGAACGTAAGCATAAAGCCCTGCACAATGTGCAAAATGATACCTGCCATAAGTCCTATTTCAGCAGCACGGGTCAAAGGATTAGAACCTAAGAAATGTCCCGCAACTTTGTAAGCCTCGTATCCACGGCCATCAGGCAAAAATATCAATGCGTTAACATAGCAGTGTACACACAAGAAAAGAATAAGTGAGATACCGGTAAGACCCATCACAAGTTTTTTTACCGATGGAAGATGTAAAGGCGTGTTTCCAATTCATAATATTGAGAGCGAAAAATTGAATTGTAAAAGTTTTGTCATTTTTCGGATGCAAAGTTAATAAGCAAATTCAAGCAATCCTAACTATTTTTTAAAATCGTATATCCTATCTTATTGTTTTACACCTATGTGAAGTAAGCTATTACAGCCTTATAGGTTTTAAAAGTCGATAGTTGAATTATCATTAGCATAAAATTGTCGTCCTGATTCCCTTTGTGTTATCATCCTTTTCTTCCATTGCTCAGTAAGTTGTTCTTCCTCAGAGCGACGGCTGCTCAATGTTTTATTGGTAAGCAATGTGAGTTCATCAACTGCTTCAAAGTCTTTATTTTTATCTGTCACAATAGTGCTAAAGGCAATCTTCCAATTATCTTTTTTTCTTAACTTGTACTTATAAAAATACACCCAGCCTTTCTGCCCTCTATGTGTTATTTCTTCTTTTTTAATTAAAGATAAGGAGTCGATTTTTCTATTGGCTTGTTCATACAATGCACTTGTTGCTATCATTTCGTTGGACTTATATTTCGATGGAAACAGCTGCTCTCTTTTTTGATTTTTTAAAGCCTCATACAAAGGCGCCCTAAATTCTTCTTTCGCCGCAATGCCCGCCCAAACGCTGTCTGGTACTGGCTTTTTACTTTTTAGCATAGCTACAGCCGTATTGAGTTTCACCAAATTATTATTGGAAAGCAATAACTTGTCGAAAAACTTAGGTAATTGTGGATTTTTATCGTAGTAGGGCATTAATAGGGTTATGAACCTATTCAGCTCCTCGCCCACCCCATCTGCAGATGGGCCGCGGTAATTATCGTCATTGTCGTCGTCATTATTTTGCGAAAATGAATTCTCGTTTGCTCTCTGCAATTTTTTAAATGCCAGTTTTGCGTCAAAGTAAATGTTGCCGATATAGTCGTCATAAACTGCAGGGGCAATCTTGTTGCTATCAACAAGCGTTGCGAGCAGGTCTCTTACTGGCGTCTTAAAATCTTCAATCATTGTAAGCGTTAGCAGCTCAGGATACAATATAGCAGCATGTTGCAGCGAATCGTGAAAGGGACGGAACAAGGCATTATATTCATAACGCTCTTCAAAAACAGGCGGGTCTTGCAAAAATAGTTTTTTAAACATTTCTGTTGCTTTAGGGGTTTGTAACCTTGCCAAAGAAAGCAACACATTATTTTGAAACATAGCAGTGTCGCCCACATCGTTATAGATTTTCTCTAAAGCCAAAGCTACCTCATCTGCCACAGCGCTATCGTTAATGTAGCCCAACTCAATTATAAATTTATTCTTAAGCGCTATATAATCCTTATCCGTAGCTTTTAATCTACCTATCTCTTTTACTATCGGCTCAAAACCTTCTTTACCAAAATCTACCGAACTTAAGGCAGATTTGGCTCTGTTACTAATTGCAGTGTCTTTGTTGTTATAATCTTTCAAAAACCGCTCCAGTTTTGAAGAAAAGATACTGGGCTCAATAGCCACACCATGCACATTTAAAGAACTGTAAAACTCTTTAATGAAGCTGCTTTCAGGCAATGTAGTATCTACCATAGTGTTGGCTGTAACAATGGTATTGCCCCGCATTACCATCATTCTTTTAATAACCCTGCTACTTGCGGTGTCTGCAAATTCTATCAACCATCCGGTACTACCTTGACCTCTGTCTATTTTCGTTTTTCTTTGCGTGATTAATGTGCTGTCTTGAAAAAATTCAGAAGTCCAAAATTTGGCACTGTCTTTAATGTTGAAATATTCGGGATACTTATAGGAATTCACTACGATTACTTCGCCTGTCTCTTCTGAAATGAAATTAGCATAATTGTTTTCAGCCCTGGGTATGTAAGTAGCCTTGCTTTTAATTTGCGTTTCATTCTTCTTTACATATGCCATCATATCTGCAACATCTGTATCCAGCATAGGTCTTATAGGCGTGTTTACGCTAAAATTGAAACTACTGTCCACATAGGTTTTCGCTTGGGAATATCTGTAGCTATCAAACTTGAAGGAATTAAAGAAAGATGAGGCGTCTAAATCTTTGCTCTTGCTACGCGTGGCTAAAAGATAATATTGCGGACCGAACAGAACGGCTTGTGCCTGCACGTAATCGCCATCCTTGGTGCGTAAAGTCATTTGCAGCACGGGTTTACCATCGCGATAACTTATTTTACTTGAGCGTTTCTTTTCAAATTCGAGGCTGCTGCTAAAGCTTTCTTCAATTAATGTCAAATCAAAAGTATCAGCTTCTATAAAATTAAAACTATAAATGCTTTTCTTAAAAATGCTGTAATGATCTCCAGTCAAGGGATTTACCGATTCGTATTTCCATTCAGGCAAATTATCCGAGCCTCTGTAGGAATAATATACTTGTGGTTCTACCGGCATTTTAACGGTAAAACCACCAGATAGCGGTTGATAAGTTTTCCAATAGTTCTGATTTGGTTTTTCTTTCAGGGTAATAGAACTAAAAAATTCATCAGCCTCTTTTCCGTTTACATAACTGCCTATGCCGCCCATTTTAAAAATGATAATTTCGGCAGGCGTAACTATTATCTGGTAATGTTGAATTTCATTCTTTTTGGTAATGTTTACAATGTCCCAACCATCATATCCATTCTTCTTGATGGTGTTTTTTGAAAGTATATTACCTGGTATATTTTCGTATAATAAACTGTCTATTACCTTCAATGTTTTGCTTTCACTGTACCCGTTAAATAAGTTGTTTGTCCTAATGCGATTGATGAGATAGTAAGCACCATTTGCCATATCGGCATAGTGCTTTAACGATAGTGTTTTACTTTCCAAATCGTTAAGTTTGCCTGGTACTGCTACCTTATAGAAACTATCAACAGCATATTGTGTAGTAAAAGTAACGGGTACTTTTAAGGAATCTATAAACCGCTTTTGTGTGGCATCTCTATTTTGCATATAAATGGGGCGCAACGTGTATCCTTTCTTTCTTAGAATTTCAATAACACCTCTTTCGCCAGGCAAGTGGGCCGCACCAACGCCTACAAATAAACTCTGCTTCTTCATTATGGTATCCATAGAATGTGCCTGAATATCGTTGCGTTGATATAGAAACTTTTCAGTAAAACTTTGCGAATACTCGGTAAGCTTATTTATGGAGTCCAACATATCCAAATCGCCACGGCGGTAAGCATCTTGCATTTGCTGCCCCAAGTCGCTGTAGCGCACATCATCATCTCTAGTGGTTTTCTTGTTTTTGTCATTGGCCATATCCACGTATGCCTCTATCATCATGCGTTGTGCACCAATAAATGTTTCTACGCCTGTAGCTCTTTTGCCTAGTTTTTTACCTGTTTGGTAAATGTATAAATCGAGATAGGTGTCTTCCTGAAAATTATCGATACCGCTATCGTTGCGGTACAGCAATTGGTCATTTACCGCAGGTTCAAAGCGTAAAGACTCTTGTAACTGCTCGATAAAACTGCCTTCCCGAAATGAACTTTCGGTAAGATAATCGGTATAATAAGTGCTGTTGTAATAGCGAAACGCTTCGCTTTGTTTATTAACTCTTGGTATCTCACTTTGCCATGTTTCCGGATTGAGCTCAATGGCTACAACATCTGTATTTCGGATGGCGCTGTAAAAGCTATCGCTTAGGTTAAACACCATTTTATTGCTGATGTGCATGGTACCAAAGAGATACGAAGGCTTCTTCAAACCGTTACCCGTTATTTCCCAAAGTAGACTCTTATATGTTTTTTCCTTTTTCTGCGCGATAGCGCTATTTGAAAACAAAACCAATATCATTAATACTGAC
>Ga0256901_1001068_pt1 | contig 14262 bp, 14 predicted proteins | sample MC6MC0689MT_FD_190200 | JGI IMG/M metagenome (GOLD analysis project Ga0256901, IMG submission 190200) | Metatranscriptome of enriched soil aggregate microbial communities from Iowa State University, Ames, United States - MC6-MC0689-MT... | ecosystem: Environmental > Terrestrial > Soil >... | reverse complement strand
TATTTCTGAATTTTTACACCACTACAAGCTCGTAATAATCTTCTTTTCTTAAATATTTTTGTGCCAAAGCCTGTAAAGTTTCTGGCGTAATGGTTTTATAAATTTCAATATTCTTATCAAACTGCTCGCTAGGCATATTGTTCAGTATCAAATTTTTCCAGCGCTGCATTATAGAGAATGGACCATCTAAATCGCCAAGCAAATTGCCCAACAAGTAGTTTTTTACCAATAACAATTCCTCCTCATCTACAAGTTCGTTGCATAGCAAATCCATTTCTTTATATACTTCTTCCACAGTTTGCTCGCTTACGCTTACACCCGCTTCGGTAGCTATAAGTAATGCACCATCTTGTTTGTAATTATAAATATGCGAATAAATGCCGTAAGTGTAACCTTTCTCTTCGCGAATATTACTCATTAACCTGGAGCCGAAATAGCCGCCAAATATAGTGTTGAGCACTATCATAGGTGTAAAGTCGGGATGATGGCGCGTTGGAAAATGACGGGCAATACGCACTGAACCTTGTACACCTTCAGCATCGTTACTTATCCTCATCTTCTTTTCTGTAGCGGGTTCTGCCTTGTAAACAATAGGTTCTGGTACATTGGCAAAACCCCAATTTTCTTTACCAAAATAACTATCGACCAAGGCTACATGGCTATCGTCTATTTTACCAGCCATAAACATTTTACAGTTTTGAGCATGGTAATATTTTTTATGAAAATCGCGCAGTGCCTGCGTATTCAAAGCTTGAAGATCAGTAGCCTCGGTAAACCTACCATAAGGATGTTGTCTGCCAAACAACAGTGCATCGATATTTCTATTGGCCACAAACTCCGACTGGCGCAAACTTACGGCCAGCCTTTGTTGTGCGTTTTGCACATATATACGCAGCTCTTCTTCTGGGAAAATAGCTTCGGTAATAATTTCTTTGATAACAGGCAACAAGGCTCCAAGGTGTTTGGTGAGCGTATGCAGACTAATTATCGTGTAATCGTTATTGGGAGACACTTTTAGCGAAGCGCCATAAAATTCTATAGCCTCATTAATTTGTAAAGCCGTTTTGCTGGCTGTTCCGTTTTTTAATAATGAGGCCACAGCCTGGGCCACAGAAGTCTGTTGCTCATGCCAAAGACCCGCATCAAATACCCAATCTATTTGTACAACCGGTTGCACGCCAGCATCAAGCCAGTAAAAAGGTATATTATTTTGAAAAACTTCTTTGTTTACAGGAGGTAATTTATAATCGAAACTAACCGCATCTTTTACAGGCGGCGTCAATTTTCTATTAAGCATAGCGGCGAAATTAAGCTAACGTGCTTAATAAAATGATTATCCCTTATTTTTGTCGCCGAATAGTATTGTTTTTGCTCGTCATACACATTGATTTAAAATTTAAAATATATTTATGAATTTTCCATTACAGCAAATGCCAGAGCGCACGCAAGCACCTCGTACCAACGGTTTAACTATGGTTATGGACAAAGGTATGGGCATTGCTGATGTCAATAATTTTCTTTCGGTTGCAGAGCCATTTGTGGATATTGTAAAGCTAGGTTTTGGCACAGCGTATGTAACTAAGAACTTGAAAGAGAAGTTAAGTATCTACAAAGAACACAATATTCCCGTTTACTTTGGTGGTACTTTGTTTGAAGCATTCCTTGTTCGTGGTCAGTTTGAAGATTATATAAATTCAGTAAAGGAATTTGGTATAAACTTAGTAGAAGTGTCTGACGGTTCTATTTCTATAGACCATAGCGAAAAATGCAAATACATTGAGCGTTTGGTAAAAGAAGGTTTGACTGTATTATCGGAAGTAGGTTCTAAAGATGCATCGCACGTAATGGCGCCCTACAAATGGATAGAGCAAATGTCGGCAGAATTGGAAGCTGGTTCATCCTACGTAATTGCAGAGGCAAGAGAGGCGGGTAATATTGGTATTTACAGAGGTACAGGCGAAGTACGTGAAGGTTTGGTACAAGAGATTTTAACCAAAATTCCTGCAGAAAAAATTATATGGGAGGCACCCCAAAAAGCACAACAGCTCTACTTCTTAGAGTTGTTAGGCTGCAATGTGAATCTTGGTAATATAGCACCAAACGAAATTATTCCATTAGAGGCTATGCGTATAGGTTTGCGTGGCGATACCTTTGATTTGTATTTGGATAAGAAGTAAAATGTTTTCGTATAAACTTGGAGCAAGTACAATTTTCATGTTAGAAAATTGTACTTGCTTTTTTTACTACTACTGGTAGAACTAAAGCTTCTATGTAGTAGATTTTATCGACTCTTTCAATTCTCTTTCAAAATCTTCTACTTTTGTACCCATGAAGGCAATTAATTCCTTTTCCGTAATTTTACAGAATGAAAGTATCACCTAACACTGAGGAGCGCGTAGCGCGAATACTTGAAAAAATGCGCAATGCAATGCCCGAAATAAAGCGACAAATTAAAGTTTACGAAGAAAATGTAAAATCAGGTACTGTAGGTAAATTGCATAAGATAAAGGTCCACTCCCAAAATGTCTGAACCAACTTTACTTGTAATTGGAGGATGCAATGGCTCCGGAAAATCAACGTTTTCTAAATTGCTCGTGCCACCTAGATTTAAGCCTTTCGATTACGACCTTCAATATCTTAAATTTTACGCTACTCTGCGAGATATCGATATTAGAGAAAATATGGCACATAATATGGCTTTTAACGAATTGGAAAGGCAAATAGAATACGCAACAATCAAGGGTATCGATTTTTGCTATGAAACAAATTTCAATTCAACCCCTCTTCATTGGCCTGGTATTTTTAAAAGTATGGGCTACAAAATACACCTTATTTACCTCTGCTTAGAGTCGGTTGATATAGCTAAAAATAGAGTTGCCATAAGAGTAGAAAATGGCGGACATTTTGTTTCAGAAAGCGAAATCGAAAAGCGGTATTTTGATGGTTATGCAAACTTAAACCTTCATTTTAAATACTTCGATTTAATTGATGCATTTGATACTTCTACTTATGGTAAAGAACCTAGTTACATTTTTTCAATTGAAGACGGGCTACTTTCAGCTAGAAATAAGTTGCCAGAATATTTGACTCCATTAATTCCTGAAATAGCGATTATGAATAAGTTTTCCCAATAGGCGCTATTAAAGTCTGTTTAGGTTTAGCATTTAATATCACCCCTTCCCCAGCAACCAACCCACAACATTAATGCTTGAGTCCAAATTGCGCGAATACGTTTCATAATAACAAGTAGCAGTTAGGAAAATAAAGCCATTCAAATTCCTCAAACTTTAATTATTTGAGATGTTTGAAGAATTATTAGTCCCCAATATTCCTCAAACTAATTAATGTTTATACCTGCAAAGTGTCTCTTTGAACTTAATAAGTACCCATCAGTACGTAAAGTTAATCGCTCCCTCTATTTCTCTGTGCCTCTGCATCCTCTAAGGTTAAAAACTCCTCAACCCCGATACATTCATATTTTACTTTATCTTCGCCCTATGCAACAAGACATGCAATGGGCAAAGCTTTACAGCACTAGGCGTAGCGGCGATGCGGTAGATAAAGTAGAAAATCCGGATAGGTTAAGAACTTCTTTTCTCCGCGATTATGATAGAATTATTTTCTCTTCGGCATTTCGCAGATTGCAAAATAAAACGCAGGTTTTCCCTTTGCCTGGTCCAGTGTTTGTGCACAACAGACTTACCCATAGTCTGGAAGTGGCTTCTGTAGGTCGTTCGCTTGGTCGCGAGGTGGGTGTGCGTATTGCCGAAAAGAATAAAGACAAAGGCCAAGACTTTCAAGACTTTTATCGCTACGAACTAGGCAGTGTAATATCGGCGGCATGTTTGGCACACGATATTGGCAATCCGCCTTTTGGTCACTCTGGCGAAGATGCCATACGCTCTTTCTTTGCAGAGCTAGAAGGCGAAACAGCGCAGTTGTTACAAGAGCACCTCACGCCAAATCAATTGCAAGATTTTAGAAAATTTGAAGGCAATAGTAATGCCTTTAGAATACTGACGCACAACTTTAACGAACCCATTGCTGGTGGCTACAATCTAACGCTAACAACCCTTGCAGCTATTGTAAAATATCCAAGCACATCTAGCGAAGGCTTCAATAAAAAGTCGGGCATGATAAGTTGCAAAAAGTCTGGCTATTTCGATTCTGAATTAACTACCTATCAGAATTTGGCTGCGCATTTGGGCATTATCAAGAAGAGCCAAGGCGAAAATATTTATGCAAGGCATCCTTATGTTTTTCTCACTGAGGCAGCCGATGATATTTGTTATCGCATTATTGACTTAGAGGATGCACATCGTTTAGGTATCACCTCTTTGGAAAAAATAAAGGAAATGTTTTTACCTTTTTTCAAAGAAGAAGAAGGCTATAATAACTATGAAAAAGTTTTAAGTCAATTTGATACAATAAACGACCCCAACCAGAAAGTGCAGTACTTGCGCGCTATCTGGATAAGCCTGATGGTAGGCAAGCTTAGCGATATTTTTATGGCACATGAAGCACAGTTGCTAAACGGAACATTGGAAAAATCGTTGATGGATTTATTGCCGCGCGCTTACCTGGATATGCTGACAGTAGTCAATGAGTATTCCTATAAAAACGTGTACAATTATAAGCCTGTAGTAGAGATAGAAATAACTGGATATCATATTATTGGTGCTTTGCTGAAAGAGTTTGTGGCAGCCGTTCTGCAGCCCAATCGTACCAAATCTGAAAAGCTATTACAGCTGATGTCTCATCAATTTCCTATTAAGGAAGGTAACGAATTTTTGTACTCCAATTTACAGTCAGTAGTAGATTATATTTCGGGCATGACGGATTTATATGCCATCGACCTTTATCGTAAAATGACCGGTATTAGTGTGCGGGAACTGTAAAGTAATGTGAGCAAATGCTGCGATGAACGGAGAAATAGTTGCCAATTGCCAACTACTTAATCTCTATCTTATCGCCATAAAACTTTGCCTGCTTGTTAAAAGCCAAGTCCAGCAACATTTTCACGCGAGCAAATTTTTCGCGAGCTTGTGTTTTGAAGCCACTGTTTATGTGAACATCTTCGGCATTGAAACCAATAGCAGCAATGCCTTTATTATTGGCAATAAACACCGCACGCTCGTTGTGAAAAGGTTGAGAGATAACCGTAATGCTTACTTGTCCAAAAACTTCTTTAGCACGCAATATGCTATCCAAGGTGCGGAAGCCGGCGTAGTCCATAAAAATTTTATTCGCTGGAATACCTGCTGCAATCAAATCATTTTGCATAGTAGTAGTTTCGTCGTAACCTTCTTGACCATTATCTCCACTTACCAAAATGAATTCTACTTTACCAGCTTTAAATAAGGCTACAGCAGCATCTATTCTAAACTTATAGTACAGATTTATACGGCCATCTTTTAATATTTTGGACGTGCCCAAAAGCAAGCCCACTTTATTGTGTGGCACTTTGGCAATATCGCTGTACAATTTATTTTTTGTAGATGCATTGACACAATAGTCTGTAGTCATCACCACTACAAACAAGAGTGCCATAGCGGCAATTGTGTATTTAAAAATTCTAATTCTTTTCATACTAATAGGTAAAATAAAATTTACAGACCTTTTAAAGCCCAGCCTTGTTTCTTACAATGTTCCAAAATTCTTGGTAGTGCATAGCTCATTCTATCCCAAGCTTTCTGGCTATCGTGCAGCACCACTATATCTCCAGGCTTTACGTTAAACACTACATTCTCCAAACAACGTTGCGGTGTAATAGTTTCATCAAAATCGGCACTAAGCAAAGACCACATTATAATGCTGTAACCCAAGTCGTGCAAGGCTTTGGCTTGCGCGTTTTTTATTCTCCCATAAGGAGGCCGAAATAATTTACTGTCGATAAACTCGGCAGCGTGTTGCGTATTTTCCACATAGTTAGCCGTTTTTTCCTTCCACCCTTTCAGATGATTGTGCGTATGGTTACCTATGGCGTGGCCTTGTTCTACAATATCTTTATAAATTTGTGGGAACTCAACTACGTTTTTACCAATACAAAAAAAAGTAGCTTTCGCTTCGTATGCAGCCAATTGTTCCAATGCAAAAATGGTAGCTTGTGGATGAGGGCCATCGTCGAAAGTGAGGTACACCGTGGGTTCCGACGCTGTAGCTTCCATTTCCCACTTTACAAATGAAGGAGATAGCGCTCGTAGCAATTTGGGCGTTTGTAGCAAATACATAGTACACCAAAATTAAGGAATACGAAGTTGTATAAGACGAAAAAAACGCTTCTTGAACAAGAAGCGTTTTATAAAAAAAAGGAACCAATATCTAATCAGCAATAAAACTAGATACGCCACCACTGCTTTGCTGTGATGACTGCTGAGGTGCGGAACTAGGTGATGAACCAGAAGATTGACCCAATTGTTCAAAGCCTGGCACTACTACATTGTATGAACCATTCAACACAATCTTCATGGCTGAAATGGTAATACTCACCATTACCGCATCACTAACAGCAGTGGCATTTGCTGAATACGATTCATTATAATTGATACAATAGCCATCAAAAAAATCGAAAGTTTGACCCGCACTACCTTCTATTGTGGTATAGCTAATTTTCCCATCCTTCTTTAACTTGGGTTGTGTTGCCCATTCTAGTAAGGACGAATTCACACCATTGGTTTGCAGCACAAGACTAATGGTATTACCCTTTGGAATATCGCAAGGCACACCAAACGAATCCGTAGATTGGTAAATTGAATAAGAACAAGATAGGATGGTATATTCTGTATTACCAATTATAATTTTTCCACTAACAGCAGCCATGGTAAAAGGTTTTAACGGTTAAGGAAACTAATTACTTATTAGTCTGCAGTTCTGCAATCATTCCTTTAATTGCATCGAGCAAAGCAGTCTTGGCTTCCGGATCTGCTAAGGCAGTTTTCAATATTTTGTTTGATTTCAATTGCTTGATAATCTTTAAATACTCCTCTTTCTGTGCGGCATTATCTTTAAGAAATTCGCTTTGAGCAGTTATGCCTCTTATGCCAAAATCGCCTAAGTTGCCGAATTTTAAAGTTTCCTTGCGCGACACGCCATCGGCATCTTCAAAATCAACGCTTAGCTCGGGTTTGTAATGTGCAAAAACTTGTTCTACAGTTTGCAAACCATGCACCACTTCTGGTTTTACAGGTGCATCTTTAGTTAGCTTTTCTGCCACCAAGGTTCTATTCTGTGGAATATCACCAAAAGCTTCACTGGCGTCGGTTCTAACCTCGTTGCCACCTATACCATAATTATTATCCATGATTATTGATTTAAAATTTTTAAGTAATCGATATATTGTTTCTTGCCATACAAAAATACAATTATAGTTTTGAGAATATACTACGTAAAAAGACGTAAAAATTAGCGTCAGTTTACTTTCCATTCTAGTTCCTTTACACCCTCTTTTTCTACCACACCTACCGAAATAGTATCGCCTTTTTTAATTTCTTCATTAATAATCATTCGGCTCAAAGGCTTGCGCAACGCGCTTCTTATGGCACCCTTCAATGGACGCACACCGTACTTGGGCGTAAAGCCCAAATGCGCTAAATGGTCGGCAGCTTCGGGCAATACTTTTAAGGTAATGCCTTTTGCCTCTAATTGTTTTACTAATGGCTTGAGGTGGATATTGAAAATCTTCACCACATTATCAATACTCACAGGCGCAAACGGAATAATCTCTGTCATACGAGCCAGAAACTCTGGCCGGAAGTATCCTGCCATTATCTCCATCATCTCGTCTGACTTGGGTATTTTGTTTTCGCCAAAGCTATGGATGATATGTTCGGCGCCAATATTGGAGGTAAACAAGATGACAGCATTAGAAAAATCGCCCTCTTTGCCCAGCCTGTCGTGCATTTTACCTTCATCCAATATCTGTAAGAAGATGTCAAAAACAGATGGATGCGCTTTTTCAATTTCATCAAACAACACAATAGCATAAGGTTGTTGCCTTATTTTATTGACCAACATACCACCTTCTTCGTAACCTACATAACCTGGAGGCGCACCATACAAAAGTGCTGCAGAATGTTCCTCTTTAAACTCCGACATATCGAAGCGAATAATAGAATTTTCATCTTGAAACAAAAACTCTGCCAGTGATTTTGCCAGCTCTGTTTTACCAGTGCCTGTTGGACCAAGAAAAAAGAAAGATGCAATAGGTTGCCCGGCTTTATTCAATCCCGAACGTGATTCGAGAATGGCTTCAGACACGGTTTTCAGCGCATGGTCTTGGCCAATAACGCGATGGCGTAAATGGTCTTCCATATTTACCAAACGCTGTTGCTCTTTGGTTTGTATTTTGCCTATGGGTATGCCCGTAACGTTGGCCACAACGGCACTTACATCTGTGTTGTCAATTTCATTTTTTTCAATAGTTGCTACTTCGCCCAAGTGTTGAAACAAGGTGTTGAGATAGCTGTGCATTTCAATAGGGTCCAGCATTTTATCAAATTCTTTTTCTTCATCGTAGCGCGCCAGCAGCACAGGACTCAAGCCAGTTTGCGCTTCATGATAAATCCAGCGTAGCGATTCTTCACTTGGCGCATCACCCAGTTCGGTCATGCGGGTTTGCAAGTTGGCTACATCTTGTTGCGATGTGTCTACCATCATTCTGCATACGGCTAATGTTCTGTCCATCAAGTCTAGCGCGGAGTCTGGCAGTTTTCTTTCTTTTATAAAACGCTTTGCCAATCGTATAGTTTCAGCAAAAACGGTATCACTTATTTTTAAGTTATGATGCTGTTCATAACGTTCGGCTTGGTTGCGTAGCATTTTTTCGGCAATAGTAGCATCGGGTTCAGCTACTTTTACCACTTCAAACCGGCGACTAAAGGTTTCATCTTTCTCAATACTTTTCCTGTACTCATCAATAGTAGTAGTACCTATAACCGTAAGAATACCCTTTGCCAGCTCGGCTTTCAATATACTTGTTGCACCGCCATTCGGGTTTTGCTTATCAATCAAGGTATGAATTTCATCGATGAACAAAACTGGTTTTTCTAAAGTAGAAAGCTCTCTTATAATTTTACGAATGCGGTCTTCTACTTCGCCTTTGTAAGCCGCACCAGCCATTAAGGCACCATTGTCCAATTCGTAAATAGCAACGTTGCGCAGATGTTGTGGGACGTGTTCGTTTACTACCGCCATGGCGAAACCGTCTAGCAGTGCGGTTTTGCCCACACCAGCTTCACCAGCTATAATCACATTCGACTTACTCTTGCGACTGATGATTTCGCATATTTGTCTTATCTCTTTATCTCTGCCTATTACGCTTTGCAAGCCACCATCGCGCGCTTGCGCCAATTTATCGATACAATATTTACCTATCGCTTCCATAGATGCTATTTGCGATGGTGCTATTTTACCATTGCTTGGTGTAGCCAAACCGTTGGTGCTATTGCCCTTACCACCATCACCTTCGTACCATTGCAAAATTTGTGCAGCGGTAATGGGGAAAGTTTTTAATTGTTCATAAGCAAAAGATACGCCAGGCGTGGCTATGGCCATAAGCAAACACTCGGGCTCAATAGTATTGTAATGCAATTTTAAATGCAAATGGTCGGCCTCGGTAAACAAAGGCTCAGTATCACTATCAGCGGGTGGACTATCGGTCATTTTCCCATCTCGCGGATATTGCTCTATTCTTATCTCTGCCCATTCTTCTAAATAATATACATCTACCCCTTTTGCTTCTAAATATTTTAAAAGTGGCAAATCTTTATGCAACAGGGCTTTCAGCAAATGCGCTGCCGAAAAATTGCCGTGCATGTTTTCTTTAGCCAATTGCGCTGCGATGTGCAAGGCTTGTTTTGATTTTTCGGAGAAGGAGTATTGAGTGAGGGTGGACATAGTAAATTATTTAGGTAATTATTTTAGTGTAAATAACGAGTTGGAGCGCTTATTTTTTCAACTCGCCATTATCCCAATACGTAATCAGTTGAAGACTGTCTGTTAAATGAGAAGTAAACTTCAGTGTATGTTCCTGATGGTTTTGAGCAATAAGGTGCTTACCTAATCTTTTAACCCAAGGTATGCCATGTTCAGGGTAAAAGTGGCTACCATAACCCATGATGCTCATTCTTTGTTTCAATGTTATCCCATAGTTATACGATTCGTTGCCGATGCCATTTACATGGTTTAGGCCCAAGGTATGACCAAATTCATGCACTAGCCTATTGAAAGCAAACTCTACATTATGTTTCTCTTTTTTTATTTTTCCGTTCACGTTAGTTTCTACTATAGTAGGATACAAATGGGCTTTGGGCCCAGTAAACATCCATTCAGTAGTAATATCGGTTTGTGATAAAACTGCACTTCGTGTGTAATGGTCGGCGTAACTTCTAAAGCCCGCATCTTGATTTTGTGTATGAACAATTCTGTACTTTTGGTGGTGTTTTTCTGATTTATTCACTACAAGTTCTATTGAAAGTTTGCAAAAAATCTTTGCAGCAATCATTTCTCCACTTTCTAATTTTAACCATGGCTTATTTGGCACAAGCGTAAATCGCCCACTCCAGCTGCTTGTTAGAATTTCTACAAATCGTCGTCTGTAGGTCGCCCATTCACCATCGGCCCAGTCGTTCAATTTGTAGTGTCCAGCCTGGTCCCAGATTAATACACCTTTACCGTTTGTAAACACATTTCCATCGTCAAACTTTTCTTTACTCTGTATAGCATGCAAGAAGATTTTGAAATGGAATGTCAATGTGAAATCATTACCCGACCTTTGTAAAGTCGAATCCCATTCAGGCGCTAGTATGCTATTTTTAATAACCATTACGTTATAATTTAAAGTAAAAAATTCGTGTCACCCTACCTCTGGCGCCATCATCACATCACTCTTCTCACTGCTCGTTTCTAAGTCATATTTGTTACCATCAGGTGTAGTCGTATTCTTGTACCCTTTGGATTTCATGTGGTCTAGCATTTTGGTTTGTGTATCGAGTGCTAATGCTACTTCACCATGGCATTTTTCTAACGCTTTGTTATGGCTTTCGTACACGTACTTCAATGTGTTTTCGCCTTTGGTTACCGGGTAATTGTTCTTCTTAAAAAAGCCTGCAACCCTTCCTACCTCTGCTTTATTTCTAGTTAAAGATGCTTGCAGCTTACTAGGCAATTGCAAGTTAAGCTTGCTCAACAATGATGTTACCTTGCTGGCTGCTGCATCACCATCCGCCTTCATTATATATTCGTCCATACTAAATGGAATAATGTCTAACAGCTTAGCGTAGAAATCTTTTTTGCTTGACAACATTGGCGTGGCCATAATGAAAATGGCTTCTGCTAAGGCTTGCTTTTCTTTTACACCCATCTCACTTACAGCTACGCTTTCCTTATCAGGTTTAATTTTGGTTGCTGTAATCAATAGCTGCCGCACTTTGCTCATCATTACTGGTGCCATATCTATGGGCGGAGTTTCACCATTACCAGCACTTTGTGCTGCTGGTTCTACATTCAAGTCTTTAGCCGTGTGATTGCCCGGCGCAAACACGCTGGCAACTCCATAGGTTTCTATTATTTGTTTAGAAAACTCCTCGCTTGCCGGCGCATCGTATTTGAATACTGCCAAACTATCGCTGATGGTATCTACTAAAGGACATAGACAATCGAACATACCCATCAACATTTGCGGACCAAGGCTTGCTTTGTCATTACTCCCATTTACACTTACTATCTTTTTAGCTTGGTCTTTTAGTGCATCGGGCAATGTTTTAAAGAAGCTACTTAAAATACCAATGCTTTGTGATGGTACTTGGTCGTAGCCATTCATTATATTTTTAAGATGTGAAACATCACCGGGCTTAATAAGCCCAACACCTTCGCCAACTAACTGTTTGATGATGTCTAAGACGCCAGTAACCAATCCTTCTATCTCTCCTTTTACACCCTCGAAAAGTTGTTGAGGCGATTGCTGGCCAGTACCTACGCCTTTCATCACAACCGCCAATGCCTTAATAACATGCATTTTTATTTTGCCTGTAAATACCGACAGTGTGCCTTTATTAGCATCTTTAATCTTTTCAATCAATTTATCGGCGGGTTCAAAAAAGGCAATGGCTTGTTGGGTAAAATCATTTCTGCTACCAAAATGCAAGGCTTTACCTTTTCCTTTCAAGGCTTTATTATTCAGCTGATGCAAATGCTTGTATTGCGGCGTAGCAATGGTTATTACCGATTGCACCCAGCATTTATCATCGCCACTAAAATTACTATCGTCGCAAAGTATAGAGGCACATTCATTAGCTATATTGCCTCCCTGTGCCAAGCCAACAAAATGAATACATCTGCTGTAGGGCTTCCATTCCGATAGCTTACTTTTTACTTTTGATGCTAATGTTTCAGCTTCTTGTTTTCTTGCTGTTGCATCCTTGCTTTCATATTCAAATTCAAGCGTACAGCTTACCGAGTTTATTTCTGGCAACTCAGCATCGTAATGCTTTTTTAATTTATCCCAGCTAGCGTAATCTTCAAAATAGGTGTATTTGTTTTTTGCTTCCTGCTCCGCATCACTACTTTTATCCTTATCTTCTTTTATTAGCATGTTTAGCCCGGGAATGGCTGCCACAGCACTTTCCACAGCATCAGTAGCAGCGTCCATAGCGCCGGTAGCCTTGCTGGCCAAGCTATTGGCAGCAGCAAGATTATCTCCAGGCATGCCGCCAGGTGCTTTTTGTCTTATAAATACTACGAGTTGTCTAAGGTCAATTTTTTGATGGGTGTTTTCATCATGAGCACCATGAGCACCACTCTTACCCATCTGCGACGCTTGACTATCGGATATTGGAGCTCCCATACAATAAAGTTTTATCCTTAATTTTTACTATTAAAAAAGCTAACGCTACATTCACTCGACGTATATCCAGATAGCTCTTGCGTTGCTCCGCTACCATCCGTCTTACCTGTTACTACATTTCCGTCGGCACATCTTATTTCATATTTATTACCCGCTATTCCTTTTTCTGCTTCGTCTATCAATGTGTATTTCACTTTCATGTCTTCCTTATTTGTTTTTGCAGCCAGGCCATCACCATTCTTTGCGGCATTGGTCAGGTTTTGTTTGTTGATAACATCTTTGGCGCTGTTAGCATTTCCAGAACCTTTTTTATTGCCGCCTCCAGCTGCACCAGCACCGCCGCCGCCACCGGTTTCTCCTATCATCACCGTAGGACAACCAATCACAATCGTTCCTCCGTGGGCAGTCATGTCGCCCATACGAGCTGCTGGCTTACCTCCTATAAAAACTCCCGTACTACCCAGCGCAATCATGTCTGGAGGTCCAGTGCAAGCACAGAAATCGCCAAGTACAGCTGCAGGCATACCACCAATGTGTACATTAGGCACACCAGGCCCAGTAATGGGACCACCTACGTGCGGAACAATACCCGTTATCATGGGGCAGATATGCATGTCTGTTATTCTGGCAGCTGGTTTAGACATTGACTAAAATTTCTAAGTTTTTATAAATTTTTAATCCAGGAAAAAACGACGCGGCTTTTTCTCTGGTTCTTTTACACTTGGCGCTACATGGGTATTTGCTGCTGTTTGAACCAAAGTTTCAAGACCATCAAACGACGTTTTGGAAATGAATGATTTTTGAAGTTTGTTGTGCTTGTTTATTTGATAGCAAATAAGTTTTTCATCATCTTCATCGCAGTAAATGGTAGTAATGCCATCTCCGAAGAACGCGGACAACTGCTGCGGCTCGCAGGTTTCAAGGTATTGCGCCATTACCTTTGCATCCCAAAACCTAAAATAATATTCCTTATCTTCCTCTCTGTGATAAATGTAGTGATGCAAGAAATCACAAAATTCAGGAATGGCTAAAAAGGACTCGAATACAATGGTTCGCTTAAAAGAAGCGAGGCTATTGTTGGTAAATAAATTGAAAGTTGGACCTTGAATTTTAAAAATCCAAGGAGCTACATCCCATAATCGCTCATCACTTGTTCCTTCAAATAAACATTTGTGTTCCGGAAATATTTTTTGAAGTTGTAACAAGGTGTATTCTTCATTCAGCGCTGCATCATAACATAAGTAACGCATATTCGGTATAGCTTTATAGTGTTGAAATCTCTTAGTTGATTTTTACCAGTGCGGCATTAAGTTCCGCCATGCCGCCACCAGCAAGTGTTAGCTTAGCATTGGCATTAACTGTGGCATTCACACCTGATAAGGCTATATCACTATCAGCAGCCATATCAATTTTCATCCCCG
>Ga0256901_1001062_pt1 | contig 14302 bp, 3 predicted proteins | sample MC6MC0689MT_FD_190200 | JGI IMG/M metagenome (GOLD analysis project Ga0256901, IMG submission 190200) | Metatranscriptome of enriched soil aggregate microbial communities from Iowa State University, Ames, United States - MC6-MC0689-MT... | ecosystem: Environmental > Terrestrial > Soil >... | reverse complement strand
GAGAGAACGGGGGGGAAAAAAAGAAGAGGAGGAAATTGAAGCAGTGAAAAGTCAAAAATAAATTTAAATTGTATTATAAGCTTTGAGCGGTTTTGAAATGAATGTTTAATATTTTGAGAAAATGCCATCGAATTTACCACCCATTGCCAACTTCATCAGCATTATCAAGTGGTGAATGTTTTTGTGATTTCATTTCAATTTGGTTTACATACATGACTTGTCCAGTAACAGCATGTTTATGTTTAGACCAACCGCTAGGTAAATCTTCGCCATGATCGGTAATCTCAACCAAATCCACAGCGGTAGCACTCCCACTAATGGCAGATTTTGCTGGTGTTGATGATGAGGTGGTAGTTGATCTGTTTGAAGTCGCAATTGAGTTTGTTTCACTCATAGTGAGCTCTAAATGATCATCATTGCGTTTTTTTGCTGGTTTGAAACAACCTCTTTGATTTTTCTTGGCCCATTTAACAAAAAGAATAGTACCGACAAATAGACCAATAACAACAGCACCACCGACAACAACACCGATAATAATAGCAGTTGTTGATGATTTCTTATTGTTTGGTTCAAGTAATGGACATTCACCGCCATGAGCAAGTTTTTCTTCATCGGTACAATCACATTTATGTGTTGTTGGGTCACATTCAGCTTTAACATCAGGTTGTTGTGCGCTACCAACATTATTCGCAGAACCAACTTCCCCACTGGCTTCGGTATTCCCAACGGGTAATTGTGGGTAATCTTTTTGCATTCCATTCCACGCATTGGTCAAATCACCGAGATTTGTTGTTTGACCGGCAAAGACATTATATGTGATTGTAGTAGTAGTGGTTGCTGCAGTGATTTTCATTGCGGATGGTTGAGTAACTTGAACAATCTTCGTAATTGAAACTGCATCATTATCCAAACCTAAAGACAATGCCATATCATTTTCTAACACAATACGACCTTGTTCAGAGACGAAATGGAAACCATTTGGGTCTTCTAATTGATTAGGATTGAAAAGGGAAAGTGAACGAAGAGATAGTGGTTTTAAATTCATTTCAGTATTCGCATCATCACGATTATCGTCATCTTCAGGGGGTAGAGTAGGTTCCCCATCAAGGACATAAGTAACATCCCCACGAATAGCAGAAATTTCACAATATTGGCCACTATAACCCGGTAAACAAGCACAACTACCACATTCTAACCCACCGTTATTATCAATATCACGAATAGTTTTACCAACATCAGTATGAGCTAATACACATTGGGAAGCAGAAGGAGGATCAGTAGTTGGAATTAACAAACATGTTTGACATTTATCCCCGCCCCAAAATTGATGGGAAACACATTTACATTGATCATTAACACATGACCCTGCGGAATTAACATCAATAAAGCCATGTTTAGAACATTGAGGGTTTAAACCAGTTACTGGGTCATTATTACAAAGTTCAGGAGTGGAACATAGCGGAGGTAAAGTACCAGGGTTACATTTTCCACATACATTTGGACTTTCAACGACGCAGAATTCTGGACTAGCGCATAATCCAGTACATGGTAATACACAATCAGAACTCGTCGTGGATTGGGTAAATCCAGGTAAGCATACACATTGACCAGTACTACGAATACATTGTTTGTTCAAACCATCACAAGTTGCTGTACATTTGTTAACAAAGTTAACTCTTAATTTGACAACTAATTCTTTCGCAGTTTGGTATTTTGCGTATTGAGTACAACGGAGACGAATGTTAGCACTTTCAAAAACTTTATCAGTGGTGTTTTCCGGAATTCTAACAGTTACAGCTCCTTTTGTAGCTAAAACACTTGTTAAAACAGTAGAATAAGCACCGGAATGAGTATAATACAACACATCAACGGTTAAAGTAGGATCAAAATCGCCAACCCAAACCCAGCCAATAGTGACTGATGGGTTTGTTGTTGGATCAATTTCGGTCACATAACCGGCTTCATAATTTGATGACCATTGAATAGGTTTGGAAATATCTGGAATTTCATAAACTTTTTGAGTCGAACAACTTGCAACTGAAGTTACTGCTGGGTAATTGAACCAACCTTGTTGGCACCAAGGGGTAAAACTATTGTTATTGTTATTATTATTATTATTATAACTAACACCAAAATGGTCAATACAAACTGGCGATAAAGTTTGGAATTCTTGGGTAGGTGGTGGTGGACAAGTTGACCAAAATGGTGATGATGAAAGTAAAGTCTTGGTTGGTTGGGGACAAGTATCGATTTTGTTAGTCGAATTGGCGACTTGAGATTGACAAAGAGTACTTGCTTTGTTGGCATTATTAGTCACAGAAAAAGCAATAGCATTATCAATAGTTTGAACACGACCCGCATTTTCATCAAAACTAATCCCAAATGGAAGATATTGATCGTTAACCTTCGGGACAAAGAAATTTGAACCTTTATAGAAGGTGGATAACAATCCCAAACGAGATTCAATTGCTTTAAAACGAGCATTAAGTTGGGCAGTAGTTGGTGGGACAGCCATCCCAGGGACATTCATCGAAACGGTGAGAATTAAACGATCAAAGTAATAACGGCCAGTAGCTTTTGACATTGATGGGTTCATAAATTGGATAAATAAATGTTCGGGGGCAACATTAGGGACAATAGAGGCACCAACGGGACTACCTGGGATAATAGGCTCAACAAAACCAATATAACCAAAACCGGCTTGATTTTGGTATGAAATCTGAGATAACCCTAACACAGAAGATAAATACCCACGGAGATAATTTTGAAACAATGAGGATTGTTGAGCAAGGTATAAGTCATTCGTTGACCAATCGGAAGGAACGGTTAATTTAAGCTGAAATGAACGGGTGTAAGTTTGGCACGCAAAATCAGTACATTGACACTGAGTACAATCAGAATTTGGGGTGAAAAGAGAAGGACATGATAGGTTACATACTTTATTAACTACCAATGGCGAAATAACCCATTGTGGTGGTGCAGTATTTACCGCAAGTGGCGTTTTTAATGTACATTGCCCAGTGTATTCATTACAAAGTGAATTAGATGGACAAGTTTCGGTGCAAACTGTCTGGGGATAATCGCTGGACTTGAACGCCCAAATTAAACTATGGAGATTGCCATATTCATACTTACTGAAGTCATAATCGGCAATAGGAGTCATAACTACGTAGAAACCATATGGGAAGTACGACTTGGGAAGATAAGGGAGGGTAAAGGTGACACTAGCAGCGGTTTCCGGGAAGTGGAAGACGTTGCTGAATTGAGCAACAGATCCAAAAAATGTTGACCCGGATAATAGCCCAAATGAAGTACTATCAGTTGGTAGATCTGATGGGATTTGAGGTTCTGAAGAAGAATTATTGTTGATAGTATTCCCATTTGAGTCAGCGATTGAGCTCTGAGCTGCATGGAGGGTGAATTTATATTGTAATGTAGGTAAGGTATTAGTAGGTTGGTTGTATTGTTCTTGACGACGGGATGGATATTTCCAAGAGAGGGAGACATCACGATTGGTGATTTTTTGAGAAGTACTTTCCATTTTGTTATCCAATTCATCAGTGATGACAAAAGTACTAAAAATTTCGCAGTCAAGATATGATAACCTTAATTTATAATTCCCAGCTTTGGTAATCACAGACAAAGACAAGTTGGATGTGTTTGGAGTTTGGAGAGTAATCCAGTTGGTAGGATCACTCTCTAAAGCAGCACTAAACACCCGATCAGTACGTTTGAATAAAGTTGAATAATCATTTGCGCCAAAATCAAGGGCAAATTGCAAGTTCCCCCTCGGGAGGTGAATGGTCGTGGTGACTGTAAGGGTTTGAACAGGGCAAGATTGGGCAAATGTTAATTGTTGTGATTTTGAACATGCTGGGCTGCCGCCTACAAGAGCAATAAAACCAATTGACAATTGAATAATTGTATCCCGTGAAATGACTTGAGTTGAAGAGAGATTTGGTATTGGGAGAGGGAATTGGTTGGAGGGGGAAGATCCTGGTGAAAGGAGTGTGTAGTCTTGCGGGGTGCCATTATTGGTAAAGGTGTATTTGATATCATTAATGTATGAAATGGAATCAGGGGTATTAATGGTGATTGTTAATTCCTTACTTAAAAACTCAAAGATATTGAGTTGTTGGGTCCCCTTTAATGAGATAGCAGAACATGGCTCAGCAATAGTAATTTGACCTTCAAAAAGCATAACCTCGCTTGCTATGAGTTGATATCTCCATGATCCAACACTATTAAGAGACTTTGTGAGGGGAATGGAGCCGATAATCCCCGAACCAAGTGGCATTGCCGCAATTACAAAGACTGTCTCATCAGATAATTGTGTAAATTTGAAACTAACTGACATATGCCCGAAAATCTTTTCATAATTTGCGGTTGGGGTTGATGTTGGGACGAGCTGATATGGGACTTTGGTGGAGATAGTTGTGATTTGGGTCGGAAATTGAACTGAAGCAAATGGATTTTGGGTTACAAGCGTAATTGGGGGGGATTGGCAAACGAGTTTAGAGGAGAGAGATACAGAGAATGATAATAAACTATTTTGGTTGTTAATAGTTTCCGTGTTCAATGTAGGGGTTGGGAACGTGAGGTAGTTGTTGGAAAGAGTTGGTGTACCTGCTGGAATAGGGGGAGAAGTTGCCCAATTTGCATTAGTAATCATGTCTGGGGTTATTGATAAGCGTGGATATGTTATTTGAACGGCAGTTGGGGTGGAAAATGCAGTAAATAAACCCATATTATTCGGGAAGATGTATGAAAGGCCTAAGCATTGATCAATGTTAATGAAGGGACTATAACCCGAACAACCGACAAAGTTGATGGCAACTTTGTATTGACCGCTTGGAATAAATGTATCCACATCAAAAGTGGTACTTTGGTCACCAGGAGCAATCGATTTAATGATCAGACCGTTGCTATTTGAATCAGAGAGAATGATGGAACGGCTTGCCTGCCAAAAACTTCTCGGAGGTGGAGAGGAGAATTCAAATGTAATTTGGGAGGTAGAGGGAAGATAAGTTGGTACCATGATCGGTGGAGCACAAGCACTGTCGAAAACAAAAAAAGTTTTAGTTTGACAAGTCCCCCAACTGGTAGTAAATCTTACAACAATGGAATGACCCACATAGCTTGAGTAGTATACGGTATCAGGTTTGGAAAATTTGACCAGATAAGAACGGGTCACCCCGGCGCTGCCACCAGGTAGTGTAGAAATTAATGAGAGTGAATAGTCATACTGTAATGCATCAATTTGAATAAATCCAGCTGAAACAGCAGGTTGATCACCATTGTCAGTTTCAGTAATAGTAAATCCGGTATCAAGGGCCTCATCAAATGAGATGGTTGGCACCGCAACAGAAAACCCTGAACAAGGAGAGGATTGTGCCATAGATGCGATAAAAGGACATGATAAGTCTCCAAGTTCAGCAGTGAGGGTGGCAATAAGGGGAAACGCAGCGAGATGAATACTTGGCGAGTTGGAAAATCTGTAGTCAATCCTTGAAATGGTATTAGATGCTGAGATCAAGGTGGAAGTTTCAAAGGTGACACCATTTGCGTCAACAATTTGAAGGGATTGGGGGGAGAGAAGTGGGATTAGATGATGAAGTTCTTTTGAAAAAGTTAAACTAAATGAAAGGATACTGTCAGTAAGTGCTTGATTATAAACAAATGATATCTGAGGCGGAACAGGACAAGTTAAAGGTTTAAATTGTGCTGTTCGGACACAGGTTGCCCCTCCAGCGAAATAAGTTAATTGGAGAAAGGCGATAGATGCTGAGGTGGGAGAAGGAGGGATTCTAATTGTGGCATATCTATCATCATAACTAATTTGAATTTCAGTAAGATTTACTGTTGTAAATGTAGTACTATCATTGAACCCATCCATATTCATGGCAAGTCTAACAGAAGTGACTTCAAATATACCAGCATTGATAAGTTTAAATGCAATCCAATTTGAATTTGGGTTTGTCATTGGGGAAAGTGGTTCTAAAATTGAGTTACAAGTAAATCCAGAGTACATTGGAGTGGTGGTAATCTGAGCCATGTGGAGTGAAGGGGTTTGGACATAGGTATGATATGTAAATGTGTATTGTGAGTTTTCAGCCAAAGGTGCACCAAATAATTTGACTTTACGTGGGTTCAAAATAAGGTCTTGAAATTGGTCAAATCTTTGGGTAAAAACTGGCTTGATTTGGTTATTTTCAACTTGAGTCAAGTATGGCGGGAATGGACCCTGAGGTTGAACCATTTGATCGAACTGAATAGGATACGAAGTGATGGAGGGGAGTAACGCAAGGTCAAAAGAAGGGTAAGTAACCGAGGGGAAGACGTCGTCAACAGTGAAGGAGGTGACGTATGAGCAATGATCAATTGAATTTGAATTAAAAGTCATACCAACAGGGAAAAAGTAAAACTTCCAGTTTCCAGGTGAAGCTGGTAGAAATGTTTGCATGATTACTTGGAGAGAAAATCCATCGAGTTCTGGTTGAAAATTCACTGTAGTGGCGGAGAAAGTTGATCCAGAGAAAGGCTGTTCGACATAACCGGAAAAATGCGGTCCAGTCGAAGGGGCGGTAAAGACCCCAGTTGTGTATGTGAAACGTATAATATGGGTAGTAGCACTAGTTAGTAATGTAGAGGTTGATGGGACAACATTGATTTGAGGACAAGCGGTGGTTGGTAGAGTTGCAACGCAACGAGAACCAGCAACAGGATATGGGAGGCAGTACTCATGACGAGTGCAACCAACGGCAACAGAACCATCAGCATTGGGATAATCACATTTGCTTACGATTTTAACTGATGGCAAATTGGCAACCCATCGGATCTTCCCAGCTTTATAAAAAGTTAACTTTGCTGAAAGAACGAGGGGGTAATTTGGGAAATTGAAGGAGACTGATGGGTGAGTTGAAGCGAAATAATACTCAGCTGAGACCCCGAAGGCTAAAAAAGCTACTCGGTATTCCTCGTCATCTTTGAGGGTCTCAGCACCATAGACAGACCCGTCTTGATAACTATAGAATATAAGAGTATTAGGATCGGATTGCGTGATGGCTGGCTCAAATTGAGTGGTTAAACTATTAAATTTGGTGAGCCAAGTAGTTGAGCTACATTTTATCCCACTTGGGGACCCAGTTGGAGTATGTGGGCCGTTACATTCGCAATAACCATTATTTTCTGATGTCGTTGGATGACATGTACTCCCTTGATAGCAACGGATCGGGGAACTGTCAAAATAGGTTAAAAAATCGCAACTCGTAACCAATTTTAGGGGAAAAGTATCAATAGTTGACCCTCCAAGATTCATAATAACTAGTGTGAATGGAATAAACGCGACAGGGGAGTTTAAAAGATCAGATTGAATAGCTAAGTCCTTGAAAGAAGACTCGGTCATAATTTTGTGGAATACGGTATTATCTAGGCTATAAGAGCCGTCAATTGGGGGGATTTCGAAGGTAGAACCAGCGATTGGGTTACCATCATAGTTACGTAAGGAGAAGGACAAGTTTTCGGTTAAAAGTGAACCATCGTAGGAGAGTTTAGCACCAGGATAAAGATAGGCAGGAAAAGCAGAATTGGGAACGGTCAGAGATGCGCTTAAGACACATATTGCCATCATACCCAGTAATGTCACCAAGAAGAGCATCGATCTCATCCTTGGGCTGATTTTTTGGACAGAAAAAAAGGGGGGGAAAATGAGAAAAAAATGAGAAAAAAGTGGGAAATTCTGGTTGTTTGGACGAAATTCGAATTTATCGGGTCGGAGAGGGTATCCCACCTGGTTGATGGGACCAAAATTAGATCGAAATCATATAACGAGAGCTTTTTGCGGAGACATCATCACTTTGGGACGCGACAGAACAGTTTGGATAAAAAATTGCCAATTTTCGGTCCCAGGTGGGCATCAAGTGGGCTGAAATGGAGTGTGGGCATGCGGATTCGCGTGTTATTGTTGTTATTGCGGTTACTGCTGCATTGAAGCAGAGGAGGGCAGAATGAAAGGGGGAAAAGAACCAAATTTGGGGCAAATTGATTTGACAAATTTGAACAAACGTTCAGGGGTTATTTCGATCGATTGAGGCGGTTATTTCGGTTGAAGGGGCAAGAGGTATGTTGAAAATAACAAATTATGAACCCTACCTGGGTTGTGTTACTGAGGTACTTTATTAAGGCAGAATTTGATTCCGAAATCGAAATTCATTTATAAAACGTTAATAAAGTGGTCGTATAATGTATAGCAGCGAGCTCAATGAATAGACAAAATCTGTACGTAGAACTTCACAGCATTGGTAACATGTGTAGACATCAACATGGAGGGAAAAATTCAACACACATTAAGAACAAAATGAAAATTGGTTCACGTTTTGACCCGCAGAGTCAACCCCGAAAGTTTTGAGTTGGCCCAAATTGGTGCTTGGACATTTTTTTCCAATTCAACGATCATTTTCTGAAATGCACGTATCACATGGAATTTTTCATTCACTCGATACTTCTAGCCTTTTGAATATTTATCTAACCCCAACACGGCGCTTGCGCCATGTTAATCTTTATAGAGGACAATGAGAGTTGTCCTCCCAATTTTTTTGCTTTTTTTTTCCTCGTTTGGTTTTGGTTTTGGTTAGTTTGTTGTTTTGGTTGGTTTTGAGCTTTGGTTTATTCACAATAAAAGACAAGATAAATGGAGGAGAGGGCAATGGGAGTAAAACGGGGAGAAAAGAGGAAAGAAAAAAAGGAAGGGGGACGAAATGGGCATAGATGGGCAAAAAATGGTTACAATCTACTATGTGCAAGTTCATTTAATGGTAATAAAGGCAATTCATCCATAGAGATTAATTGATTCAATAATTTGTATAAATAAATAAGTTCATATTTTGGGACTTTTTTCGTACTGTTGTCATCATTTTTGTCAAGAATTGATAATTGAGTCGCATTTAAAAATGGTGTGTCTGGGAAAGCCTTGGGTTGAACTGGTAGGGCCCCTAAAATTGACCCACCTAAGTTGTTATATGGTGAATCAACTAAAAGACGATAACACGCAAATAAAATTGGTAAACCGTAAGATTGATTGATTTTTAAACGTTGAAAAAATGGACCAGAATTTGGGAGTGGGAAGGCTTGATTTTGTTGATTTTCGTGGTTGTTTTTTTCATTTTGTGAATATTTTTCATGTTGAATTTTTTCTTCATTTTTCATATAATATAAACAATGTTCTAATAATGAAATACTAGATTGGATTTGATATAATCCTTGAGCAATAGCGACACAATGTTGTTCAAGAAGTAACGTTTTGGTATGACGGATTTGAGCAATTTTTTTGGGGCTATTTGAATTATCAATTTGTTGACTCAAACTGACCCCAGAATTTCCGCCATTAATTTCAGCCAAAAATGCATCGCTTTCGACACCGCTAACGAATTCATACCATTGTTTAGCGGCAATTTTTAATTGAAATAAACAAGTAGAGAACATATTATAAATCGCAATAAATAATACTTCAGTAGTAATACGTGGGCATTCGGCTTGGATAGCTTGTAATAATTCAATTGGTGTAATTTTTTCAACAATACATTTCATATCACGTTTTTGATTGATTTTTTCCAATTTTTCATCAATTTTATCAATTCTTTCACCGCAAAAGATCCCCTCAAATTTCCTTTGAATCGTATCAATTTTCTTCATCGAAACATCATTGATAAATTCAACAATATCAACATCAACAACGCGCGATAATTGTTTATTATACCCATCCATATCTTTACCATCCTTAGGAGGCGTCATTTGGGGTCTATATTGTAACGAGCGAATACAATCATGAGCACAAACTTGTTTTGTACCCTCCCAAAACACCGTAACGGACACATCCCGCAAAATACGTGGAATTCGACTATCCTCCATATAACCAAGCGAACCAAATTGTTGTGTTAGATATGCGGACGTTATTGAAGAGTATTCAGCAGTTGAGAGCTTTGCGATTGGGGTTGAGATGCGGAGAAGGATTTGGAGTTTTGGTTCAACAATTTGAACGTTTTTCATGCCGAGCTGTAGGAGAGAAGACAATTCATTATGTTTAAGTGATGCCACACGAGTTGGGGAATATAATGATGTATTTAGTTCAATTGGGAGACCTAACGAGGTCTCAATTTGAACAAAAATGCGATAGATTTGAAATAAAATATTTTTTATAATTTGTTGGAATTTGTCATCATTTTTGTTATGTTTTTCCGCAAAAATTAAAAATTGGTTTTTAAAATAATATTTCAAAGTATCAATAGCTTCAACAATACCTTGTAATGCAGATAATTCCATTGTGGAATTAATAGTAGCCCAAGTATATGCGGTTAAAATCGCAATCGTATTTGCATGGGTTGCATTCTGAGTCAAAAAAGACCCAAATGCATATCTTTTTTTTTGGTAATTTCTATTCAACAACAATAACCTCGCAGTATACCCACAAGCACTAACACTATTATGTAATCTGGTAAGGTTAAATAGTAATGAAATGAGAGATATACCTTTACCGTATTCGGATAAACGAAGGGCAATTGTGCCCTGCATGAGTAATTCGGCGGTCGGAAGTTGTTTCGTCCCGAATTTTTCTTTCAACCTTTGTACCGTGAGGTAGTTAAGACAACCCTGATCCGATTTAATAAAAACTAAGAAACATGTTAGTGGTATTGCTTGGAGGATTTGAGAAAGGGGGTCTAAATTTTCGAGAATTGAACCAAGATCGGTATTTTTGACCAATTTTTTGGATTTATATTGGGTATTTTGGGTATTTTGTGTGATTTGTGTGATTTGAGAATTAACATTGTTTAAATCTGTCGGTACATTATTAAAACTACTAGCCGTAGTAAAATCAGCATATGGCAAGACCCCGTCAAGATAATAACTCGCAGAAGCTTGATTTTCATTATCGGGGATGATAATTTTGCCAAAAACTGAAGGAGGCGAGACGAAGGAAAATTTATCCGTTTTATATTTGTTGTTTAATTTATCACAAGCCAGTTTCCACGTTTCTGGAGTTAAAACCCTCGCTAACGTAACAGTATATTTAGAATCAATAGCACTAGTAAAATATTTTAACCCATAGAGAGAAAATATACGCGTCGATTCAACCGTATTGGTTTCGTTATTAATTTTGTAATTTTTGTTATTTTTGATACTATTGCCAAAGATTTCAGTCGAGAACGACATTGGAAAAGCAACATCAACGGTTCCACTCGAAACATCACTCCCGCCTCTTGCTGAAGTCATCCATTGGCCAGAAGTCCAAAAATTCGGTGCGGAATCGTGTGGTTTACGTGGTTGGTTAATTGTGGATGTTGTGGATGCCAAAGTCGGGTTGTTTTTATGGACTTGTGAAGTGTCAGGTTTTGAAAAGATTGTTTTAATTGTGCCATTTTTTAACCGCATTTGATCATCCTGTACGGATTGTTGAGTAGATAATGGGATTTCAAACCCAGAGGTAGTGTTGTTATATTGGATTGCTTTTGATAAAGGGAGCTTGTATGATGGTTGGAATATTGAAAGGGGATTTGAAGCTGTTTTTGATGTTGTTGAGGCAAGGGCATAGTGACTAGCTTGGATAAGTAATAATTCATCCATTGGGATCGTATCTAATAATGAACGGAAATAATCATCAGAATCTTTGTGATTTGTGGGGAGTTGAGTTGGGTTATTATTTTCAATTTTTTTGGAAATTTGAGTTGCGATATTTTTAGGATGTAAGATATCAAAATTGTTAACATATTGTTCAATATTTTGTGATTTACCAAATAAATTTGGTTTCATATACATTGCGGTAATAAGTCGAGAAAATGCATCTGTCATTGCATTTGGACAACTTTGCATCGAACTCGATGAAACATACATTAAATTCTTAATAAATGCATGAAGACGTGCAGTTGGACTACAATAGTTACCATGTTGATAAACCACTTTTTGTGGTAGTAGTGATTCCTCATTTTGTGAAATTAATAGCGGATTTTTTTCGATTTTGAAAATCTGCTCCAAGATCCCATCCAAATTGGCCTGTTGATTTTTCACTTCATTAGAGATATGAGCAATTTCTTTAAACCAGCCATATTTATCTATAGCTGGGTATGGGATTGACATCAGCCCTTCTTCAGTGGTCGCTACAGCTTGTGTTTTCCAACCAAGTGCGAGTTGAATATCATTCACAGCTTCACCATATACGTTAATTTGTTTCAATTTTGGTACATTTTCTTCCGCATCATTAGCCTTAACTAATAAATCTTTATGGACTCTATCACCGAATAGATACAGATCCTTTGTGATTGAATTATATTCGGGATCATGTTGAAAATGACGTTGAATAATGGAGCGGAAGAATGTATCTTCGAGATATGGGTTTCCCAAGGTTGGGCCATCAATAACAAATTGGAATTTGTCCATTTGGTGTTAATGGAGACGGGAGTGATTGGTTTTGGGGAACAAAAGCGGAGGAGTTCTCTTTGATGGATGCAGTGGATAGATGGGGAGTTTTCAGGGTAATGATTAAAGCAGATGAGATGATACAAAGTGGGTATGAATATATTGGGGGGTATTAATTCGCGATTTGGAGCAAAAAAAATGGCGAAAAGAAAACAAAAAAGTAGTTAATGTTTTTAGATGGGAGGAGGAGATATGTAAAAGTACGAGTCATATTGGTTACATGTTATGCAGACAATACTAGGGTTTAATACAAAGATGGAGTGGATTGTCCCCATTAAACAAAACATTAAAAAATCACATTTGTCAGAACGTCAAAGGAATCATCACAATGTAGGTTTATGAGGGTAATCCGGGTTTAAATAACATAGAAAGGAGGAAATATCATATTTTACGAGAATACACCCCAAAGAAAGCTGGAATTTGAGAGGTGAAAAAAATTAAAGGCATTGTCACGTTCAAAGGAGGATATAATCAAGGTAATAAAATCAAATGATGGGTACTGTGGTTACTAACACAAAGAGTAACCGATCTGCAACGACTTTGGTTGTTTTGGATGGTTTTGTAAAAATGAGTGCTTCAAAAAACAAAAAAAAAATCTCAAATTTTGAACAAATTTTGAAAAAATTTTGAAAAAATTGTTTTTTTGAGTTTTGAAAAATTCACCCATAAAAACAATCTACAGATCAATACATCGTACTTACAGAGCTGCTTTTTGAATTAGAAATTGACCTTTAAGAGTTGTACAAAGCAATATCCCCCAAGAAATTCCGATTGGACATTAATTCTGAATTTTTCATTTAACTTTAAACAAAATTTCCAATTAATTTGACTTGTTTTTTGGTCAAAATAATTCCAATAGATCATTTCGCTTCTCCATGCTGTTGTTTTCAAGCCAGAATTTGCCCACGAAAAGTATATCCACCCCTAACTTGAATTATTATGCTAGTCAAAATCAAATCGCTTGTTTAGCCCATTTTTTTTGTCCCCTAACGATTTTGATTATTTCTAATTGATCCTAATTCAATACCCACATCGCCCATCAGCGCGATTATCCAATCTCTCTCACTACTGATGGAATACTCAATTCAATTTCTCCATCGTGTTGACTTTTTCACCATTTTTTATTTTTTACTTCTTTCCCTTTTTTCCTCACTTGGCGTTGTGTGAATGTGGTTATGCGTATTCAGGCTGATGTAGTTACGATTTCGAACCGTATTGAATTGTTTATAGCATCTCTACATTTCATTATAATCGCATTTTGAGGGAAACGTGTTAGATAATTGCCCTGTATTGTGTGTGCTCCAAGCTACTTGAAGTTTTAACTCACAAAGCCATCAACTACTCATACATCATTCATTCTCGCTGTTAAAACCCTTTTTTGACGATTTTTTTCATTCTTTTCTCCAAAATTTGAATTTTTCCTAATTCCCCCTCCCCCCATAATAGTTCCATCCAATAAGAAGAAATGAAACCCTTCTCTCGGGTTGGCCTAATTGCACTCGTTGCAACCATCTTTCTTTTTGCGGCATTTACACAAGCTCAAGAAGAACCAGTTCACGTCATTGCTTTTGATTTCCCAACAACCCTTGCTGGTGGCTCACAAGCTTACTTCACTTTTAATTCAACTTTAGATCTTACTTCTGGTCAAACTGTTAACGTTGCTTGGCAAAATGAACCCGGCGAACCTTCTCGTGACACCAACTGTCTAATGGTTCAACGTGATCCACTTAACACTTATCAACAATCATTACAATTAGGTTTGGCTAATCCAGCTCAATTTTGTTATTTACCAGGTCAAACTGAGCACTGGAATGATGACAATGTTGGGACTTTTTTG
>Ga0256901_1001061_pt1 | contig 14303 bp, 1 predicted proteins | sample MC6MC0689MT_FD_190200 | JGI IMG/M metagenome (GOLD analysis project Ga0256901, IMG submission 190200) | Metatranscriptome of enriched soil aggregate microbial communities from Iowa State University, Ames, United States - MC6-MC0689-MT... | ecosystem: Environmental > Terrestrial > Soil >... | reverse complement strand
TGACAATTGATGCTAAACCACCACGAAATGATGGTAGACCATGGAGAAAAAATCACAAAAATGTCCCAATTTCTGATGAATTAAAACAACAAATACGTGATTCAATTGTTATCCCATCTCGTGTTATTAAAAATAATCCAGTTACCATTACTGATATTGTCGAATCCCCAATCATTGGTTCAATTACAGCCCCTTCATTAACCACGATTAATGCAATATCTGCCGCATCCGTAATGATCCCATCATCAAGACGATCTGTTAATGAAAATGTGCAAAATAATCACCAAGATGGTAGTAATGATACCGCAACTCCTACTATTCCGACTCATATTAATCTTCCTGATGTTATTGTTGTTGATGTTGAAGATAATCGTTGTAGTAGCACAAATGAAAATGATAAAGATTATGATTCATCTGAATCTAATCCTAGTAGTGAAAGTTCTGATCGGATGACTGAATTAAAACAATCACCAAAGAATGAAGATGATTCATATGAAGATGATATTGATATCCCTTTACCTCTTCCACAAATTACTACTACTTTTTCATCCCGATCCAACCCACTTTGTAATACCCCATCAATACTTTTAGCAAACGAATCACCACTTGGACCACAATTATTATCATTAAGTTCCCATCCACAAACAACACGAGACACCCCATTCCAATTAGATTGTGAATATAACTTTTTAGTATGGTCCGGAAGTCTCCCACCACCACCACCAAAACCAAAAAGATTCCCAACATTTGATAGATCTCCAACATATGTTTTAATGTCACCACCTTCTGTTGGGATGTCAAATGACCCCATATCTGCACCCAGACCTTCTGTTATGAATACCACTGGAGGAAATATTCCGGATAATATTCACCAAACTCGAAGTTATAATCCGAATCCTCCACCACCAATTCGAATTGAACATTTTAATTACAATGATTTTGGACCCCCAGAAATCGAAGCTCAACAAGCTCAACGAGTCCCACCGAATAGTTTCGATCGCGGCATACAGAATCTCGCACTCGATCCTAACCCACCAAATCGACAAATTGCACTGGGTAGCAACATCTTAGTGCCTAATATTCCCATAATTGAACAACTGGATGACATTTCAGTTGGTAATACTCAAGTTGGAATTTTACCCAAACAAAACATCCAAATTGGTCATTCTCAGAGCCCTTGCCCAAATTTGATGCAATTTTTTCCATTATTATCTCAAACTCTTGAGAATAATGCTGGCCCACCAACAATTTGTTTAGAAACCTCGACTTCAACTCCAACTGTTACGAATGCCAATCCCCCAACAATTCATTCGGCATCAACCACCACAACTTCTATTTCTCCATCTAACCAACCACCATCCTCTCCTAATGACCATTCAGAACAAACAAATACTGTCAACAATGGCTTAATGGGTATTTATTCTGACCTGTTTCACCCACAAACTCAAGAATTACAATATCATTTCAAAACTCAAACTAAAACTTTTATTTCTACATTTTATACGAATGCCCCAGTTACCAATTTGCAAATTTTGATCCCACGTCAATTTTGGCAACATTATTCATCATCAACTTATCGCTCAGAATCTAAAATTGGCCAATCAATCCCAAATTCTTCTTTTCCCGCATCGAACCGTACATTACCTGGGATTATTTTTGCAACTAAAAACGGTATTACTGTTTCACAGCCATACGAACTGCAATTATCTCAAAATGAACACCTCAACAATCAAATTTTTCAACCACATCAATCCTACTCTACCACACAATCACCACAACGTGTTAATTCAAAACCAAATGGTCATCATTTATATAGCCCTCATCAAATAAAATCAGCCGCATCTACCCCCAAAAAAGGCAATCTTAACCCATCCCCAGCAATCCCAAGACCAGTTTCTCAAAGAATTACCTCAAAATTCCCATCCTCGACTGAAATTAGTTCTCTCTCTGTTCTTTCATATTATCATGCAATTATTGCCAAATCATCAAGTATTTCAATTATTGATGTTAATACTGGTAATAACGTATGGTCTGTTGCTAAAAAAGATAGACATACGAGTGTTGTTTCATTTGTTGGGGCAATTTCAAATCATCATTGTTCTAATTATGGACCAATTAATGAAGATTCCAGTGATGATGATGATGGTGGTGATGATGATGGTGATGGTGATGGTTATGATAATGGATATCGAAATCATCACAAAGTATACGGCAAATCTGGCGCCAAAGCACGTGTCCAAGATGATCTTTCATTGCTATCTACCCCACGAAAGAAACAAAAAACAAAAAAATCAAACAATTCCAAACATAATAATAATGACGCAGCTCGAAATAAACTTTTTATTCGTGCCCATCTTGTTGAAGATGATGGAATTGAATATTGTGCATCGTTTCTAGTTGATGGTGAACCTGTCCCACCGCCACCACTGCCATTCCCTAACAATAACAATAATAATAATAATAATAATACCACTGGAGAAACAAACCAAGACGGTGGTAAAAATATGTCTTCAAGCACATCATTAAATAATAATCCTAACACCATCAAACCGCCTACTGGTGGTAGAGTATTAATCCAAAACGGTTTTGATCAAACATTTTTCAAAGAAGATCCTCGAATTCAATTATCGCGCTCCCTTTCACTCGCATTTATTCATGCCCTTATTTCTGCCTCGTTAGATGGTACAATTAAAATTCATGACATTGAACGTAATATAGTCATCGTAACGTTAACTAGTACCAGTCGCCGAGCTTGGTTTTCCCCATGCAAATATTATTACCCCTCTCCCAATCCCCAATCACAATTTCAAATCATTCAAGACCCAACTAAACTCTTTGCAAATAAACGACAATCTTATTTATATAGCAACCTTGGTTATTATTATGAAAATGGTTCAACTGTTAACAATTTACCCAAATTACACAAACATCAATTCTCATATCGTATGGTTGATAATCAAACTTGGCATCAAACTCAAACCTCTCCAGCTGTATTCCCACTTAAACCTCATCGTGTACCGTCATCCCCACCAACATCCACCCATGGGGTATTTCATGATGCATTATTAGTTGGACAGCTTGATCAAAGTGGTCAAGTCCATCATAATAATAATAATAATAATAATTCAACAAATGGCCCGCGTGAAATTGAATTATCTCAATATTTCAACCGTGAAGAAATCTTTTTTAGTCCCCCCCGCCCAAATCATGTCATAATTTCAGTCAATAATAATGTTGGTGAAATTACATGTGGGGCATTATTATCACATGACCTTTTCGTTTCTGGTTCATATCTCTCAAATCCTGCGACTAAACTTAACCCAAATAATAAACCACGTGGATCTGTCTCACTCTGGGATCTTCACCAGGGGCAATTAATTCACACGTTTAATGATAATTTTGCACCAAACGATGATCGTTTGGTCCCACGTGAAAACTCCATCAACACTGGTGGACAAATCCATTTAACTACGCACGATGTTATTCACCCAGCTCTTGCCGCTGCAATGGAATCAAATGATGATGAGTTATCCACATCGTTTAACTCAACAGATTTAAAAAATCATGAAATCTTTATTACAAAAACAAAATTACGCCAAAAACATCAAGATTCACTCGTTTCAAAACAACAAGATGGTATTGGTTTTACAACTTCGGTTACTACTGATCAATCCCTCGGTTATAACGTTTTTGCTGGGTTTTCTTCTGGGGTCATTAATTGTTATGATATTAGACGTATGGATCGACCTGTGACGTCAATCGATATGCCATCAGCTCTACCACAACAAAAGTTTGCAAACTATCGTAAATATCAAACATCTATTGCGCATTCTCAAGCTCGTTATGAAAATTTTACCCAAAACGCAATTTATTCACATTCTGACCCAGTGTCGTGTTATTCATCCCCATATACCTCAAACACCTCTCGATTTCCTATTGTTATCCCTAAAGGTAACTATAATCCTACCGCACGCGTTCCCTCCTCCTTTGCTGTGTATAATTCATATCCCAATCGTAACATTTGGGTTTCTCCATTAGTAAATGAATTCTGGTTAGGTGCATCTGCCTCTGGTTTTTCTCTTGGGTCATCTTACGGTGACAGACCAATTGATGGTATTTTATCACAAATGTGGTCAACTTGTTGGAATCAACCCCGTCTTGATGAAAATTATCTCCAATCACTTCATTATAGAACTGAAAAGGTTATCTTTGGTAATATTTCGGAACAATCAATTCTTATTAATGGTAATGGGACTTCAGATTCTAGTTTTAATTTAAATCAATCCATTTTTTCTGCAGTCGAAAGGAATAATCGTTTCGGTTTAAACCCATTGCCTTGGTTTGAAGAATTATATCATCATTATGAATCCCAGACCCAAATTGATGCTGATAAATATAATAATAACTCCTTTAGATCGCTTTCAGGCAAGATCTGCCCAAGAAATGATCCATTTGAAGGTGTTGTTAAAAGTCATGCAAATTATGGTCATTCCCTTGGACGATCTGGTGTGGGTGTTATTGGGAAATATCTTGAAAATATTTACGATAATCCCCATTTTGATAGCTTTAGTGATGTGTTTTCAAACAATTCAGGAAATCCCCAATCACCATTTGAAGCTTTCCAATCATGGAAAAATGATCCATTTGTTGATCATAATCGTGATTTTTATTCCATTTTACACTCTACAAGTTCATTTATCAATAATGCCTTTAACAAATATAACTTTTGTCCCATTAATAATAATTATGGCAATAATAACAATAACATCATCTTTCAAGATTATCAAAATTGGTCAGATTATTCCAATTTTTTCTCACAATCTTACTGCAAGACTGATTCTAGTTCATTAATTGGTAGCGCTGGCCCTACGCGTCTACAATTTGAACAATTCACGTCTCATGATCAATATCTACTCAATCTTTGCCATCGCTCTTCTATTGCTTTAGCATATCAAGCATCACAATTTGGTACCCACTATCAAGATTTGTCTTCATCTTCTCCAACTTCAACTTCTTCTGGATTTATTGGTAACCGCAGGACCATTCATTCACAATATATCAATCAAATATCCTTTTCTTGGAAACATAACCCGATTTTATTCAATATGGAAATCTCACTCTTTGTGAAAAGAGCATTTGATGTTTTCAAAATTAAATTAACTACTGCTGCAATCACAGTTTGTATTGAAGAACTTTTAAAATGTGGTTATAGTTATGATTTATCATCCAGTTTTGAAGTTTTATGGACTTTACTCCAAGATTATACCCTATTTTATCTACCAAATTTACACTCCTCTACCCCTCTATCCCCCAATCTTCTTGACTATTCACACCACGTTACATCGTCCACCTCTCCTGACTCCGGGAATCCAAATGCTACCCCAGCTCATATTTCAAACTCAATTTGTGCATTACATTATGATTCCGCCAATAATAGGCTTATTTCCCTTCAACCACTACAGCTATCCGTGTTTGATGTTAATAATGCCCATATTTCTAATGTGTCCACATATACGCCCCAATATTTCCACAACTTGAGTGTTTTTCAGAATAGCACCCCTGAAGGTTTTGCAAGTTCTCTTGCCAGTGGTGATGGTTATGGTGATTATGCTGAAGAAAAAATCGGACCTGATGAAATTGGCAATCAACCATTTGAACCACATCGTGGTTATTTTCACTGTTTGTCTGTATCCCCATATGATAGCTCCATTGCGTGTAGTGTTGGGGATAAGGTTTATGTTTTGAGCCATGTTGATGGAAAATGTTAAACTTGGTTGTCATTATTTATTTCTCTATTTATCAATTTTTTCTTTTTTTTTTCCATATCCTTTTCCATTCTTTGTTTGCCTTACTTATCTCAAACTAGACCTTATGTATTACGCATTGTTAGATAATTTACTTCTCAATTACTCTCACAAGGAACTTATTCCCATGATCATCTATTACAAAAATAACATTTTTTAAAAAAAAAACAAAAAACAAATAAACCCGTTTTGCCTAAGCATGGCCATCTAGGATTGCATTTTGATATCTCTTTAATGATTGTGTTTTCCATTTGAAAATTGCAGTTTTAAAAGTTGGTAAATATTGCCCCAAAGAAAATTCAATAATTGATTTGGAAAAAAGTTTTGACAAAATTGGAAAATAATCATAATATCCATCAGTAAACCATGCTTCGTCATTATTTGGATATCCTTCGTTAATTAATATTTGTGATTTTGTTCTAAGAATGATTTGAGCTTGGGAGGTAATTAATGGAGCGGTTGGAGTACGAATGGTCGGTTTGTTCTTATTTTCAGCGCGGTGGAAAAGTTCACTCTGCGTCCCATCATTAGATTGGGGTTTAAAATCAACCCTGACCAATCCAAGAGTATTTGCATCAGGGTGGTTTTTATACCCAACTTTATGAGGTCTTCTAGTAAATAAACTAAACACGCCATCAAATTTGAGAAAAAAAATTAACGCTTTAATGTTACCAACATTTTGTACCAATAACATTAATGGTGCTAATTCTTTTTCATCATCAACAATTGAACGATAACAACGGTTTAGTAATAAAAAACGGATAATTGAATGGTTTGTATCGTGAAGATTACTGTGACGGCTAGAAATATGTAATGGTGTAAACCCATGTGAATATAATAAATGATTCCTTTGGAAATCATCAACTTGTAAATTGATATCTTTTGGATCAGATCCATATATAGCAACCCCAGTAGGAGTATTTAAATGCATATAATCAAGACAAGACACAAATTCTAAAAATGGTAGTGATGGTAATAATGTCCGAGTAAAGATTAGCTGTGATAATGTCAAAGATGAAACACCTTGGCGAACTGCTTTGGATGAAGATGAAGTTTTAATCAATGCAGTGGGAATAGCGGGGGAATGGGGATATGGATATGATCCAAACATTAATAATAATTTCATCATTTTGGTTGCATAATGATTCAAAGTTGGACCCAACGCTGTTAAATCATCTGAAGGGTCATTATCATTTCCCAAGACCTGTGTTGATGATGATGATGATGATGATGATGATGATGATGGGCAAAATGAGCGCACGGCAGTTTGAATTGCAGTGAGTGGAATACTTGTCACTTCATTTGTCCCAACAGTACGAATAATATTCCTGTTTTGGATACCATTAGAACCTGAAATTGATGTATATGTAAAAGTATTCGGATTTGAATCGAGTAATAACAATGCATGTGTCCAACCCATTAATGTTTGACTAATTGATTCAATTAATAACGGGACAGATTGTTGAAAGACGGTATTTGTTTGTAAATCATGAATTAACCAACGTTCCTCTTCCCGTCTATCTAATAATTGTAAAGATTTATTAATTGTTCGTTCAGTTTGCTGCGGTTGTGATGTTGATGGTAATGGTGATGGTGATGGTGAGAAATTATTATGTGATGATCCCATCCCCCCAAACGGTTTATTACCACCATTATTACCATGGGCATTGCTAGGTGAATGAGAAATATTATTTAATTCTTTTTTACGTTGTAAAAGCAAATTATATTGATCTCTGAGGGTAAAAAATGTCACAACATTTAATTTAAAAATGCCTTTCAATGCTGAAAATAATGAAAATGTCTCAAATCTTTCCAACATTGCATCAAATGGATCCTCAAAGATTAAATTTGGACATGGTAGATTTGATTTGGTCATTTGGTTATATAAACAAGCCGTTGGGATATTATGATTGATTGATGTAAAGAGAACGGACATCATATCGAGATGATAATTTGAGTTTAAAAATGTTGGATTTGTTAACATTTTTAAACATTTTTGAACCCAAGCATCTCTTGATATTGTTGAAGTTGGTTTGGGAGTATTATCCTTTGTAATGATGAGGTTGTGCGATAAATTAATAACTGGGTTATTTTGAGCACAAATTTGATGATACGTATCTGCATTATGATTACGAATGGAATCAATTGGGCTATATGGGGGTTCCCTATCGAAGATGTTACGACCGGATATATTAGAATGAAACAGTTTTGATTGTAGGTATGGTGTATTTGGGCCGGTTTGGGTGAGTGGGGTATGTTGTTGGATTGGTGACTGTCCCAAACAACTACTAAGAAGCTCAAAACGTTTGGAAATATTCACAATAGAATCACCAATATCATCATGAATATGTGGTTGGAGATATTTTTCGTGTACATACGGGAGTGACTCGAGTTCTGTTGATTTGGACATCCCGCTATCGGGACTGGATGAAAAATCATATTCTTGACTTGAGTCTAAGCCATAATTAATATTATCTTTAACCTTCATGATAAACTTTTGTACGGTATGAATATCTTTTGCAGTTGGGGTATAAAAATAATCATACTCTAAACACTTTCTTTTATTTTCCCTTTCAAGATATTGATCCCATAACTGTTGTGGGGATTGTACAAAGACTTCAAAAACGCGCTGTAATAACCCCAATCTAATTACAACTTCATCACGATTGAATGATTCCTCTAAACGACGTTTTTCATTCATTAAAACTGTATCAAATGATTTTTCCAAACTTTGAGTTTGTTTTGAAGCTTCATCTGATGTCAAAAAGACATTTTTGTGTGGATCATAATGAAGATGAATATTATGATTCTTCTTATGATTACTACTATCAGCTAATTGAGATGTTTTGGGGGTATAATTTGGAAACAAACGCAAGATTAATTGAAAAAGAGTGCGAGAAGATGAGCTATTTTCCAAAATCCAATGGCTTTTGTTTAATATGTTAATACTTGGTGAGTTTAAACCCATTGGTGTTTTGATTGATTGATGGGTATTAGGTGTAATAGGTTGAGGGATATTAAGGGATGGGATAGCACTTGAAGTAGTTAGTGGATTGTTGTGAGCGTAAAGGGTTGGAGATGAAAATGGTGATTGATAATGCGCAATCATTGTTGGGTTCACCCCATGTGGGGTCCCAATAAATTTTAACATTAATTCCCATGGAATAACATCAATGGGTTGTTTTTCATGATAATTATAATATAAATTCATATCAATATCAATCCCAACAGTCTCACGCAAATGAGATGTACCAACCAATAATTGTAAGATTAAATACCCATTATTGAATTCAAATGAGTCCACATTTTGTGATAAATTGGGATTTGTAAAGAGTTTGTTTAGGAGGAGTTTAATTGGGGAATCGGTATTAGATGGTATATTTGTAGCGGGCCGTTGTTGGCTAGAGGGATTGTGTTCAGTATCAGATCCATTTAAAGGACTAAATTCATCCTTGGTAAAAGAATTATCAAGATGATTGAGTGGTAATACCTTCCCGATAGTTGGTAAAGTTACACATTCACCCAAAGAAGAATGGAGTCGATTCATGGGAGTTGAAAATGGAGTAAACAATGTCGGATATGGTCTCATCAATGATTGGAAATCAATCCCATGTGAGATACAAAATGAATAAAACATATTGGATGAAGCAGGTTGTAATAATAACGGGTTAAGTAATTTCATTAATGGTAAAGTTATTCTCCACCATTTGTGTTCATATAATAACATTGAAGAATTTTCTAATGATAATTTTAACGTTGTAGATGTTGGGATAATTGCACGTAATACATCATATAATGAATAATTATGTGTTTGTTGGCGATAACGCCATGGTAAAGAAAGAAGTGCAGTGTATAACATCTTTGGTGAATATTTATTACTTTTTTCAGAACTCTGAGATGATCTCATCTCATCATTCAAATCAGATAATAGTTCAAATTGTGTACGTACTGATCCAACCGTGGTAGTATTACTACTCGTTGATAAATTATTCAAATTACGAGAATTTGTTGATGAATCAATCCCATTTGTAGAATCACCACCACCACCACCACCACCACCACTAAATATCCCAAACAAACCTTTACTACTATTCTTTTTCCTTCGCCCATCATTTTCAACCTTATCAAGAACCAATTTCATTTCCCGTAGAACTCTTCTTAACATTGTATACTTGCGTTGAATAAACGTCATGACTTTGACAGAACGAGTAGAAACGGCATATGCAGTAGTCTCATCAAGTGATGTAATGGATAAACGAGGAGAACGATATGTTGGTAATGTAACATCATTACCATGAATATCAAATAACCCTTGGGTTTGAGTAATAGTACGTGGTGAGGAGTTATTATTTGATAATAAATCATCACCATGTAAAGAATGAGCGGCTTGATTACGCGAACGATATATATTTAATGTTGATAAAATTTGTTGTTTAGTTTTATCATGATTAAAAATGGAAATAGTGAGGGAATCCTCACTGAATTGATTCAATAATAACAATGTAACATAATCAGCACCCAATACATAATCGGATTGGCGAGTTGATTTTGGAACAGTTTTGGGAAGTTTTTTGTGGTTATTAGAAAATGCTGGATAGGTTAAATATGCTGTAGTTATGATATCAAACAAGTGTTTATTATTATCAATCGAAGAGAGATGATCAAATGCAGAAAACCCAATAAAATCGCGATGTTCGAGTTGAACCAATAATGATAGAGAATTTAAAAGGGAATTTGGTGATGGTTGAATTTCATCAGAATTAATTTTGACCTTATCGCCTCCATCTTGTGGTGTAGAAGCACCACTATTGGTACAATTGTTTAAATTTGGAATCTGTGGCACGAGCTGGCGTAATGATGATAATAATAACTCCACAAAATAAATACGTTTTGAAATACGTTGTTGAAGTAAGGAGATATTAATTGTAGTTAGGACTAATTGATGTTTAGTTTTACTATGTAAAAATGGATTATGCATTTGATACGATATGAGTGGATTGGTATGCGGCGATAACATTTTGGTTGATAATGATAATGATAATGATAACGATGAAGATGAAGATGAAGATGAAGATGAAGAAGAGGATTTGGTTAATTCATTTTTGTTCAAATCAGGGGCCAATTTGTGTTCATTTGATGATAAAATTGGATTATTTGATGAAAATGAAGGATATGAAACCGGCGTAATGAGTTGATCTTGATTATTGAAAAATAACGTCCGGGAAAAGATATAAGTGTATTCATATTGTAACCTCTCCAATAATAATAATTGTTCCTTTTGTAATGATTTTAAAACATGACAATCATGTTGATCATCCTCAACCATTAACATTAGGATAGTCTTGTTTGTTGTTGGGGAAATGTAAAGATTATTTGGGATCAAAATGTGAGGGTGAAGGGTTTGTTGAGCAGAGAGGTTGAAGGAAACAAGGGGATCCGTAGAATGGAGGTTTTTTGATAATAAATTGTTAATATTATTATTATTATTATTACTACTACTATTATTGAGAGTAGGAAAGTAAGGAGGGATGATTGTTTGGGGTAATTTGGGAGCGAATTGTTGAAAATCAATTTTTCCGAAAAAATTCGCAAAAATCCATTCTTTCATTGGTGAAACAATACTACGATTAGAAATAATCCAACATTTGCCATTATCATCATTATTACCATTAGAATTAGATATATTTGTAGATTGTGTATTAGTCTCTGTATTTTGTTCTGGTGAGGATATTGTATCTGATTGTTGTTGATGACTGGATGGATTTGAAGATACAATATTTTCGTTAATTGGTTGTTGAATTAGTTTTAACATCGGAGCTTGAAGGAATAAATCACTAAAATGCTGTAATTGAGAAAATTTACGAATAATTGGGCGATAATAAAACATTTTGTCTTTCTTTTCCCCATTTTGAATATTGTTCCCCTCATTAGGACCATTTTGGAGCTTTTTTGATACAAATTGTGGGCTATTCGATATAACTACAACATTCCCAGTTTCTTCAGATGAGTCTTCACTAATTTGACTCGTATTTTCTTCATCAAGCCTCTTTGTCAATTTCTTTTTGATTAAGACTCCACCAGTACCACTATATGAAAACCCCAGAGCCCCGGTTTTATCACGCTTTACAACTGCCTTTGTAGAGAGAATAATACTGAGATTTACAGGGCGGGTATAGGGGATTAATACTGAGGATTCCTCATAAACCCGTTGTAAAGTATTATTATCAAAGCGCAAAATTGGATTTGATTGGTTAGGATAACCATTGATTGAAAAACGACGGGATGTATGTTGAGGGTTATTTTGGGGTTGAAAATTGGATTGAAAATTTAGATTATTTCGAAAATGATCAGGAACACTTCCGGTTATTTCGTCCTGAGTTAATGTATGGATAGTAAAATGAGCAGAAATGAGATCAGTTAATAATTGTCCTTTATCATTACGATGATATGGATCAAACCATGTTGATTGATCTAATAATAAATCCAAAGTCCAATGAAGATAACTTGAGTATTGTTCTGGAAGTGGGAAAAGTAGTTGAGAAGCAGTTGATGGTGCATAAGGATTATATGCTGCAATAAGTCGTTGAAAGATATTATTACCAACATGATCAATTGTCCAAGTGAGGATAGAGGGTTGATAAAAAAACAATAATAATAAAACCATTGTAAAATCATTAATATGTTCATTTGACCCGTATAAATACATTAATGCAATATCTAACGCAGTTGTTCGCATCCGTGGATGATCTAGTGAGTGAATTGTTTGTTGTGGAAGCGAAATTGTCGTATTTAATGATGCCCCATGATAAATCAAAACTTCTAAACATTTCGGTTGTTTTAACACAACAGCTAACATTATTGGTGTAATTTCATTACTGTTCAAAGTTAATGAGTTCAAAAATTGTGGTTTAGGTAATAATGAGAGCCAACATGGGCGTTGACGATGAGTGGGCTGGATGTGGTAAACAAGTTGATCTGTGTAACGATTTTCTTGTTGTTTTCGTTTTGGGGTAGTTGGGGGTGTTTTAAACAGATTTGGGTTATTAGTGGTATTATCTTGTTGTAAATGAAGTGGGAATAATTCTTGATGGAATTCAACCAGACTTGAATCATATTGGTAAATTGCTGAACCAATTGATAAAGGATGATGATTATATGGAATTTTATCAGTTTTTTCATTATCCATTGGCGGGATATAATCCATCCCAATTGTAGAAAAATTAACAACTTGATTCCAAACATCTTCACCACGAGTAAGATTATCATTTTCGTCGTATTTGTCATCAAATGCATTGTAATCATCATCAATTTGATTAATACTATTATTATTATTATTATTATTATTATTATTATTATTATTATTACTATTATTATTAATAATAATATCTATCTGATTCGTATTGGATAATTGTGGTGTTAATGGGGTAACAGCATGAGAAGGAGTTCGCGGTGGGGTTAAATTGTTAACAGTAATGTTATTTTTGACTTTATATAATGATGAATCAGTTACATTACCACTACTATTTGAAGATGTACTCCCTACGGATGAATCTAATGTATAACTATTCGAAGAGATGTGATTTTTTTCATAATTTTGGATCCTTTTACCGACTGGTTTTAATTTGGAAATATTATTACATTGTTGAGTGTTATTAATTAATGGTATACATGATAATTTATCAGCAGTATTGATCAATTCTGAAAATGATAATGACATCGATGAACATAATTTTAAAAATTGTGAAAATTGTGTTGAGTAATATGTTAAATGATAATGTAACCGTTTCCATTCACCTAATCGGATATATTCTAACAAAACACAGCTACATGGTGACGCACAAAGACAAAATGTTAATGGATTGATTAATGTAGTTGGATCAATTGTATTCAATGGGATTGGAGCTGTAAGATCAAATTGATCAGTAATTTGAGTTTCAAAAAGGTGATGTGGTGAACCAATTGGGGTAGTATTATGATTTTCATCAAAAAGGTCAAGTTTGTGATCACCGATAGTATTCTTAATGGGACCAACACCATTGTCTGGGGTTGATCTGATATGATGTGTGGTATATAATGAACGAAATGAATGTTCATTAGTTCCAAATGTCCAAGGAGTTGCCATTCGGAAAAAAAATGATTGAAAAAAAACAAAAAACAAAAAACAAAAAACAAAAAACAAAAAAAAGCGGTTATTCTGGTAAAGGTGGGGTTGTATTGGGATAACTAATAAAATAGTGGTGTTTTGACTAGAATTGGCTTTGTTGGTATAATATTGTTGCGTATGACTATGAGCAAAACGAGATTCTGCAAAAGGAGAAAAAATTAAAAACGTTAAAGAAAAAAACAAAAAAAAACCTCAAACTGGTCAACGCTTGGAGCCAAAAACGATTGATATAATATAGTGAATAAATTTACAACGTCATTATAATGGTAGGCTCTTTATTTATGACAATATCGGCTCGAAATTTAAAAGAAAAAAAGTATCCAAAATGAAAAAAG
>Ga0256901_1001058_pt1 | contig 14335 bp, 9 predicted proteins | sample MC6MC0689MT_FD_190200 | JGI IMG/M metagenome (GOLD analysis project Ga0256901, IMG submission 190200) | Metatranscriptome of enriched soil aggregate microbial communities from Iowa State University, Ames, United States - MC6-MC0689-MT... | ecosystem: Environmental > Terrestrial > Soil >... | reverse complement strand
TAAAGATTTACCCCAAAAATAGCTTTTACATTAACAAAGGTGGTTTTACAGGCTACGCAGATAGCTTAATATGGATCGGTGAAATGTCTAAAGTTAATCGTAAGCATAATTTTAAGTTTCTAGTAGAAAACGAAAATGTTGATCAAACTTTAACAGATAGCAGTTCTGCTTCAAAAAAAGATACGCTTACGATGTTAAGTCGTAAAAGTCATTTCTGGTGGATAATTGTGGCCAGTTTATTGCTTATGATGGCATTAAGATATGTATGGAAAAAAATAAGTGGTTCCATATATAAAATTTAACAACGTCAACAATAACTTTTAACTGCACAACATCTACTTATAAACGACAAGCCTGTTCCATTTTTATTGGGCAGGCTTTGTCTTTTCTATTAGCCAAGCTTTTGTATTGAGGTTAACATATATAAGTATTTTATGCGCTATATACGTGTTTTTAGAAATTGCTAAACCGCAAACACATTTCATTGTTCTGTTTGCGGGAATTGGACAGGGTGAGGATTGATGGGAAACCTTCATGTTTGTTCATTTCCCAATTTAACTTTAAATAAAAACATAAATAACATGGCAACATCTTCAAATAATTTATTGAACGAGCTAATAGAGCTAAATAATGATAGAATAGCAGGCTTTGAAAAAGCATTAGCTGATATTGATGACAGCAACATCGATTTAAAAGAACTGTTTCAGGAATATGCAACGCAAAGTCGCAGGTTTTCTCAAGAACTTACAGCTTTAGTTGCAGTTAGAGATGGCGACCCAGAAACTGGTAACACTATCGCTGGTACGTTACACCGTGCTTGGATTGATGTAAAGGCATTGTTTGGTGGCTCTGATCGCGAAAGCATTTTAGCAGAAGCTGAAAGAGGAGAAGATGCTATTAAAAAAGCATACACTACTGCTTTGACAGACGGCGAGCTTGTAGGAGAAACCTTAGATAAAGTAAGTGAACAAGCTAGCTCTATCCAAAAAGCGCATGATACGATCAAAGCGTTGAGAGACATGGCTAAAAACTAATTATTAACCGATTAAAACTTACGATAATGATTGGAGCACATATATTAGGACATAAACAGTCGACCGGAAAAATTGCAGCGATTGCTGGATTAACAGCCGTTGCTGCTGGTGTAGCATTAGTTTACGCCATACCTAAAACTAGAAAAGCTTGTGGGCGTATCATAGAAGATATCGTTGATCGTGCAAAGCAAAAAATGGGAAGCTTGAAAAATAACGCTAAGGCTGGCGGTTGGGAGCGTGATCTTACAAATGCTGAGAAGCTAAAAGGTCCAGTTAAAAACCGTAAAGATGCTTCTGCCATTAAAGTGGCGTCTGCTGGTACAACAGCATGGAAAGACGAATGGTCTAGCGAGTAATTTGAATAAAATAGATTTAATGTGTGTTTAAGCCACTCCAAATTGGGGTGGCTTTTTGTTTGATGAAGTTATTTGAACAAAATTATTACTGCTATTGTTATAAGTAACATGTATCAAATCAAACTTAAAAATTATTTCTTGATGGCATTAACGGCGGTTTTGCTTTCTTGTGGTCAAAATTCTACTCCAGCTAGTAATGATACGAGAGTTTTAGCACATGAAGATACCTTGCCCTATGAGCCCAATAAATCAACAGTTGCACAAAATGAACTATCTTCTGTAACGCAAATACAGCAACAGTATAATGCAATTGTAACAGCTTACAAAAATGCGCAACTAGATTCGGTTTCATTTAAATATAATTGTGATGGAGAAAAAAGCGGAACTGTGAGTTATTTTTCAGAGAAGGGAAATTTGAAATTGATCAAACATAGCTACGCTGAATACGACCATCATGAAATGGTAGATCAGTATTTTATTGAAGGCGATGTTCCTTTTTTCGCACATCTTAAGAGCTTATCATGGTCGTTTGATTCTGGACCGGAGGGTGCTACCAAAGATGCTATTACCGAACAACGCATTTACCTTTCCGATTGGAAAGCCATTAAATGTTTACAAAAGAAATACGAAATTCGTTTACATGCGGGCGTTAATCCAAAGCCAGAGCAGGTGCCAAATAAGGAGGTAGATTGTGCTTCGTCTAAATCAATCGAAAAACCTTATCGCCTGTTGGCAAAATACTGGAAAACGTCGCCACCCAAATGCTTAACTAACTAAACTGGGCTACTTAGCTACGATTTTATTGATTTATTTTCGTTATCGACTTGAAAATTACGTTATTTGGGTATAAACGAAACAAGGTTTAACATGGGGTTGGATTCTAAACGTGTAGCAGTCTTTGATGATGATCAAGATTTGCTCACTATTTTTAGCTTTTTATTTGAAGATGCGGGATGCACTGTAGTATCTTTTCAGGACTGCGATAACGTAGTTACAAAAGTGCGAGATGCTGCACCAGATTTAATCCTGATGGATAATTGGATACCCAGTTCTGGTGGAGAAGTAGCCGTAAAATTGTTAAAGGCGGAACCTGATCTAAAGAATATTCCTGTGATCTATATTTCTGCCAACAACGATGTGAAGGACATTGCTACTAGGGCAGGAGCAGAATGTTTTATGCCAAAACCTTTCGAGTTTGATGATTTGCTGGCCATGGCTACAGCACTCGTAAAGTAAACTAACACCGCCATTACAAGTTAATTAAGTTCTAGCCATCTACCCATGACAATACCAACGGCAAATAACACCGAAGAATTAGCTTTCTTACAAGATGGCGGTAATTCTTCGGCAATGATACTTTCTGCCGATTGGAGTGACGTTCCCTTGGGTACTCCAAATCAATGGCCTAGTGCTTTAAAGCAGTCTTTGGCAATGATCTTGTCAAATAGTTGTCCAGCATTTATTTGTTGGGGCGAAGACCACTTGCTTTTTTATAACGATGCCTTCGCCGAAACTTATTCACCTAAAGCAATTGGTAAAAAAGCAGCACAATCGTTAGGCGCTAATTGGCAGCCAATTTACACCGCTTTTAAAAGTCGTAAAGGCTATGTAAGTGATTTGCGAATTCACATCAGCTTGTTAAAAGATCAATTAGGCAAAGTTTGTGGGTTTTTAGGATTTGGTCAGCAACAACAATTTCCATTTGCTCACGCTGTAAGCGAAAAAGAACATCAGATTAGCGAAATGGTAGCTAGTGCGCCATTCCCGATTGCGGTTTATGTAGGCAGGGAAATGAGGATTTCGCAAGTAAACAAAGCTATTTTAGAGGTTTGGGGAAAAGGTAATGATGTGGTAGGTAAAACTTATATGGAAGTATTGCCTGAGTTGGAAAATCAAAGTATCTATCCGCAATTGACACAAGTATACGATACTGGCATTCCTTTTCATGCCCGTAACCAAAGGGTAGATTTGGCCATACATGGAGAGTTAACTACCTTCTATTTCAACTATAGCTTTACGCCACTGCATGATATAGATGGAAACATCTATGGGATAATGAATACCGCGGCTGATGTTACAGATTTGTTTTTGGCAAAACAACAGGTAGAGGCTCGAGAAGAAGACTTTAAAAACATGATCCGTCAGGCACCCGTTGCCATGTGCTTGTTATTAGGCCCTTCGCATAAAGTTGCCATTTCTAACGCACCTATGTTAGAAGTTTGGGATAGGACTTACGATGAAGTGATAGATAAGCCGCTTTTTGAAGTAATACCTGCAACTTGGGAGCAAGGATTAGCAGAAGATTTGAAAAGAGTTTATGAAACAGGCGAAACCTATTATGCAACTGAGCGACCAATTATGTTGGCACGTAATGGTAGTGTGGACGTGTTTTATCTGAACTTCGTTTGTCAGGCTTATAGAGGTGCGGATGGTGAGATTTTGGGAATGCTAGCAATTTCTGTAGATGTAACCAGTCAGGTATTTGCACGTAGGGAATTAGAACGAGCTTATGAACAAGCCAGTTTAGCTAAAGAATCTGCACAACTGGGCACTTTTGACTTAGATGTAATTACCGGAAAGTTAGAATGGGACTTAAGATGTAGGGAACTGTTTGGCGTTTCCCAGCAAGGAGAAATAGATTACGAACGAGATTTTGTACAAGGACTTCATGTAGAAGATCGCAAGAGAATAAAAGATGTCATTGAAAAAACACTTTACGAAGGCTTTGGTGATGGAGAATTTGATGAGGTGTATCGAACGTTAGGTGCTGACTGGAAAAAATTAAGGTGGGTGCGGGCTAAGGGTAAGGTCTATTTTGATGAAGATGGAAATCCATCACGTTTTATAGGTACTGTTTTAGATGTTACAGATCAGCAATATGCCGAAATTAGAGCGAGAGAAGTCGCTGAAAAGCAAGCTAGATTAGCTGCAATTGTCGATTCTTCTGACGATATCATTGTCAGTAAACAGTTGGACGGCACCATTACCAGTTGGAATGCCACTGCCGAACGTGTATTTGGCTACACTGCAGACGAGGCTGTGGGTAGGCATATTTCAATGGTAATTCCAACAGATAGGTTAGATGAAGAGGAATTCATCATTTCTCAAATCCGTAAAGGAAATAAGGTAGACCATTTTGATACGGTTAGGTTGGCTAAAGATGGCACTGAACGCCAATTATCCATTACTGTGTCGCCAATTGTAGATAGAAATGGAAATGTAATAGGAGCATCTAAAATTGCGAGAGATGTAAGTACGCAAATAGAAGCTCGGTCGGCAACGTTGCGCTACACTAAGCGCCTAGAAATCCTGAATATGGTGATTAATACCATTTCTGGAGAATTAGACCTTAATAATATTTTACAAAAAGTAACCGATGCCACTACCGAATTGACTGGAGCAAAATTTGGTGCATTTTTCTATAATAAGACAGATGAAAATGGTGATTCGTACATGCTTTTTACACTTTCAGGTGCTTCTAGAGAATCGTTTGAAAAATTTGGAATGCCAAGAGACACCGCTGTTTTTCATCCTACATTTGCAGGAGAAGGCGTAGTAAGGGTAGATGACATTACCAAAGATCCTCGTTATGGCAAGAATAAGCCACATGCCGGAATGCCTGAAGGACATTTGCCTGTAGTAAGTTATTTGGCAGTGCCTGTAATTTCCCGATCAGGTAAGGTTATCGGTGGACTTTTCTTTGGGCATCCAGAGTTAGCTAAATTTACTTCCGAACACGAAAGCTTAGTAGTGGCCATTGCTGGGCAGGCGGCCATTGGTATAGATAATGCTATGCTTTACGAAAAAGTGCTCGAACTCAATGACAAGAAAGACGAATTTATAGGTTTGGCAAGTCACGAGCTGAAAACCCCCTTGGCAAGTATCAACGGTTATCTTCAAATTTTAAATCGCCTAATTAAAGACGAAACTCCTCAAAAATTCCTTGGTAAAGCTTCGTTGCAAATCAGAAAATTAACATCATTAGTTAACGATTTATTAGATGTTTCTAAAATTGAAGCAGGTAAATTGAAACTCACCATTGCAAATTTCGAATTAAGAAATATCATTGAAGATTCTATCGAACTGATAAAAAATACAACAGACGTCTATGATATTGTCTTGCTAGAGTCTCCTGTGAGCTGCCCAGTGGAAGGTGACAGTCAGCGCATAGAGCAAGTGGTGATTAATTTATTGTCTAACGCGATCAAATATTCTCCGGGAGCAAATAGAGTAGAAGTGAAATTTTTTCAACAGGAAGACAAGGTATTGGTAGGAATTAAGGATTTTGGCTTGGGTATTCCAGCAGATAAAATCAATAACTTGTTTTCTCGTTTTTACAGGGTAGATGAGGCAACACCTAATATTTCTGGTTTAGGTATTGGGCTATATTTATCACATGAGATTATTACCAGGCATAATGGCACCATTTGGGTAGAATCTGAACTTGGCAAAGGCAGCACATTTTGGTTTTCATTGCCTGGAACTTGCAATGCTTAAATAGGCGACACTTCTCAAATTTATTCAATACAATATTTTTAGAATTGTTTGAAATGCTGTTAAATGTATTTTTATCAGAATTTAAACCTCTTCAATCAATTTTTGAACCCCCTCCGTTTTGTGCTTATTTATGTTTGTGATAGCTATTTCAATTATTGAAGCTGTTTCTCATCACGCAGAAAAGTTTTTTGAAATTATTTAGCGCTAACTAAATATAAATGTTAAACCAAGCCTAAGCAGACGCCCGTCTGTTGATGCTAAAAAACTAACCAAGTTATGAAAGGAGTTCTACTTCAGACAATTTTGCTGTTACTGTTCTGTGCCCAAGTAAGAGGTCAAACAAGAACAATTACAGGAAGGGTTGTTGATGCGGAGAAGGAAGCAATGGTAGGCGTTACTGTTTCCATTAAGGGTACAAAAACTCAAGTACAAACAGATGCAGATGGAAGATTTAAAATTAATATTCCAGCAAGTGGAAACACTACTGTCGTATCTAGCTATTTAGGCTACAAACCAACAGAAACTGTTGTCACCAATCAAAAAGATTTAAGCATTACTTTATTAGAAGATGAAGGCTCTATGCTTAAGGAAGTTCAGGTGGTAAATATCGGTTATGCCACGGTATCTAAAGATGCCGTTATTGGTTCTGTTTCGTCGGTAAGTGCCAGAGATTTAAAAGACTTTCCTGTAGCTACCGCCGCAGAGGCATTAGCAGGTAAACTCGCAGGGGTTTCGGTAATTGCATCTGAAGGTAAACCAGGGGCAGAAATAACCGTTAGAGTAAGGGGAGGTGGTTCTATTACACAAGAAAACTCTCCATTATATATTGTCGACGGCGTGCAAGTAGATAATGCTTTGTCAGTAATTTCGCCACAAGAAATTCAATCTATTGATGTTTTAAAGGATGTTGCTTCAACTGCTATTTACGGTGCAAGAGGTGCAAATGGCGTGGTTTTAATTACTACCAAGTCTGGTAAAAATGCTCGTACTGTTGTTTCATTGAATGCATTTGCAGGAGCACGTAAAATCACCAATCAGTTAGATGTAATGTCTCCTTACGATTTTGTAATGTACCAATATCAATTGTATAATAACAATACTGATCAACAAACTAAAGATGCCTTTACAAAGACTTATGGCACATTTGATGATTTAGATATTTACAGGAATATACCATTAAGTGATTGGCAAGACCGTGTATTTGGTAGAGATGCTTGGTCGCACACAGAAAACTTGACCATTACTGGTGGTACGAAAACTTCCAACTATAACCTGAACGTTAATAATTACAAGGAGGATGGAGTTATGCTCAATTCGGGAGCGAAAAGAACTTATGTTTCTTTCCGTTTCGATAATACAGCGTCAGATAAATTTCGCTTTGGCTTTAATGCCAGGTATAGTCGCCAAATGGTTTGGGGTGCTGGTACATCTAGCACAGGCTCACAAAGTAATAACAGTTTAAGAAATGCAGTTCGTTACCGTCCTTTCGACGAACCTGGTCAATTAACTTTTGTAGACGAGTTCGATCCTGATTACGCCAATCAAACGAATTTGATCAATCCAGTATTAGGTGCATACTCCGTAACTAAAAACGATTATAACAACCAGTTCATTACTAGCGCATACATGCAATACGCTATTATTAAGGGTTTGGTGTTAAGGTCTTTAGTTGGCGCTACGAATACCGACAGAAGAGGGGATCAGTATAGCAGTTCGGTAACAGGTGTTGCACGTCAGAATGCAAATTTACCAGTAGTTACATTGAGTAACAGTGCTGGTTTAACATTAATCAATACCAATACTTTGGCTTACGATTTTAAAATCAATAAATCGCACAGTTTTAATTTCTTGGTGGGACAGGAGATTAACCAAAGTAAAAGACGCGATTACGGTGCTACTATTAAATGGTTGCCAGTAGATTTAACTCCAGAGCAAGCATTTGCAGGTATTCAAAAAGCTACACCTCCTAATGGTGCGGTACAAGATGCGCCAACTACATTAGAAGGTGCAAATAGGTTGTTCTCCTTGTTCGGGCGTGCATCTTACAATTATAAAGATCGCTATTTGGCTTCTTTTATCATTAGAAACGATGCGTCATCATTATTTGCGCCAGGTTATAGAAATGCATTGTTTCCATCAGGTCAAGTAGCTTGGAGAGTGAGCAAAGAGGATTTCTTTACAAAACTAGACTTAAAATGGCTTAATGAATTTAAAATTAGAGGAAGTTATGGTATGGGTGGTAACAATAGAATTAATGCCGACCAATGGACCACGCTTTTTTTAGGGGGAAGTAATTATGGTTACGCTGTAGGTGAAGCGGTAACGCCAGGTTTTGCCCCTAATGTATTGTCTAACCCAAGAATTAAATGGGAAACTACTGTGTCGAGAAATCTTGGGTTCGATTTTGCCTTTTTCAAAAGTCGTTTAAATGCAAATATTGATTTCTATAGTAATAACACTCGAGATTTGTTGTTGAGTTCTAGAGTACCTGTCACTACGGGCTGGCCAAATCAGCAACAAAATATTGGTAAAACTTCTAATAAAGGGATAGAGATACAGTTAAGTGGTATTGCTGCAGAAAGTAGAAATTTCAGTTATAACATTAGTGCAAATGTGGCATTTAATCAAAATCGCATTGTAAGCTTAGGTTTAGATCAATTCGGTAATCCAAATAGTTCTTATCCTGCATCATCAGGAGGCATTAATGGATTAGACTTTTTGGTGCAGGTTGGAAGTCCAGTAGGGCAATATTTTGGCTACGTAAGTGATGGACGCTATAAGATTGAAGATTTTGATGTGACCTATAATGCTACAGCAAATACCTATTCATATGTTTTGAAACCTGGCATTCCTAATGCAAGAGCTATTGCGTTGGGAGGTAGAGCACCACAGCCAGGTGACATGAAACTTAAAAAGTTATCTAACACTCCAGGAGATGATATTACTGAAGCAGACAAGACGGTTTTAGGAAATGCATTTCCAAAATTCGCCGGTGGTATTAACCAACAGTTTCGATACAAAAACTTCGATTTAAGTGTGTTTATGAACTTTTCTGTGGGTAACGAAACTTATAATGCGAACAGAACAGAATTTACTGGTCAATATCTTTACAAGGATAATAACATGCTAGCAGAAGTGGCTAACCGATGGAAATGGTATGATGATAAAGGACAGAAAGTAACTGAGCCAACACAATTGGCAGAATTGAATAAGAATACTACCTTTTGGACACCACCAGGCGGTCAGTATATCCTTACCTCATATGCAATAGAAGACGGTTCTTTCCTTCGTATCAGTAACATTACCCTAGGTTACTCTTTACCTCAAGGTCTAATTACCAGAACTGGTATATTCTCGAGGTTCCGCGTTTATGCTACGGTGAATAACCTTTATACTTTTACTAAATATTCTGGTTACGATCCAGAGGCAAATACACGCCGTAGTCCACTTACACCAGGTGTAGATTATGCGGCTTATCCAAGAAGCCGTTACGTACTTGCCGGCATAGAAGTAAGTTTTTAACCTTAAGCTAAAAAAAATGAAATCGATTTATAAAATATCATTGCTTTTATTACTTACTGCTGTAGGTAGTTCATGTAAAAAATATCTGGATATCGAAAATCCCTCGACGATATCGACTAAAGCAACTTTTGAAAGTGTATCAAATACAAATACTGCCATTATAGGTATTTACAATTTGTTGCCTGGAGATAATGGCATCACCAAAGAAGGTACCATTTGGTCTTTATCTACAGATGAGTTTAAAACTTCTGGTAGTTACAGTCCGCAAGATCGGAGAGGTATTAGCATGTACGGTGCAAACTTCGAAAATGGTGAACTAGAGGGTGGTTTTAATCAATTGTATACAGGTATAGAGCGTGCCAATATTTGTATAGAAGGCATTACCAACTCTCCTTTATATGCTGATGGCTCTCCAAATAAAGTTTTAATGGGTAAATATTTAGCAGAAGCGTTAAGCTTAAGAGCTTTATATTATTTCACATTGGTGAGAAATTGGGGTAGCGTAGTGGCACAGTGGACATCATCTGGTAATACGCAAGTTTGGGATGTTCCAGTTACTGATGGTACGGCTATTTTAGATCGCTTACTGGCTGATCTAGCTACTGCAGAGCAGTTAATGCCACTTAAAAATGACACATTTACAGGTTCGAAGCCAGAAGAATTTACAAGCACAAGATGGACAAGAGGAGCAATCAAAGGTTACAGAGCTCGTATTGCGATGTTTCGTGGTGGTTACATGATGAACAAAGATACGCACACGATGGAGCGCAGTGCAGATTACAAAAAGTACTATCAGATTGCTTATGATGAGTGTAAGGCTTTGATGGATAATCGTACCTACAATAATTTAAATCCAGTTTATGAAGATGTTTTCAAATCACTACACAGTGCCACTCGTTTCGATACTGCAAATGAATTGATGTTTGAAGTTGGTGCTTTTGGTGCTGGTTCTAGAACAGATACTAAATTGGGTTATTATAATGGCATACGTTTTAATACGGCTTCTAGATTTGGCCAAGGCGGCGGCGGTATGACTGCTATTGCAACTTACTTCTATGAATTTGAGCAACTGGGTGATACTAGAAGAGATGTAACCATTGGTTCTTATGAAATTGAAGCAAACGGACAAAAAGTAATGAATACTTTGACCAACATGACTGATGCAAAGTTCAGAAAATCGTGGACAAGTATTTTTGGAACTACACAAACATTAGCGGTAAACTGGCCAGTATTGAGGTTTTCTGATATATTATTGATGTTTGCCGAGGCAGATAACGAATTAAATGGAGCACCAACAGCGTTGGGGCAAGCGGCATTGTTAGAAGTTAGACAACGTGCATTTAAAGGAAATGAGAATTTAATTCCTGCAATACCTACCGATTACACTGGCTTTTTTAATGCGATTGTGAAGGAAAGATTGCTAGAGTTTGGTGGTGAAGCAGTAAGGAAATATGACTTAATTCGTTGGAACTTAATGGGTGCCAAGTTTGCTGAAACTCGTGTTAAATTAAGAGCTTTAATGGATGGTACAGGAGCTTATGTAAACGTACCTAAATATGTTTATAGCAAACCTGCGGCTTACAATGTCGTTAATTCACAACAAGAATTTGCAACTTTAGATACTTATGGTGGTTCTCCGTCGGTAACGCTTTTTCAGCCAGGGCAGGGAACCTCTAGTGCTCCAACAGGTTATACTACTAAAAACTGGCGTGCTTCTTTAAACGAAGAGTACATCACTGGGCCAACTTCTGGCTTTGCTACCTACTTCGAGTCAAATAAAAAAGAGGTATTTCCTTTCCATCAAAATATACTATTGTACAACACCAAAATAAAACAAAACTTTGGCTACTAACTCATTTTGCGTTGAAACTAGTACAGGCATATCGCTCTTAAAAAACAGTAAATATGCAAATGCTAGCTTCATCAAACATTAAAAACTTTAAATATATTCTGATGAAAACTAAAATATTTTTAACTAAAGGATGGCAGCTAATACTGTTTGCGTTACTGGCCATCTCGGTTTATTCTTGTAAAAAGAATGATCCTAACGAGGGTTTGGAAGCACCTCGTATTTTTAAACCTTCGGGAATTACAGTGAGAACTACAGAAACCGTAGCTAAAATTACTTGGACAGCTCCATTACTAAGTTCTAATTTAAAGCTTAGCTATCTTGCAGAATTTTCTCAAGACACCACATTTGCAACTTCAGAGTTTTCTATCGAAACTGATACTGCTGGTGTGTCGGTTGCGGATGATAAATTGAAAGTGCGTAAGAAATATTTCGTAAGGGTAAAGGCTTTGTCAACTAACGGTCAGCCAGAATCAAATTGGATGATTAGCCGTTCGTTTTCTCTTACTGGTGAGCAATTGTTTCTGCCAATTAGAGATTTAGAGCTTAAAGAAACTGAAATTACACTGAGATGGAAACCTACTACTGGTTTAAATAAAATAACGCTTACTGCTAGTGGTACTGTAACAGATTACGCCATTAGTGGAACCGAAGCTACTGCAGGTATAAAAGTAATTACCGGTATAAGTAGCGGCACATCGTACGCTGCAGAAATCTACGAAGGAGCAAAGAGTAAAGGAATTTTAAATTTTACTACCTTAACGCCAACCGTTTATGCAGTAACATTAAATCCTGGTGATAATCTTGTTGCAGCAATAAACGCAGCAGCAAATGGAGATGTTATTGGTTTAAATCCTGGTGTTTATAACCCTGGAACAAGCAATTATACCATTTTAGGAAAAGCGATTAAATTGAAATCGACTTCTGGAAATCCTAGCAATACTAAAGTAGAATTTAAAGAATTTATATTGACTGGAACCGGTGCTGGTTTAAAGCTAGATGGGATAGAATTAGATGGTACGGTGCCTGGGTCTTTATATTTCCTTAACTTAACTAGCGGAAATGGGAACGCCGATGCCGCAGTTTTCGAATCGATTGAAGTAAATAATTGTATTGTACGTAATGCAACAACAAGTTTTCTACGTGCAGACAGAGGTAGTGCCGCTGGTACTTATAAAATGGATCACATCACTATTAACAATTCTATTGTTTTCAACGTGGCTACAACATTGGGGTATCATTTCTTGCACTTAAATAAGTTGGAGTTTAAAAACTTAAACCTTACTAAATCTACTTTCTATAACGTAGGTAGGTCATTAGTTACCAACTCTACAGTTTTAACATCAAATGCACCTTTAATCAACATAGACTATTGTACTTTCAACTATTTCGGAGCTTCAAATCATTATGTATTTTTAGATGCAGGTGCTAATCCTACAAGATTTAGCATGACAAATAGCATTGTTGGCAATGTTCCACTTGCAGGTGCTTCTGTAAGAGCAACAACCGTGAATGCAACTGGAGCAGGCTCTAGCGTAGTATTTAGTAACAATAACACCTTCAATTTTGTAAATACTAATGGAGGTTCTGCGCTTGGTTTCCCTGCGGCAATTACAACAGGAGTAAACAATATAGGAATCGTACTTCCTTGGGTAGGTACTACAAGTAATTTTACGCTACCAATAGTATCCCCTTTAAGAACAGCAAGTTCAGCTGGAGCAGCTATTGGCGATCCGCGTTGGACCTACTAAAATTCTAAATTTCTTGTCATTCTGAGCGAAGCGACGAATTTATTTTAACGATAAATTCCTCGTTCCTCGGAATGGCAAATTTTCTTTCTAATGTGCTATCAAAGCGTAAATCCTTCTTGCATGAAAACTACTTTCCGATACTTTGTACTATTTTTTATCATCCTTTTAGGCTCAAATACCTATGCGCAAAAGGAGCAGCCAAAGGAAAAGAAATACGCACAACAGCCACTCATTAACGATATTTATACCGCAGATCCTTCTGTTCATGTGTTTAATGGCAAGATTTATATTTATCCATCTCATGATGTAGCTACTGATAAACCTAACACCAATGGTGATCATTTTGACATGAAGGACTACCGCATATTTAGCATGGACAAAATAGGTGGAAAGGTTGCCGATCATGGCGTGGCGCTAGATTTAAAAGATGTACCTTGGGCGGATAGACAACTTTGGGCACCAGATGCTGCCTACAAAAATGGGAAATATTATCTTTATTTTCCCGCAAAAGATGAAGACGGGATTTTTAGATTGGGTGTTGCAGTAAGCAAAACTCCAACTGGACCATTTAGAGCAGAACCTAATTATATCAAAGACAGCTACAGTATTGATCCTGCTGTTTTCCAAGATGATGATGGTGAAAGTTACGTTTACTTTGGTGGTATTTGGGGCGGTCAGTTACAGCAATGGGCCACAGGTACTTTCGATAAAAATGAAACTAGGAAAGAAGTAAGAAATGCCAATGAAGTAGCCTTAACCGGCAAGATAGCAAAGCTGAAACCTTCCATGTTAGAGTTTTCAGAAAAACCAAAAGATGTGGTACTATTGGATTCGTTGGGTAAACCGCTTTTAACTGGCGATCAAGATAGAAGATTTTTTGAAGGAGCTTGGGTATTCAAACATCAGAACAAATACTACTTCACATATTCTACAGGTAGCACACACAAAATTGTTTACGCCATCGGCAATAATCCTTATGGCCCGTTTACCTACAAAGGCGTGGTATTAAATCCAGTTCAAGGCTGGACAACCCATCATTCTATCATCAACTTTAAAGGAAAATTTTACCTGTTTTATCATGATACACAGCTTTCTGGGAAAAGTCATTTAAGAAATATCAAAGTTACTCCGTTAACCATTTTAGCCGATGGGACTATTCAAACTGTAGAACCATTCATAAAATAAACACAAGTCATTAATATGAAGAAGATATCCTTCCTTTTCGCCCTTGGTTTAAACCTGTTGTTGGCGTGTGTTACTTATGCACAAACGTATAAGTTCTCTTTCCAAAATCCCAAATTAACCTTTCAGCAAAGGGTTGATGAT
>Ga0256901_1001048_pt1 | contig 14388 bp, 14 predicted proteins | sample MC6MC0689MT_FD_190200 | JGI IMG/M metagenome (GOLD analysis project Ga0256901, IMG submission 190200) | Metatranscriptome of enriched soil aggregate microbial communities from Iowa State University, Ames, United States - MC6-MC0689-MT... | ecosystem: Environmental > Terrestrial > Soil >... | reverse complement strand
TGTGTGCGTTTAATTTATTTGATGATTTTCGTGCTTAAAGTTCCCTCTGCTAGCTTTACAGCTTGTAAGGCGATTTTCTGCCCCGGAACGTTGCTTGCAGTAATAGTTCCTGTAGTTGCTTTTGAAGCATAAACGTTAACAGTAACGCTGGTTGTTCCATTAGCTGTAACTGTTAATTCGTTACCGTTGGCAGCTACTTTAGCTACTTCTATAGTTAGATGTTTTAGAAGTGCCATCATTGTCTACATTCACTAACTGATAGTAGTTGTTTCCTTTTACTGGAGAAAAATCGGTGTAGTTGTAAGTACTTCCAGAGCCTGTTACGTTTACTATTTCCAATAGAGGAGAATTTGCTGCCGTCTGTCGAACGTGTAACGTTGAAATGAGAAGCATTTGATTCTGTCGCAGTAGTCCATTTTAAGCCTACGGAACTACCATTGCTTTTTGCAGTGAACGAAGAAAGCTCGACTGGCAAAGTTGAATTGTAATGTGTTCTGAATTCAGCCAAAGTTACTGAGGATGCATCTCCAACACTTTCAGCTATATCAATTTGAATAAAGCGAATGTTTTTTGTACTGCTTAGATTAATGTAGTTTTGACTTGAGTTTGTAGCCCATGTAATTGCAGGTAATGTTTCATAAGTAATATCATCTGGACTAATCTTAATATTGGCTGTTTTGATGCGAGAATTAACATGATTACGTTGTATATATGAAAGTTGGTTAATATTCCGCAGCGTTCCCAAGTCTATCTTTACCCAACGGGGGAAATTACCAGGGCCTAAAGCTCAGTTCGCTTCCCACCAAGTGCCGTTATTACCATCTTTTATTAGAGCGGGATCTTGACCTGGGTAGTTGTCAGAGGCTGTAATCACCCAATTAGTTCTATCCCATGAGGTATTATCAGCAACACTTGCGGTTAATGCGCCAGTTTCTGCAATATTTGAATATGGCCAGCCACTAGAATGATTCTCAGTAATTATAATCTTGTATTGGCTACAGGTAACATTACCGGGAAAAGTTAAATATAATTTAGCACTACTGCCGTTATAAGGGTGTATACTAAACCTTGTTGAGTCCATGTAGTACCATTGAAAGTTTCTACTGTACATGTTTTAAGGCTATTCCCTTGATTATTTCTGTCTACAATGTAAACGCCCGCTATAGTTTTACTACTAGGAAACGTTACAGATAGCTCATGTGGTAGGGTACCACCTGATTCCCAAAAGGTCGTATTATCTCCGTCTACAGCTAAAGAAGCTGGGTTGGAACCTTGTTCTGATGTTGCTGTAGCACTGTAACCGGTGTTTGGTAGTGCCGTGTAAACTTTTTCGGGATTAGCAACTTGTGCATTTACTAAAAATGGTAATGCAGTTAAAATAGTGAGTAAAGTTTTTTTCATATTTTAAGAATTAGTTGTTGGTAAATTGAATTTCCTAGTTTTTTATTTAATGATGATTGAAAAGAAAAAAATTATAATCAAAATAAGTTCCCAATAAAAAAAAGCTTCCTTAGTTTTAGCTAAGGAAGCTTTTAAAACTAGAAGTGAGCAAATTATTTAATAATTTTCTTGCTTAAAGTTCCTTCAACAGTAGTTAATGTTAAAATAATTAAGCCTTTTGCTGTAGTTTTAATGGTAATTGCATTGCCATTTGAAAAATCAGCGTTTTGTGTAGTAATTTTTTGCCCTTGTGCATTTACAGCATTAATAGTTCCAGTAGTTGCATTAATGCCTTTTAATGATACTGTAATGTCATCTCCAGCTACTTTAGTTATAAGTTCTGCAGAAGAAAGAGAAACTTTAGCATTTATAACACCGCTTGGATTTGTTTTTCCATCAAAATCTACTTGTTGTAATTGGTAATAGTTTATGCCAGCAAAAGGAGTGTTATCCACAAAGCTGTAGTTTTTAGTACTGTTCGAATTTGCCGAAGCTTCAACTCTACCAATAGTAGTAAAACTATTGGCATCTTTAGCACGCGTAACAATAAAGTGAGAAGCATTTTTCTCCGATGCAGTACTCCAATTAAGGTTAACACTACTACCTTTTGTTTTAGCAGTGAAAGAGCTTATTTCTACTGGTAAAGTGGTAAGCAAAGTTGGAGCAGACGCACTAGTTACGCCAAAAGTAACATAAAAAGTAATTTGTTGTGTCGCCGCCGCACTACCAAAGAATGTTGTCATGTCAGGTTTAGCTTCTAAAAAAGAGGCTCCTGTATTAGCGCCACTTAATGTCGCATAAGCTGTGCCATCGGCGGGGAAAGAAGGGTCTCTACTTATCAATAAATACACCCTCGATCTTACATCAGTCTGATTGGCAGGTACACCCGCTGCAGTTAAGAATGCACTTATCCAGCCCTGTCCGTTGAAAGTGAAGATGTTTTTAAAGTTAGTAGAGGTAATTTTCCATGTTCTTTGTACACGACCTACTATACCTGCACTTGCAGGATATGGAGCTATTAAATTATCTGTAGTGTAAGTGGTAGCGGCATTATTGGTGCTCAACATCAGAAATTGCTTATCACTGTTTAAGCCAGCTGCGGTAGTATTCTTTGTATTAGCTTCAAAATATGCTCCATGTGCTATCGTTCCTGAATAGGTTAAAAGACCAGATGCATCGTCTCTTCCAAAAAATGAAAAGTTATTGTTAGTATTTGCTGAAGTTAATGGATAATAAGTATCCTTTATAAATCCATTTGCTGTATTGCCTAGATAATCTTGGTCGTTGGTATAATTTAATCCATCTCTCTTGAAAATAATAGAGCCATCAGAAGCGAAATAAGTACCATTATTAACAGTTTCGCCATTTCCTACAGTTTCTCCAGGCGCAGTAGCAGTGTTATTGAAGCTACCTTGATCATGTGCTAAATAGGTTTTATATTTTAATGCCAAATATGAATAAACCTTTTGTCTTTCTGCTACTGTTAATGCTCTGTTATAAATAATAATTTCGAAATACTTACCTTGTTTTCTACGAGTTGTTCCACTAGGTATTAAGCCTGTGCCATCAAAATTTAATTTGCCACCTAAAAATATTTTTTCGACATTCAAATTGTATACAGTATTGGTGTTTGTGCCGTAACTGAATTCAACACCTTGATAGGCTCTTCTTTGTTGTACTGTAGAAGGCGCTGTTTTGATTGGGTCGGTTCCATCCGTATGTTTAAATGCAGCATAACCATTTACGCTAAATACCAAACTGCCTAAATCGGTATAACTACTAACAGGACTAGAGCTAATATGTGAAATAGCTAGTTCTGATGGATTTCCGTTAGTTGGAATGTTAGGCGTGTAGCCTAAAGCCGGATTATTAAGATTAAGCCCTGCATTAGGACCGTAATAACCAACTTCTCCATCACCATTTGCAGTCCCAGTAGCGTTATTGTTAAAAAACACTGCTCTCGGTGCAAAAGCTAAATGGTTAACTATTGGTCTAGTCCCATCTGTTCCACCTCCCGTAGTTAGATAAGTTGGCGTGTTCCCACTTAAATTTATAAAAGGAGATGCAGAAGCATTCCCACTGGCAACAATAAAAACCTCATATTTTTTGTTTGCTGTGCCATCACCTAGTACGCTCGATAATTCACTTCCTATTTGAGAGTAAATTAAGGCAGAATTTGCTACAAAATCAACAGAACCATCTGTTTTATAAACAGGTGAAACAACTGCGCCACCAGCAACTCCTGATGGAATTAACGTAAATGGAATGGTTCCTTTGTTTTGCCATCCAGTAACTGCCGCATCGGCAGTATTTGGTGTGACACCATCATTTCCTTTAAGCCAAATAGCTGGTAGGCCTATACCCCCTGGCGATGCTTGGCTAAAAGCCAACAAAGGGCTGGCTAGCAATAACGTAAGTAGAATTTTTTTCATGTGATTTAGTTTAGAGAAATTTAACAATGTTTTGAAGTTATTTTACAATTATTAAAATAAAAATAACCAGTAATCTTATGGTGCACGAATAATTTCTAGCGCAAACGTTTGTATAGCTTTTGGTTGTGAATAAGTTTAGCGGCTTATTTTACAGGTGTTTAATTTTGGTTTAGATAGATTTTGATTATACTTAAATTAAGGCGGGATTATAAAATAGCGCAAACGTTTGATGTGTAATTGCGAACCCCCAAAATGAAGCAGATAAACTTTAGTGCACCGCTAATTTTTCTTAATTTTGAACAAAAAATAAACAACTTGACTTTAATTAAATCTATCTCAGGAATTAGGGGTACCATAGGCGGCAAGGCTGGCGACGGTTTAACTCCAATTGATATTGTAAAATTTACGGCAGCTTTTGGCTCGTGGGTAGTTAGCAAAGCAGACAATAAAAGAATTGTTGTAGGCCGCGATGCTCGTATTTCGGGCGAAATGGTAAATAATCTAGTGATTGGTACCTTGCAAGGCTTAGGTATAGAAGTGATCGACCTTGGTTTGTCTACCACACCAACAGTAGAAATCGCTGTTCCTCTAGAAAAAGCAGCGGGTGGCATTATCCTAACTGCAAGCCATAATCCAAAACAATGGAATGCCTTAAAGCTGTTAAATGCCAAAGGCGAATTTATCAGCGATACTGATGGTAAAGAGGTTTTAGAAATTGCTGAAAATTCGGATTTCAGCTTTGCTGAGGTAGATGAACTTGGACAAGTTAGAAAAGACGATACATACATTCAAAAACATATCGATGCTATTTTAGCATTACCATTGGTAGATGTTGAAGCTATTAAGAAAGCTGATTTCAAAGTAGCTATTGATTGTGTAAATTCTACGGGTGGTATTTTTCTTCCGCCATTGTTGAAAGCACTTGGTGTTGATACTGTTTACGAACTTTATTGTGAGCCAAACGGGCAGTTTCCACACAATCCGGAGCCATTGCCAGAAAATTTAACTGAAATTGCGAAAATTGTACAGCAAAAAAATGCCGATTTAGGTATTGTGGTAGACCCAGATGTGGATAGATTAGCGTTGGTGAACGAAGATGGTTCTATGTTTGGTGAAGAATATACTTTGGTGGCCGTGGCTGATTATGTTTTAAAGCATACGCCAGGTAATACCGTTTCTAACCTTTCGTCTACAAGAGCTTTGAGAGATGTGACTGAAAAAGCTGGGCAGCAATACAACGCGGCAGCAGTAGGAGAGGTAAATGTAGTTAACCAAATGAAAGCTACAAACGCTATCATCGGTGGCGAGGGCAACGGTGGTATTATCTATCCAGAATCGCATTACGGTAGAGATGCTTTAGTTGGTATAGCCTTATTTTTGTCGCATTTGGCAAAATTTGGAAAGCCGATTTCGGTGTTGAGAGCTAGCTATCCGGCGTACCATATCTCAAAAAATAAAATTACCCTAACCCCAGAGATGGACATAGACGTCTTGTTACAAAAGGTAGAGGAAAAGTATCAAAAGCAGCCTCACAGCACAATAGATGGATTAAAAATTGAGTTTGATAAAGAATGGGTACATTTGCGTAGGTCAAATACAGAACCAATTATACGTATCTATAGCGAAGCAGGTAATGAAACTACAGCCGAAAACTTGGCGCAGAAAATCATCTCTGATATAAAAGAGATATTGCAGATAAGCTAATTAGGGACTAGGGATTAGGTGTTAGGACTTAGTTTGAAACTAAATTTGCCAATACCTAACTCCTAATCCCTAGCAACTAAAAAAGAACTAACTAACACACAATTATAAAAATGAAACGAGTTTATTTAGACAATGCCGCTACCACACCGCTAGACCCGGTTGTAGTTGCAGAGATGACTAACGTAATGACAAATTACTTTGGAAATCCATCTGCAATACACGCTTTGGGGCGTGAGGTAAGAACTTTGGTAGAGAAAGCACGTAAAACGGTAGCTACCCTACTTAATGCTTCACCTTCCGAAATTTTCTTTACGTCTGGTGGCACCGAGGCAGATAATACCGCAATTCGTTGTGGCATTGCCGCTTATGGTATTAAGCATGCCATTACTTCTAAAATCGAGCATCATGCGGTAGAACATACCTTAAATATGCTGCTTAAAGATGGTGTTATCGATAAACTTAGTTTCGTTAATATTGACGAAAAAGGAAATGTAGACTATGCACATTTAGAAGAGTTGTTGCAAAACAACGAGCGTAGTTTTGTTTCTTTAATGCATGCCAACAACGAATTGGGTACTTTGACCGATATGGAAAAAGTAGGCGATTTGTGCGAAACGTACAACGCGATTTACCATGCAGACACTGTGCAAACCATGGGGCATTACACTCATGACGTTCGTAAATTGAAAGCACACTTTATTGTTTGTGCTGCACATAAACTTCACGGGCCAAAAGGTGTAGGTTTCTTGTATGTAAACAATAGCATCAAAATTCCACCGATGATTTACGGAGGGGCACAAGAACGTAACATGCGTGGCGGTACCGAAAATGTGTACGGAATTGTAGGCTTGGCAAAAGCTTTGGAGATTGCTTATACAGAAATGGAAGCACATCAAAAACATGTACAAGAGTTAAAAGATTACATGAAAGCGCAGCTAATTGCCGAAGTTCCCGGTATTGCTTTTAACGGAGAAACAGAAGAGGCAAAAAGCCTATATACTGTTTTAAACGTTTCTTTCCCAGAAATGGATATGGCAGATATGTTGCTGTTTAATTTAGATATCAATGGAATTTGTGCTTCTGGCGGTAGCGCTTGTTCGTCGGGCTCTAACATTGGTTCTCATGTATTAAACGGTATCAAAGCAGACCCAAACCGCCCGGCAGTGCGTTTTTCTTTCAGTAAATATACCACCAAAGAAGAAATAGATTATACCCTTGAAAAGGTGAAAATGGTAGTCAAGCAAAATGCTTTAGCTTAAATCATATTAAATCATCATTGCGAGGCACGAAGCAATCTTAATGCAAGTTTAAGAATGTTTCGTGCTTTTTTATTTTTAAATTATTTTAGAAGAGCAATTGCAGTACTCATCGCTTCCCCTCGTCCCGCTTTGCGCTGCTGCCGATGAAATCTGTGCAACAGGCAAGCATACCTTAGTACAATAAAAACAGATACTCAAAATCGGCATCCGCTGCTATCGGGTCTATTTAACTTAAATCTTTGGTACTATTTTCCAGCCCACTTCGGGTTTTCTTTAAGTACTTTGCCATGAATAGCGCAAGAAGCATCATGAGCGCCAGGTAAATAACCAATGCTCATCAAAAACTCACCAACAATTTCTCCGCCAGTAAACTTAAAAGTCTTTTTAAATAACTTTACCCATTCTGCCTTGGCTTTAGGATGATGATGCGCTAACCATTTCTCGAAACTGCCAAATTCTTGCTGTAAGCCCAAAATAGTCTTTGCATTTTCTATGGCGGCGTTCACTTTTAATTTATTACGTATAATTCCTGAGTCTTGCAATAAACGCTCTCTATCAGCTTCGCTAAAGCGGGCCACTTTTTTGATATCGAAATTAGCGTAGGCTTTTCTAAAGCCATCTTCTTTTTTTAAGATCGTTTCCCAGCTTAATCCAGCTTGGTTAATTTCTAAAATTAATCGGCCAAAAAGTTCGTTGTCATCATGTATGGGAAAACCGTAATGGTTATCATGATAGTTGGCATGTAAAGCCCTACGATCTTCGGGCTGCATATTTGGAATGGCACTGCAATAACTCATAATAGATGATAGTATTAATAATGAAATACAAATGTATTAAAGCTACTGACAACCCTATGGCAGTCTGAGAAATTATTTAATCAAATCTTTCATTTCTTCCCAGTGGTAAATCTTTATTTTTTCAACGGGTTGTTGCGCCGCTTTAATCATCGCTTTTGCAATATTCTTAGCGGTGATGCCTTTGTATTTATTCATGCCACCTACCAACAAGAGGTTAATCACAGAAAAGAGCTTAATAAAAACTTTTTCCAATGGTCTACTTTCTTCTCGGTTGCCCATAATCATTGACGGGCGGAAGATATGTGTATGTTCAAATCCTAGGTCAATAATATCTTTTTCGGTCTCGCCTTTGGTCTTTACATAAAAAATAGAAGATTTGGCATTTGCGCCAACGGCACTTACCAAGAATATGGCTGACGCACCATTCGACTTGGTCAATTGCGCCGCTAGTACAGGATAATCGTGGTCGATTTGATAGTACTCCTTTTCATCTGGAGTTTTCTTTTTAGTAGTGCCCAGTGATATAAATACATCATTGGCCACTAAATACTCTTTATTTTGGGCTAAACTGTGATAATCAGCTAGCACTATTTTAAGTTTCGGGTGCTGGATATTTAAGGGTTTGCGTACCACTATGGTAACCTCACTGTAGCTATTGCTTTGCAATAAATCATTTAATAAATAACTACCAATAAAACCGCTGGCGCCAAAAAGAATTGCTTTCTTCATTTCTCAAAAATCATACGTGTATGTTACAAACAAATTTTAAAAGAGGATTGTTAGATAATTGTACCAAAACTTAAAAATCATGGAACTATCAAAGTTTATTGGGATAGCTTCATCAATGTTAAACCACTAAAAAATAAAAAGATGGAAAATAAAGATAAGAAAGAAAAGGAAGTTAAGGTTGACTTGATTGATATAGATGATACGAAACCGACAAGAACGGAAGAAAATATTGAAAAGGCACCTACTTCTACGGTAGAAACAAAATTTAGTAAAAATCACACCCGTAGGCATAACCCAATGGGTGGAAGCCATGAACCAGGTACCACACCCGGCTCCGGATTTTAACGAAATATTTTTTAGAAAACTTATACCACGGCATCATGTCGTGGTTTTTTTATTTTAAAACTTTGTTAGGTCGGTTTTGTAAAGGCTGTTTTGAAATAAACCCGGTAGTAGCGAGCACGCCGCCGAGGTTTGGTTGATCCTAACGTTTATTCTGAGAGGCAAGTAAAGCGAATAACGGGGCTATAGTTTCAACAGAGTGATGAACTCGCTTTTCTAATAAGCAACATAACTGATATATAGTAATTTAAGGTTAATTTATAAACGTTCTATATTTCAAATACTTCTTTAACAAAGGGATGAAAGTCTAATACTTAAAGTGCTAAGCGCTATATTTGTTTAGTCCTAATCCCCAACCTCATGGATGATTTTTTAGCCGCCCGTTCACAAATGGCCCTTTCGCTGGGCTTTCACATAATTTACGCTTGTATTGGCATGGTTATGCCGTTTTTTATGGCAATTTCGCATTACAAGTGGTTAAAGACGAATAACGAAGTTTATAAGCATATTACCAAAGCCTGGAGCAAAGGTGTGGCTATTTTCTTTGCTACTGGAGCTGTTTCTGGAACGATGCTTTCTTTTGAGCTAGGTTTGCTATGGCCTAAGTTTATGGAACACGCCGGGCCTATTTTTGGGATGCCATTTTCGTTAGAAGGAACTGCGTTTTTTATTGAGGCCATTGCTTTAGGCTTCTTTCTTTACGGCTGGGATAAACTAAACAAATGGTTTCATTGGTTTACGGGAGTAGTGGTTGGTGTTAGTGGTTTGGCCTCGGGTATTCTGGTAGTAGCTGCCAACGCTTGGATGAATAGTCCTGCTGGATTTGACTATGTAGATGGGCAATATACCAATATAGACCCCATTAAGGCGATGTTTAACGATGCATGGTTTACCCAAGCTTTGCACATGTGTTTGGCGGCATTTACAGCAACGGGTTTTGCAGTGGCTGGTGTGCATGCCTTAATGATTTTAAGAAAACAACATACCGATTTCCATTATAAATCTTTTAAAATTGCTTCAGCCTTTGCTACGGTTTGTGCTTTACTGCAGCCAATAAGTGGTGATATTTCGGCGAAAGATGTAGCCCAGCGACAACCGGCTAAACTGGCTGCAATGGAAGCTTTATACAAAACGGAAAAGCCTGCGCCCCTAATTATTGGTGGTATTGTTGACGAGAAAAATAAAACGGTAAGCAATTATATTGAACTTCCGGGAGCTTTGAGCTTCTTAGCACATGGCGATTTCAAGGCAGAGGTGAAAGGCTTAGACCAAATTCCAGAAGACGAGCATCCACCTGTAGCGATAACACACTACGCTTTTCAGATTATGGTGGGCTTGGGTACGCTGATGATGTTCATTTCGTTCATTTATTTTTTCATTTTATGGCGAAAAAAGACGATACTGAATACGAAATGGTTACTGAAACTTTTTGTGTTCGCCATTCCTTTAGGTTACATTGCTTTAGAAGCCGGTTGGGTAGTAACCGAAGTTGGTCGCCAACCCTGGATTATTAACGGAATTATGCGAACAAAAGATGCTGTAACACCAATGCCGGGCATAGCTTGGTCATTCTATTTATTTTCGGCCATTTACTTTTCTTTAAGCTTAATCGTTATTTTTCTGCTTTACCGACAAATTAAAATGGTTCCTGTACTTTACAAATCTTCAAACATCGATAACTAATGGAACAAGTAGTCATTGCTTTTTTATGTTTAGCTATTTTGCTCTACTTTTTATTGGGCGGTGCCGATTTTGGCGCAGGAATTATCGAACTGTTTACCTCAACCAAAAATAGAAGCCGTACCCGTAAAACGATGTATCACGCCATTGGGCCAGTTTGGGAGGCCAACCACATGTGGCTCATCATTGCCATCGTGATTTTGTTTGTAGCCTTTCCTAAAATTTACACCACCATGTCTGTGCATTTACATATTCCGTTGGCTATAATGTTAATTGGGATTATGGCAAGAGGAACAGCTTTTGTTTTTAGGCATTACGATGCGGTGAAAGATGATATGCATTGGTTGTATAATCGAATTTTTAGGTATTCAAGTTTTGTAACGGCGTTATTTTTAGGGATTTTGGCAGGCAGTGTTTTATCTGGAAAGATAGACCCCAATGCCAATAATTTCGCTGATGCGTATATTTTTGGTTGGCTTAATTTGTTTTCTGTGGCTGTAGGCTTGTTTACCACTGCGCTGTGCGGTTTCTTGGCTGCCGTTTACCTAATAGGCGAATGTAAAACGGATGAGGATAAGCAACGGTTCATTAAAAAGGCGAAATATATGAATGTGGCTGCGGTGATTTTTGGTGCAATGGTTTTCGTTAGCGCAACAATGGAAGATGTGCCCTTAATGAATTGGGTAGTTTACAATAAAGTTGGATTGGCTGCAGTGATATTGGCGAGTTTATCTTTGGTATTGCTTTGGTATTTGTTGCTGAAAGGCAGGACGCAGATTTTAAGGGTATTGGCAGGTTTTCAGGTGACGATGATTTTGGTGGCCATCAGCTACGCTCATTTTCCTAATTTCATACGTTTGAAAGGAGGGGAGACGATTTCGCTATATGCGGTTATTGCTCCAGAAAAAACGGTGCAAAGTTTAGGCTGGGCATTGGTTCTGGGAAGTTTATTGATTTTGCCTTTTCTTGGATATTTATTTTACAAGTTTCAGCAGAAGGAAGAATAGGAATAAACCGCCTAAGATACCTTAAAGACCTAAGCTTCTTAATGAACCACAAAGACACCAAGAACACGAAGATTTAGTTAAATTATATGATTTAATAGACAAACCACCTAAGAAATCTAAAATGAATTCAAATGTCTTAGGTGGTTAAATATAGATTCTTCGCTGCGCTCAGAATGACAAGGATATAGTATTAATCTACACCGCCTTTACGGATTGCTTTTTTCTGCTCTGGCCAAACTGCTTTTTTACCAGTACGCTCGTTTACTGGTAAATCACCTTTTTCTGTCGTGAATTTTTCAGCGTCTTCGCAAGCCATGTAAACTAAAATTGCTGCTAAAACTGCGTTGCTTCTAATTTCTTCGAATACCATCTTGTCATAGCTATCTCTGTTGGTGTGCCAAGTGTAAGTGCCGTAATCCCAACTGGTAGAACTTAAAGAAAAGCCAGGTGCGCCGGCTGCGACAAAAGATGCAAAGTCAGAGCCACCCGCCCCTGGAACCCCAGGAAATGATGTTTTGATTTGATTTTTAATCGTATCCGGAACTTTTGTTAACCAACGGTTAATGAATTTCTCTGACTGAGCGAAACCTTGTCCACCTAGGTTAACTACTCTACCCGTTCCGTTATCTTGATTGAATAATGCTTGTAGGTTCTTCACCACTTCTGGGTGATCTTCCACGAAAGCTCTAGAGCCATTTAAACCTTGTTCTTCGCTACCCCAGTGGCCCACTAAAATGGTACGTTTAGGGTTTGGATAGAATTTTTTCAAGATACGCATGGTCTCCATCATTAAGATGGTTCCCGAACCGTTATCGGTAGCGCCACTAGCGGCATCCCAAGAATCTAAGTGCGCTGAAAGCATCACATATTCGTTAGGTTTCTGCTTGCTCTTAAGCTCTGCAACGGTGTTATAAGTTGGCACTAAACCTAATTCTTTAGATTCTGAACTTACGTTTAATACAGGTTTAGATCCGAATTTTGCTAAACGGAAAACCAATCCATAATCTTCAACAGACAGATTGATGGTAGGGATTGTCTTGGTGTTAGCACCAAAAACTTTGTCTACACCGAAACCTTGCGACCAGTTATTGATGACTACCGCTGCTGCACCTGCATTTTCTAAAGCTAAAGCCAAATCTTTTGCTTTTAAGCCAGTTTTAGCTAGGTTGTCATTAAATTTCTTTAAAGCTGCGGCTTTGTCTTTTTTGTATTTATCGAAAAGGTCTTTAGTGGCAAATTCTTCCCAATTTTTATCTGGGCGACCAGAAATTTGGTTGTGTGAAACCAAAACTAACTTCCCTTTTACCGCAGGCAACCATTTTTGGAAAGATACAGAATCGGTAATGTTTTCTGGTAAAATGATAGCTTCAGCTTTAATTGCTTTGCCGTTGGTTGATGGGCTCCAAGCCAATTGTGTAGCTTCTAAAGTTCTCAAACGCGGACTAACCAAATCTACGTGAGTAACGCCACGCTCCCAACCACGCCATTGTCCCCATTGCTCGTTTTTAGCACTAATGCCCCAATCTGCATATTTTTTAACTACCCAGTCGTTAGCTTGTTTCATTTGGGGCGTGCCTACCAAACGAGGACCAACAACATCTAATAATTCGTGGGCTAATTTTTCTAACTGAGAGTTTTCGTTAGCTTCTTTGATGATATTGTCTATCACTTTATCCTGTGCAAAGACAAAAGACGAAGTAAATAGCAATAAGCTTGGTAAAAGTAATTTTCTATTCATAATTAGGTTAGTTTTCTTTAATAGACTTCTAAATTAGGGAATAAGTCCGTTTGTAAACCTTCTTTAATAGAAATGTTGCACTCTTAATGGCTAGTCTTTTGTACTTTATCGTGAAATGGGAGATATTCTGGTAATGCTGCAGAACCGTACCAATTAAATATATCAAATTCTAAGAGTTTTGCATTAACTGCTGGGTCGGTAGCGAGCCAATTTTTCGCCTCTTCAATAGATTTAGTATTGAGAATAAAAATACCTCGATATTGCTTATCGTTTTTAGCAATTGGGCCAGCTACGATAAGTCTGTTTTCTTTGGAAAGTTGTCCCATGTTGGTCATGTGGCCTTTAAACAGACTATCGGTTTGTGCTTTGGTGGCAGTGGTGTTAGTTCCTGTTTTGAGGATGACCAGTACATACATCTTCATACCGTAATTGTCTGCACCTAGTTTTTTAGCTAAAGTTTCATCATATTTTGGTTTTTCTTGCGCTTGGGTAAATAATGCAAAGCTGATGAATAGGAGGGAGAAGAAAGTTGTTTTCATAGTTGGTTGGTTGGTTGGTTGGTTGGTTGGTTGGTTGGTTGGTTGGGTTTTTGCAAGTTATAAAGGTTTTCGCTTGGCGATGTGTAGAACTAGTACTCCAGTTCAGTAAGATTGCTGACGTTGTGCAAAGTTTCATAGAAGCACTTCAGCCGCCGTACTGCCAACCTATGCTGGCGGTTTGTTGTTTTATTTCGTCCTTGTCAACCACGGTGTTATTGTTAGTGAAATTAGTCCAGCGGAAATAGCTGTTACGATTATGTGTCCGTATTGTTTCAGTTCAAGTCCGTTTAAAAGTCTTGCCAAAGTAATTGTTAATGTTAGTACTACTAAAATTGTCCAATATTTCAGATTTACGTTTTTATTTTCAGTCTTGTTTGTCGGCAGTTTATAAATAGCAAAAGAAATTATAACTCCACCAAGTAAAGTCGAGGAGTGTTGCAATATTTTTAAGATTGGAATTTGTCTTCCGAAAAAGTCAATCGAATTTTTTAACACCGGAATTATCTGTACAAAATAACCGTGGTCGTGTGTAAAACTATCCCAAAAAATATGTGAAGCGGCACCGATTAAAATTGAAATTATTACCACTAACCAAGTTTGTTTGAACTGCCTGTTCCAGTCAAATTGTTTGAAAGTCGAAAATCTTGATTTTAAAAATGTCGGCAAATTGTCGAATAATCTGTCACGAACAATGTTATGAAATAAAAATGCAAGTAATAGC
>Ga0256901_1001047_pt1 | contig 14403 bp, 11 predicted proteins | sample MC6MC0689MT_FD_190200 | JGI IMG/M metagenome (GOLD analysis project Ga0256901, IMG submission 190200) | Metatranscriptome of enriched soil aggregate microbial communities from Iowa State University, Ames, United States - MC6-MC0689-MT... | ecosystem: Environmental > Terrestrial > Soil >... | reverse complement strand
GAATGTCAATATGTATAATTTTATCGATAATCGAAGGCGAATGAAGACTGACATTTCTATCGGTTTCGAATAATGTCATTTGCAAACGGGAGGTCGCTCGCAACATGGACTTGCTACTCAGAGAACAAATGGCATCAATGCCTGATTTGCGCCATCGATTGCGCCAGCTGCGCTGGTTCAGGGCGACATTTCGCAAACATGCCGGTCTGTTGCATGAGCTCTATGGGGTTGAATACGACATTGATAAAAAGAAGCTCACCGAGGCGTTCCTGAACTGGGTAGAGCTGGTCAATCAGAATAAGCGTTTTGCCAAGGTGGACCGCAAGGATTTCATTACTTTTGCTGCAGGTCTTGTGTTGCGCGAGCTGATCCGTTTGTCGCCAGTGAAGGTCGTTTCATCGCCGAAACATGCCACGGGCGATTCCGCGCGCCTTTACGAGATCGTCAGCTTCTGGCCGGAAGGTTTTCTCTACACCAACTACTGCATCTGCGCGATTGCCGCTGTGCAGGAGCAGGAGTTTGGCACGGTGCCGGATATCGACCAATGTGCCGATGAGCTTCGGACATGGTGGTCTTACAAGGAAAACGTCTCGGAGATGCCAGGCTATGCGATCGCGTTTCTCGATAAGTTTCTTGGCAGCGAGCCGAACTGGGTTATGCCGGATCTGGCTTCGGCGCGTGCCGCTGTAAAACGCGCCCTTGGCGAAAGTAATCCGGTCACGAAGATACAGAGAAAATAACCGCCCCCCTCCTTAATGGTGTCTTTAACCGTCTTTGCTGCGCGGCTTGTTTTCCCGCGTCAACGGATCGGCTTATTGCGTCGTTTTGACGGATAAAAACGGCATCCAATTGTCTAGAAGTGGCCGGAAATCTGAAGCCTTTGATTGAGATGTTTCTCCGAAAGTGTAATTACGCACCTCAAAATTCTTACATTTTTCGATAGACAATCGACAAATGTAAGAATTTTGATTAACGTTGAAGTTGAGCTTAGGAGGAAGGCTCTGCTGGACCAGAATGAATGGGCCAGAAAAGCCGCGAATCCGGGCTTTAGGAAGACCAAAAACAAAATGTGTTGACAAGCGACAACATAGGCTGACAAATGTCAGTGCGAGGTGGCATAAATCATTCAGGACGAAAGTCTGATGGATTGCTGGCTCATTTAAGGGGTGGGAGCCCCTGAATACTGGGAGGAGACGACGTGTCATCGTATGGCGTGGATAGGCAGACTCTATTTCTGCTTTTGATCAATTGCGCAGTTCTGGCTGCTGGCGCGGCTTTTGCCGGCGCCAATTTCATGGATAGCTATAATTTGCAGTCCATGGCCGCTCAGGTGCCTGAGCTTGGTCTGCTTGCGCTGGGTGTTATGCTCGCCATGATCTCGGGAAACGGTGGCATTGATCTTTCGGGTATCGCACTTGCCAATCTCGCAGGAATTGTTGCTTTCCTGTTGACCCGAAACCTTATTCCGGTTGCCGATACACCGCTTCTGTTTTCTTGGACTTTTGCCGGTTTGGCACTGGCAGTCGGCCTCGTTGGCGGTTTCATCAACGGCATCATGATCGCCTATGCACGGCTTACGCCGCTGATCGCGACCCTTGGCACGCAGCTGGTTTTCACGGGTGTAGCAGTCTTCCTGACCAATGGTTCTGCGATCAGCCTTGGCTATATCGAGCCGCTGGATAATTTCGGCAACATGCCGGTGCTATGCATTCCAATGTGCTTTGCTCTGTTTCTCGCAATTGCCGCTCTTCTGGCTTTTCTTCTGAAATACACGCCATTCGGCGTGAAGCTGATGCTGATGGGCAGTAATTCGAAAGCCGCGCGTTATGGCGGCATCAACGAAAAGCGTATGCTGCTTATTACCTACACGATCTGCGGCGTACTGGCCTCAATCGCGGGTATCATCATTGCAGCGCGCAATTCGTCCGTGAAGTGGGATTACGGCGGCTCTTATGTGCTGATCGCTATTCTTATCGCAGTGCTCGGCGGCGTTAAACCGGAAGGCGGCTACGGTAAGGTTCTTTGCGTGCTCCTGGCCGCAACAGCACTGCAGATTCTCTCGAGCCTGTTCAACTTCATGAACATTTCCAATTTCTTCCGCGACCTTGCCTGGGGTGTGCTGCTTCTGGTGCTGCTGGCTTCGGCACGCGTGCATCTGGGCTACTGGTTGCGGCTAAGAAGATAACCAATTCCCTGATGTCCGGCGGGAGGAACTTTGCGGGTCATCAGGAATAAAACTCAACGATAAGCATCATTAAAATTGGAGGAGAAGCATGCGTATAATTTCCCAACTGGCTGCTTGCACAATGCTCGCAGGTGTTGCGATGGCCGGTATTGCCGTTGCACAGGACAAGCCAACCATCGTGACTGTCGTGAAGGTAACCGGTGAAAACTGGTTCACACGCATGAATGAAGGCGTCGATGCCTTTGGCAAAGACAATGCCGATGTCAGCGCAAGCCAGGTCGGTCCGGCAAAAGCAGATGCTGCACAGCAGGCTCGTATTCTTGAAGATCTCGTTGCAAAGAACGTGTCTGCAATTGCCGTTGTACCGATGGACCCATCGGCACTTGAAGGCGTGCTGCGTCGTGCTGCCCAGCGTGGCATCAAGGTCATCGCACACGAAGGTGACAGCCTGACCAATGTTGATGTCGACATCGAAGCTTTCGACAACAAGGCATTCGGAACGCGTATCAATGAAGCGCTCGCAAACTGCATGGGTAAGTCTGGCAAATGGACTTCATTCGTAGGTTCGCTCGGAAGCCTCACGCATAATCAGTGGGTTGATGCAGGCGCTGCCAACGCAAAGCAGTATCCAGATATGGAACTGGTTGCCGAGAAGAATGAATCCTTCAACGACGCCAACAAAGCCTATGAAAAAGCTAAGGAAATCTTGCGTAAATACCCGGATATCAAAGGCTTCCAGGGCTCATCGGCTATCGATGTGATTGGTATCGGCCGCGCTGTTGAAGAAGCTGGTTTGCAGGACAAGACCTGCGTTTATGGCCTTGGTCTGCCAAAGGATACCGGCCCATATCTCGAAAGCGGTGCCGTCGATCAGATCTTCTTCTGGGATCCGAAAGACGCGGGCTATGTCATGAATAAGGTCGCTGATCTGGTTCTCAAGGGTGAGGAAATCAAGGACGGTATGGACCTTGGCGTTCCTGGCTATGAGAAGATGACGGTGCTCAAGGGGCCGGGCAGGGGCGTCATCATGCAGGGTCAGGCATGGGTAGACGTGGACAAGTCCAACTACAAGAACTTCCCGTTCTAAGAAGCTCTCCGCCTGTCCGATAATATTCCGGGGCTGTAGCACCACAGCAGCCCCGGAACTGCGGTATCGCACCCAACCAGTTCGCGCCTTGAGAAAATGCACGGCGCAGAAGTGTCTGAGAGTTTCAGGAAATTTCCATGCACGCTACAGATTCAACACCTGCATCAACACCGCCATTTCTTGAGATCAGAAGCGTCAAGAAATCCTTTGGCGGCGTCAAGGCACTAAAAGAAGTAAGCCTTGTTATCGAAGCGGGCCAAATCTATCACCTGATGGGTGAAAATGGCTGTGGCAAAAGCACTTTGATCAAAATCCTCTCCGGCGCGCAGCCTGCCGATGAAGGGCAGATTTTTATCGACGGCGAACCAACAGGCGCCCGCGCAGGTGACATTGGTGCCATCGGTTCTTTACGCGCAGGCATCGAGACCGTTTATCAAGACCTGTCGCTATTGCCGAACCTTTCTGTTGCCGAGAATGTCGCCTTCACCGAACAGCTCGTTGAAGCGTCCGGGAAACTTGCGCGCAGGCTCAATGTTTCGGCACTGAATGAAACAGCGCGCCGTGCTCTGGCGGAAGTGCATCTTCCAACCGATAACGCCTTCCTGAAACGCAGAACAGATACATTGCCGCTTGCTACGCGTCAGCTTATTGCAATCGCACGCGCGGTTGCTTCCGAGGCACGTCTGGTCATCATGGATGAACCGACGACCTCGCTGACGCGACAGGAGGTGGTCAATCTTCTGCGCGTTGTCGAAAAGCTGCTTAGCAAAGGCGTTGCTGTCCTTTTCGTCACGCATAAGCTTGACGAGTGCAAGTCACTCGGCGGTCGTGCAATCATCATGCGTGATGGCCTGAAAGTCGCTGAACTTGATGTCGCAACACATACGAAGGCTGAGTTCAGCCACTGGATGACGGGTCGCGAAATCAGTGAAACCCGATATCGCACCGACCCCAAACTAGGCAGTGTGATGCTGGACGTCGAACACCTAGGTGACGGACAGAATTTTGAATCCGTTTCGCTTTCGCTGAAGAAGGGCGAAATCCTTGGCGTGACTGGTCTGCTTGACTCAGGTCGTAATGAGCTGGCGCTGGCGCTTGCTGGTGTTGTGCCGGCAAGCTCTGGCAAAATCCGGCTGAACGGCGAAGAAATCGCGCCACAATCGGCAGCTGACGCGATCCGCTTTGGCATTGGCTATGTTCCGGAAGATCGGCTTACGGAAGGTCTGTTTCTGGAAAAGCCTATTCAGGACAATATAACGCTTCCGGTTCTTGATCGGTTGCGCAATGCGCTGGGCATGATCAGTGGCAGACGTGCCAGAAAGGTTGCGGAAGATAGCGTCGCCGATCTTCAGATTGTTGCACCTGATGTCAATATCCCGGTTCAATCTCTATCCGGTGGCAATCAGCAACGTGTTCTGATTGGGCGCTGGTTGACCATCAATCCGCAGCTTCTGATCCTGCATGGTCCGACGGTTGGCGTCGATGTCGGTTCCAAGGATACAATCTTCCGCATCATCCAGCGTCTGGCTGACGATGGAATGGGCGTCATCATTATCAGCGACGATCTGCCTGAACTCTTGCAGAACTGCGACCGCATTCTCGTCATGCGGCAGGGACGTATCGTTGCCGCACACAATGCCGATGGACTGACTGAAGACGCGATCTATGCATCCATGGCCAGCACTGCAAAGGAGATCGCGCAATGACCGACATCCTATCGGTAGAAAAGACCAGCGCGAAAGAGCGCGGCATTCTGCTCCGGCTTTGGGACTTGATGGGTGTCAGACCGGAACTGTTTACGCTTCTGCTGACAGTCATCACTTGTTTTGTGGTTATCGCGGCCAACCCTGATTTCCTGCAGATGAGCAATCTGGTTGATATCCTGCGTGCATCCGTCGTGCGCGGCTTGTTTGCGATGGGGGTGCTTGTCGTTCTCGCATCAGGTGGTATCGACGTCTCGTTTACAGCTATTGCTGCTTTCGTCATGTATGCGCTGACAATGTTGGTGACGAACCTGTTTCCAGAAATGCCGATGGCTCTCATTCTGGTGCTGGCTGCTCTCGGCGGTGCCTGCTTTGGTGCGCTCAATGGTTTTCTCGTGCAAAAGCTGCAAGCACCTTCGCTGATCGTGACGATCGGCACGCAATATGTGATCCGAAGCTTCCTTCTGACCTTCGTCGGCACTGCACTTTTCATGAATATTCCGGCAGCGATGGACGCATTCGGTAAGGCGTCGCTGTTCACGCATCGCGCATCGAACGGCGTCGTATCCGTTCTGCCTGCCACTGTGCTGGTTTTGGTGGTCGCAGCTTTCGTGACGTGGTTTATCCTTGAACGCACATTGATGGGACGCGCTATTTTCGCGGTTGGTGGTAATCCATCCATCGCCGAGCGACTTGGGATCAACCTTTTCCGTGTCCGTATTTTTGTCTTTGCCTATGCGGGTTTGCTGGCGGGTATTGCGGGCGTGGTTCACGTCTCCAGTAATCGTCTCGCCAATCCTTTCGACCTTGCGGGGATGGAGCTTGAAATTATTGCAGCGGTGGTCCTTGGCGGAGCGCGTATCACCGGCGGTTCAGGATCGGTTATAGGGACATTGCTGGGCGTTTTGTTGATAACGCTTGTCAGTAACGTCCTGATCTTTGTGGGCATTCCAAGCACGCTGCAGCTGGCAATCGTTGGGGCTTTCATCCTGCTTGCTGGCACGATCTTCGCGTTGCGCGACAGGACTTGAAGCAAGCCTGATGAGCAAAACCATCAACTATTGAAATTTAATAGTGTTGGGCAGCCTGTGTTGTTTACACAGACCGCTCCCAACTGAAATCTGGGAGGATCTCATGTCTCACGATGTGTCCGCTATCGGGCTTTATATTCTCGACGTACTCGGTCGTCCGGTTGATGCAATTCCACCGGGCGGCAATGTCGAGTTCATCGATGAAATCCGGCTGACAGTTGCGGGAACCGCTGGCGGAACAGTCGTCGATCTGGCGAAGCTTGGTCTAAACTGCCTTGCGGTTGGGGCCGTGGGGGACGATGAGAAGGCTGATTTCGTACTGGCGACTTTGCAGCGCTTTGGCGTAGACGTTGCGCAGATGCAGCGTCTGAAAGGCGTTCCTACGTCTTCGACTATTCTCAATATCCGTCGTAACGGTGATCGCCCGGCACTTCATGCGCGCGGCGCGTCAGATCATTTTGAAATTGCTGACAGCGTGCTCGATGCAGTTCTGGCACCACCAATCATTCATTTGGGTGGAACCGGTCTGTTGGCAAAGCTTGATGGTGAACCAAGCCGGAAATTGCTGGCCGAAGCCAAGGCGCGCGGGCGCATTACAACCTTTGATCTTTTGGGAGCCAATGATGGTACTCTCGATCTGATCTCTCCGCTTTTCCCACATATTGATTACTTCATGCCATCTATTGAGGAAGCAAAGCAGATTTCGGGCGCGGCTGATGTCGAAGGCGCGGGACATTTCTTTATCGAACGGGGCGTGAAGCATTGTGTTTTCACGCTTGGTGGTGATGGCGTATGCTTCATGGATGCAACTGGCGCGGTTCTGCGTCAGCCAGCATTCCAGATTGAAGTGGTTGATACGACAGGTTGCGGGGATGCATTCGATGCAGGTTTCATCACGGCACTGCACCGCAAAATGGATGTGAAAACCGCGCTGAATTTTGCGCAGGCGTCCGCAGCATTGGTTGCCACAGGACTTGGCTCAGATGCCGGTATCCGTTCGTTCGATGATACATTGAATTTTATGAATACTGCGCCAGTCAAGCAGTAATTAAAACTGCGGCGGGTTATTAAAACGACCTGCCGCGTTTCGCTCTATTGCGCGAGCAGCAGTTCTGCTGCTTCAAAATCGGTAACGAGATGAGTTGCATAACCGCCGGCTAAAACTGCGCGGATCGCTTCGACCTTGCGCGAACCGCCCGCTACGCAAAGCCTGCGCGGAACCCGATGCAATTCATCCAGCTCGATGCCGATGACGCGCTTGTCCAGTTCACGAATGACCTGCTTGCCGTCATTGTCGAGGAAGCGACAGATCAATACTGCGACCGCACCATCTTTGGCATAGGCGTCGATTTCTTCGTCGCTGGTGACATCGGCAATGCGCATCGTGCTTTCTGATGATAGTCCGCCAACGCCAAAGACAATCATGTCTGACTGAGCAATCAGTTCAAATTGCCGTTTAAGCGCAGGTTCGTCCATCAATGCGTCGCGCAATCCCGCACTGCTCAAAATCGCTGGAGCCAGCATGTTTACACTGGTTGCGCCGGCATTACGGGCCATTATCGAGGTGCAAAGCTCTGCAGCAAATTCACGTTTGCCCATCGATGAGCCCGTGACCTGAACGACGGTTAATCCTTCGATGGGGCGAGGCAGCGAGATCGCATCTGCGATTGCCAGAACGGTTCGTCCCCAGGACACGCAGATCGTATCGCCCGGTTTGACCATACGTTCAATGAGGCGTGCGCCGCCGGTTCCCAGCGCCTGAAGTCGCACTTCTGGGGAAGCTGATTTTTCACTGGGAATGACAAGAACCTCGTCCAAACCATACCGGGTTGCGAGTTTTTGGGCGATCTCGGTTCGGGTGAGAATTTCCGAATTCATCAGAATCCGCACCACGCCCCGCTGCCGTGCTTCCTGCAGATAATTGACGATGGTCGCGCGCGAAACGCCCATCTTCTTCGCGATATCATTCTGGGTGAGCTGGTCTTCATAATAAAGCCAGGCAGCCCATACGATCGCGTCATCAAATTCAGCCGGGATGGCATGCGTAGACGGCGTCAGATCGTCCGATGTCATACTGATTTCCTGATGTTAGCCGTTGATCTGGTTCGCACAGAAACGAGTTTTAATCAACAAGCCAATGAAGGAAGTTGACTAATGTCAGTATATAGTGTCAATTGTTTTCAGGTGAGGAGATGTCTTCATAAATTATTGTTTTGCCATGGAAAAACACACTTTCCGTGAGCGCTTTTCTATGTCTGCGACGTGAGGGTCACAGATTGCCAACTAAGGAGTAGGCAGATGAAGTCGAATTGGTCGGATGCGGATTTCAACGCAATTGTTGGTGAATATGAGAAAGCAGGCATCAACCGTGATGTGGCCATCCGCACATATACCACACGCTTGCTGGGTTCTGAACCAAAGCTCGTTCTCCATGGCGGCGGTAACACCTCAGTCAAGACAGTGTTGAATGACCATGATGGCACCCCGGTCGAAGTGCTTTGTGTGAAGGGAAGCGGTTGGGATATGGGCAAGATCGAGCCCGCAGGATTGCCCGCGCTCAATCTTGAGCGCCTGAAAGCTATGGTCAATTACGATACGCTTAGCGATGACGATATGGTGATGCTGCAGCGCCGCCTGCTGCTCGATCCGTCATCACCAAATCCGTCCGTCGAAGCGATCCTCCATGCAATTCTTCCGTTCAAACATGTCGATCACACCCATGCCAATGCGATTGTCGCGCTAACCAATCAACCAAACGGGGAAGCGATTATTCGTGAACTCTTTCCCGAGATGATCATCGTACCCTATGTCATGCCAGGGTTTGATCTTTCCAAAGCCTGTCAGACGGCCTTTTTGGAGCGTCCGGATGCACCAGGCATGATCCTGCTTAAACATGGCATTTTCACATGGTCGGAAGATCCCCGCATCGCCTATGAAAATATGATCGAAGCGATTGATCGGGCCGAGAAACGGATTGCTGAAGGCAATCCTCGACCTTTCGGTCATGCAAGCAAAAACGAACATAAGGAAGGGCTCGCTTCTGTCTCCGATATTGCGCCGATACTGCGCGGAGCAATTACCCTTTCAGGCAAGGAAGAAGGTCGTCCGCGCCGTTTCATCATGGAGCATCGTTCGAATGACGATATCCTTGATTTCTGTGGAGCGCCCAATGTTGCGGATCTTGTTCGCCGCGGCAACGCAACGCCGGAGCACGTCATCCATATCAAGCGTTATGGTGTATCGCTTCCTGCCCCTTACGCACACGATCTTGAGAGCTGGGCACAGATTGTCAAAGACAGCGTTGCATCTTATGTCGCTGGATATAAAGAGTATTTTGAGCGCAACAATGCGCGCGTCGGCGGTGGTAAAACCATGCTCGACCCGATGCCGCGGGTTTTCTATATCGACGGTATTGGTTTGTTTGCTGCGGGGCCAACGCAAAAAGCGGCGCGCATTGGTGCGGATGTGGCTGAAGCTACTATCGAAGTCATTCGCGGTGCTGAAGGGATCGATCAATTCGAGGCCCTGAGCGAAGAAGACCTTTTCGACATTGAATATTGGTCGCTAGAGCAGGTCAAACTCGCCAAACAGACCGAGAAGCCGCTGACCCGTCAGGTAGCAGTCGTAACTGGTGGGGCAGGCGGTCTTGGTCTTTCCATTGCAGAACGTCTGCGGGAGCAAGGTGCCGAAATCGCGCTGATTGATATTGATGCAGAGCGTGTGGCAGCCGAAGCCAAGCGACTAGGCGGCAAAGCTATCGCTTGCGATCTGACAGACCCCCAGTCCGCAGAAAAGGCCATTGCTGACATCGTTGCAGCTTTTGGTGGCGTTGATATTCTCGTTTCCAACGCCGGGGCGGCTTTTCAAGGAGCGCTGACGTCAGTTGATGATGCTTTGTTCAAATCGGCATTCGATCTCAACTTCTGGAGCCATCATTACATCGCTCGCGCTGTCGTCAATGTTATGAAACGACAGGAAACCGGCGGTTCCATCGTGTTTAACGTGAGCAAGCAGGCGGTCAATCCGGGTCCCGACTTCGGTCCGTATGGCACTTCAAAAGCGGCACTGATGGCCCTGATGCGCCAGTATTCGCTGGAGCATGCCGCAGATGGAATTACTGTGAATGCCGTCAATCCAGATCGTATCCGCACAGGCTTGATGACTGACGAAATGGTTGAAGAGCGTGCGCAGGCTCGTGGTGTGACACCGGAAGTCTATATGCGCGGCAATCTGCTCAAACGAGAAGTTTCGGCGAATGATGTTGCGGATGCATTTTTGCATCTCATTTCAGCGCGCACTTCAACCGGTGCGGTGGTCACGGTCGATGGTGGTAATGTCGCTGCTATGATGCGCTGATACTTAGTCTTATGCCCGAGGACAGCTTTTATAATTGCTGTCCTCGGTCCCGTTTGCTTATCGATTATAGGCAGAGGCAGTCTTTATTCCTCAATATCGACCTTCTCGAAACGATGTGATCCGAGTGGCTCCATCACATAGTTTTTGACTTTATTAGACATTGGCAACACGACAGTTGAATGCGCCAATGGTACCCAAGGCGCCTGATCGCTGATAATGACTTGCGCTTCCTGATAAAGTTTCGTGCGCTCATCATTATTCGAGCTCACGCGCGCTTTTTGCAGAATGTCTTCAAGCGGTTGGTAGCACCAATTCGCATTGTTGCTTCCTCCAACGCCTGAGCAGCTGAAGAAATAGCTCAACAGATTGTCCGGATCGCCGTTATCGCTGGTTCCACCCAAAACGATTGCGCCATCGCGCTGCTTGTCGCGCGCCTTTTTGAGATACTCGCCCCATTCATAAGAAACGATCTCCACATTAATGCCGACTTTGCCGAGATCTGCTTGCATCAATTCTGCTGCGCGACGTGCGTTCGGCATATAAGGCCGACTGACGGGCATAGCCCATATCTTCATTTTCAGGTCTTTGACACCAGCTTCATCAAGAAGCTTCTTTGCTGCAGCTGGATCGTAGCTGTACCCTTTGATGTCTGCATTATAGCCCCACATGGTTGATGGCAGCACACTCTGTGCCACCTGACCCATGCCCTGATAAACGGCATCAACAATGGCTTTGCGATCAATTGCCATGTTTAATGCACGGCGTACTTCCACCTTGTCAAATGGTGCATCCAGTGTGTTCATCGCCAGATAAGCGACGTTCAGTCCGGGCTGTTCCATCACAGTGAGATTTGGATTTTTCTTCAAGTCTGCAACGTCGGCCGGAGCGGGATAGGCAGCAATGTGACATTCGCCTGCCTGCAACTTTTGCATACGGGTGGAGGCGTCTGTTGCAATCACGAAAATCAGCTCATCCACTTTGGGAGCGCCGTCCCAATAGTCTCCGTTTGCAGCAAAGCGAATTGCTGCGTTGGTTTGATAATCAATAAAACGGAAAGGCCCGGTACCGACGGGCTTATGGTCAAGATCCTCGCGCTGTCCGGCTTTGTCCAGTTGTTCTGCATATTCAGCAGACATGATTGAACCAAAATTCAAAGCGAGCTTTGCAAGCAGTGAAGCATCGGGCTGGTTGAGCACAAATTTGACGGTGTGATCGTCAATTCTGACGACTTCTTTGATAATCGTCGGCATGTCCATTGCATTGAACATTTCCCAGCCAGCGCCCACGAAATAGTTGTTCCAGGGATGCTGTTTATCGTGCTGACGATTATAAGTGAAAAGCACATCGTCCGCATTGAACTCACGGCTTGGAGTGAAACTGTCTGTCGTGTGGAATTTCACGCCCTGACGTAGTTTCAGTGTATATTCAAGATTGTCGTCGGATATAATCCAGCTTTCGGCCAGCCCCGGAACGACGTTCGTTGTGCCGCTTTCGAATTCGGTCAGGCGATCATAAATCGTCTCGGCAGAAGCATCCCATGTGCTGTTGGTAGTATAGAGCGCGGCGTCAAAGCCTTCGGGCGAACCTTCCGAACAATAGACAAGTGTCTTGGCCATCGCCGGAGCCAGTGCCCCCCCGGAAAGTGCTGCCGCTGCTGCCAATGAGAGTAAAGTCTGACGCGCTCTTTTTGATTTTATTATCATGTTTGTTCCCTCTTAATTATTTGACTGTTGTCGCCGATTATTCGGTTCTGCCTTCAGTTGTTCCAAGACCGCGTCCTGCCGTCCAAACGGGGTCGGGTTTGGTCCAAAGCACTTCATTGCGGATCAGTTTCACAATTTCTCGTGCATGAAGATCGAGGAATTTTTCACCCTTTTCGGCAGTGGCGCTGCGTGGATCACCCCACGTTCCGGTGACGGGTGCGCGCTCTGCAAATGAGTAGAAACGCGAAACATCTGCTGGCACATCAATGGGGTGTTGCTGATTGCCAAAGGCCTGACCAAACATTTCGGACTTTACAGCATCACCGGCAATCGCGAGCATAACAGAAGCTTCGCCCTCGCAAGCATGGTGTGGTCCGCTATCGACCTCGAAGATTTTGGCTGCGTCTTCGCTTGCCAGCATCCAGGGTGTGGTGACGACAATCGGCATTCCAAATTCGACCGCAAGTTCACGGGCAGCGACAGCAAGTGGATCGATATTGCCGCCATGACCATTAACGATAAAAAGACGCGAGAAACCGATTGCCTTCAACGATCTCACAATGCAGCGGATGACCCGGCTGAGAGTTTCATAATCAAGAGTGATCGTTCCGCCAAAAGGCAAGTGGTGTTCGCTCATGCCAAGCCATTGCCCGGGAAGGACAGCGACTGGAATTTCGTCGGCGACTTGACGTGCTGCCCGGATGGACGCTGCCGAAGCACTAGCCGTATCTGTAATAACCGGCAGATGCGGCCCATGCTGTTCTAGCGAGCCAATCGGTAAGATGGCCAGTGCACCGGGTTTGCCCGCTATTTCACGAAGGGCAGGGGCGGTCATGTGCGCCCATTCAACTTCCTTTGTCATATTCAACTCTCTCCCAATTATTTCAGGTGGTGTGATGTCGACCAGCCGAAAGCTTTCGTTTTAAGCTTGTCGGCCTCTGGCGTCGGTCTTTAAGATGTGTGGTCGTCCATCGAGCTTACGCAATGTGACCCGATCAAATTGTGCAACAACCGCGCAGGAATGATTTGGGAAAATGCGAACACGGCTACCGATCGTCGGTGGCCTATCGAAAAAACGAACGAAACCATGCTCTTCCGAAAGGCGCTCTACTTCCCATGCATGGGTGGCGTCGCTCACATTGACCGCAATCCCGAAGCCACTGCCACCAGAGCCATGTGCGCCAAGATCGGATGACAGAGTTTTTGAACCTGCATCGACAATGAAATGATGGTCGTTATGGGCGACGACCGTTGCAATCACTGAAAGGGACAAGTCATCCGAAGATGCGATGCCCAAACGAAGTGCAGTGCGATCCAGAAAGGCGTAGTTTCCGGGCCGTATTTCAGCGATCCCTTCTGGGATAGCTGCACCCAGACAGGTTGGTGTTGCGCCCACCGATATTTTGGGTACTTCGATGCCTGACTTTTTCAATCTTTCTGCGAGTTCGAGCAGATCTTGCGCTTCTTTATTGGCAATGCTTGCCAGCTGCTCGACAGACTTGCTGCCATAAGAGTGCCCAGCGTGTGACAGTAGCCCTGCGAATATAAGATGAGGGTGGCGTGCAATCTTCTCTGCCAATTGGATTGTTGCGGGATCTTGTGGCTTAACGCCGACGCGACCTAGCCCAACATCGATTTTTAGAAAGACACCAAGTTTTACGCCGTGCGTTTGAGCCACGTCCCCGACCGCTTCAATGCCCATCTCATGAGCCGCAATGAACTGGAGTTCGGTCTGATGGGCTTTCGCACTCTTAACAAGCCGCTCAATGGATTCAGAGCTGACGATTGGATATGCAATTGTCACCGACGGCACGCCAGCTTCCACAAAAACAAGCGCTTCTTCCGGTTTAGAAGCTGTGACGCCAATTGCTCCGAGTTCAAGCTGCCGTCCCGCGATTGCAAGGTTTTTGTGGGTCTTGATATGAGGGCGTAAAGCAACGCCAGCTTGGTTGGCTCGCTGTTGCATCGCCCTGAGATTACGCATCAAACGCTCTTCGTCGATCTCTACATAAGGCGTAGGGAGGTCGGCTGGTATTGGGCGATTGAAAGTTTCGATTGCCGCATGGTCAGACAATGTTGTCTCCAACAGTGGTGCCGGCCGCATGCATAGTTTCAGCCAGCTAATTCAGCTGTACCCGAAGGTAGTCGGTGCAAGTTCGCACAGCTCTGAAAGGCAATCAATTTATTTTCTTATAAGAAACATAATTTTCGCAAACTATTCTGCGAAATGATGCATTGATACGAGAGTATCCGCTCAGTTGGCTTTGAACTTAATCGTCTGCTGGTTGACGAGAGTGGAAACCAGTTCAGTTTCCGGTGTGGAGCAGACACATAGGAT
>Ga0256901_1001045_pt1 | contig 14446 bp, 11 predicted proteins | sample MC6MC0689MT_FD_190200 | JGI IMG/M metagenome (GOLD analysis project Ga0256901, IMG submission 190200) | Metatranscriptome of enriched soil aggregate microbial communities from Iowa State University, Ames, United States - MC6-MC0689-MT... | ecosystem: Environmental > Terrestrial > Soil >... | reverse complement strand
TACCTATACATATTTATGTGGGTAAAAACATTAAGTGGCGTTTTGTGTTTATCAAATTATTATTAAATTTGTTGACGTTCGTTAATCTAACCAACAAAATATACTATGGAACATACGATGATTTTGAAAGAAGAGATAGGTCAATATCAGATTACACAATCACAGGAAGATAAGAGTGAGCATTGGAAACAAGAACTTTCTTATGCTGTAAGATTGGGTAATGAATTTAAAGGTAAAACAACGATAACCTTTGCTACCAGCGAAGGTTCTAGAACGGTGCAGACAACAGTTTGGTCGCTTACAGATAATTATATCGTATTGAAAGGTGGCATTACCATTCCACTTAATAGTATTATTGAAGTACATTTTTAGCGCTAATCGCGTACTTTTGCACGCATTATGCGCATAGCGGTCAATACCAGGTTGTTTTTAAAAGGGAAATTGGAAGGAATAGGATGGTTTGCCCATGAGTTACTTTCCAGAATGGTGTTACAGCATCCCGAACACGAGTTTATATTCTTCTTTGACCGCCCTTATCATAAAGATTTTATTTTTGCTCCCAATGTTACGCCCGTGGTATTAAAGCCACAGGCGCGGCATCCGGCTTTGTACATTTTGTGGACGGAGCTGGCTATACCTCATGCCTTAAAAAAATACAAGGCCGATTTGTATTTTTCACCAGATGGTTTGGGTAGCCTTAATACCAAAGTGCCTACCTGCATTACCATTCACGATTTAGCGTATAAACATTACCCGCAGTTTATTGATAAATTGCATAAATGGCACTATGCGCGGTATCTACCCAAATTTGCTAAAGCAGCAAAGAAAATTGTGGCTGTTTCGGAATATACGAAACAAGATGTGGTACAGCAATTTGATATCACTCCAGAAAAAATTGATGTTATTTATAACGGCGCTATAACCAATTACGCACCCTTGTCATTTGCTGAAAAGCAAAAAGTGAAGGAGCAGTATACCGGCGGAGAAGAGTTTTTCTTGTTTACTGGCGCGCTGCATCCACGTAAGAATATTATTAATTTATTGAAGGCTTTTGTGCAGTTTAAAAGAAGGCAAAAGAGCAGTATCAAATTGATAGTAGTTGGTAGAATGGCTTGGCAATTCAAGGAAATTGTTGAAGCGAAAGAACGTATGCCTTATAAAGACGACGTTATTTGGACGGGTTATTTGGAAGTGGCCGAACTGGCAAAGCTTACTGCATCTGCTTATGCCATGGTATATCCATCATTATTTGAAGGCTTTGGTATTCCTATATTAGAGGCTATGACTTGCGATGTGCCGGTGATAGTTTCCAACACATCATCAATGCCTGAAGTAGCTGGTGACGCTGGTTTGCTGGTAGACCCTACATCGCCCGAAGATATTGCGGCAAAAATGATGATGGTGTATAAAGACGAGGTGCTGCGCAACAAGATGATAGCAGCAGCCCGCATTCAGAAGCAGAAATTCAGTTGGGATATTTCTGCTGAAAAACTCTGGCAAACATTAATGTCTTGCCTGCCCGAAGGTCAACAAAAATAGCCCAGTCTAATAATTACCATATTATCTAATCAACATTTGCCTATCTGCATCTAGCCTCAATAATATAAACAGGAAAATGCTGAAAGAGAGTAGGGACGTGCCTCCGTAGCTCAGCATAGGCAAGGTAATACCAATTACAGGAGCCAATCCCATAGTCATAGAAAGATTGATAGCTAAGTGGAAGAACAAGATAGATGCTACGCAATAGGCATACACCCGGCTAAACAAGGACCTTTGCCGCTCGGCTATATGAACAATTCGAAGCAGCAAGGTTACAAACAGGATAACTAAAATAGAACTACCTACAAAGCCAAATTGTTCCCCAATACCACAGAAAACGAAATCAGTATTTTGTTCTGGCACAAAGGAATATTTGGTTTGCATACCATTGCCAAAACCCTTACCAAAAAGACCACCACTACCTATCGCAATTTTTGATTGTCTTACATTGTAGTCGGCATCTTTCTTAGCAGGCTTGCCCGGCTTCTGGTATTCTTGCGGCACATCTTGTCCCAGCATAGAATATATACGCTCAGTTTGATAACCTTGAAACACATTTTTGAAAACATAAGGCACTACCACCTGAGAGAACAGCACAGCTATTAGCCATGAACCTGCAATAACTAAAACAATTACCTTATTTCTCTTTATTTGTTTTCTTAAAAGCCATACCGCTAAAATAGGAATGACAGTAATGATGATGAATAGTGGAAATCTTTCAATAAGTAAAGTACCTAGCAGCAAGCCTGCCACTGAAAACCCAATTGCTAATATGGCGTTGGGCAAACCTTCGCGATACATGGCCAAGAAGAATGAAAAATAAACAAGTGCAAGTCCTGTTTCGTTCTGTTTAATAATTATGAGGCAAGGCACTAATACGATAGCAGCCGCAATGAGTCTATCTTTCAGCGTTTTAAAATTTGTTTCTGGGGTAGATAAAAACCTCGCCAAAGCCAATGCCGTAAATATCTTACACATTTCACCCGGCTGGAAGCTAAAAGAACCAAACTTAATAAAACTGTGCGAACCCTTTACTTCTGAGCCAAGTGCAAATGTAGCCAGCAACATTAAGATGCCTATAAGATATGAAAGATAGGCAACAGCCGAAAAGAATTTACTATCTGTCAATAAAATGATGAGTCCTATTACCAAAGAAATGCAAAGCCAGGTCAATTGCTTCATGTGGCTTTTGCTCATGTCAAAGAATGGGTCAGAGAAATTAATATATTCTACTGAGTACACCGCAGAAATACCAATGGCTACCAGCGCCAGGTATAAATATATTACGGGCCAGTCTACTCTGCTTGATAATGATTTTCGGCCTAAGCTCATTGTATTAGAAGTATGAATTGTAAATATTAGAAAGACGAAGTGCTAGTTTTTGTCTTTGTATTTTATCTCGTTATGAAACTCTGGAAACTCTGCTGCTTCTGATTTGTAAAAATCTTTCAGAATTTGTTTTACCAACAAAGTATCCCTCATTTTCCTAACACTGTCTTTTGTACGTTTATCAGCAGTCTTAAGCATGTAGCGTATCAAATCTTTCTGACGTTGCATAGAGTCAATGATTTTGATATAGCTCTTGATGGTATTGGCTTTAAACATTTTTTCCTGTAGCGCTATCCTGTTGGCACCTTTGATGGTATCATTTAAATATTTCTCCATCATTAAACTGGCTACCGGACCCGCCCAGGTACCACCATATCCAGAGTTTTGAACAATTACCGCGATTGCAATTTTAGGGTCTTCCTTTGGCGCAAAGCAAACGAAAACCGAGTGGTTATCTAGCTTCACTCTTTGACCACCGAGCAATGCATAGTTTTCCACCGTTCCTGTTTTACCACACACATTCACACCTGGCAATTGCGCTACTTTACCAGTACCTTTTGTAACCACATCCTCCATGCCGGCTATTACCGCAGCAAATGCTGAATCGGTTATGTTGGTAACCTGGTGCTTTTTCAAATATGGTTGTAAAACGGGCTCTGTTGTTTTACCACCAATTGTTTTTACGAAGTGGGGAATATAGAAATAACCTTTGTTAGCGATGATACACATTGCATTGGCCATTTGTAAAGGTGTCATGTTCACCTCGCCTTGGCCCATGCCTACTACCACCATGTTGCACGAGTTCCAAGTGTTGTTGTAAATTTTGTTGAAATAACTAGTGTCGGGAACGCCGCCACCATTTTCGTTCGGGATATCTACACCCAAAGGATGACCTAGTCCAAAATTATAAAGGTAATCATGCCACCTTTGTACACCTTCTCTCACGCCACCTTTCCATTTTTTAGCATCTACCGATAAACGGAACACATGACAGAAGTAGGCATTGCAGGAATTGGCCATTGCCAATCTTAAATTAGCGGCGTGGCCAGCATTAGAGTGCGTGCAACCAATACGGCGACCACAAGCATAATAGCCACCACCGCAGGGATAACCAAATGAAGGTGTGATTACGCCAACATCTAAACCTATCAGCGCTGTAAGCGGTTTGAATGTAGAGCCAGGTTCGTATTGCGAAAGAATAGCTCTATTCACCAATGGTGTGGTGTAGTTTTTAGATAACTCAGTATAGTGTTTGCTAAAACCTGCGCCAGACAACTGATTGGGGTCATAACTTGGTGCTGATATCATAGCCAGGATACCGCCAGTTTTTGGGTCGATGGCTATGGCACTACCCATTTTACCTTGCATCAATTTTTCACCATACGCTTGCAATTCGCCATCCATATAAAGCTCCAATGTTTGTCCTGCAATGGAAGGCGTATCCATGGTGCCATTTTTATATTGGTCTCTGGGTCTGTTGAGTACATCTCTTACCATGTATTCCACACCACGTTGGCCGCGCAACACTTCTTCATATTTATGTTCCAGCCCGCTTTGACCTACATAATCGCCCTGTCTGTAAGATTCATACCTTGGTTTGAGCAACATACCTTCACTCACCTCATTAAGGTAGCCAAATACGTGTGCACCAATACCCAGCGGATAACTACGACTTGTACGTTCTATAAGTTCAAAGCCTTCAAATTGATATAAATTTTCTTGAATTCTAGCATTCTTTTCGGCATTCAACGATGACTCATAAACGCTTTGGCGCTGGTAGCCATTACGGTTAATCCATTTTTTAACCGTTTTCTCAAACGTTTTTTTATCGGTGCCCATTACCTCGCAAAACAAGGCAGTATCTAAATCTTTTACCTTATTGGGTGTAAAGGCTAGATCAAAAGTGACATTATTTATTAACAGCGCTTTGCCTTTACGGTCAATGATGGCGCCGCGAGCAGGATACACAACTTTACGGAAAATGGCTTGCCCATCGGCCATAACCTTATATTTATCGTCCATTATCTGAAGCGCAAAGAGCCTGGCTATAAGTATTACAGCCAATGCAACAAACACACCTCTAATTATCCAAGGACGAGGATTTTGACTAAATGCAGACATGAAAGGGAATAGAATGAATTATACACAAAGATAATGCCACAAAGAATGTGAAAGCGAAAATTTAATACACACTTTCAAAAATAATAGTGAAATCCTTATACTTTTGTTGCAAATCCTTTTCTCTTGTCGGTTATTCAATCCAAAAATACGTCACCAGCCATATTATCGTTTTTTACAGCCTTAATATTAGCCATATTTATTACCTTATTTACGCTGTATCTCCAACAACCTTGGTACATCTATCTTGCGGCTTTCGTGCTCACGTTTGTTTTGGCTTACACTATATATTTTTATACGCTGCAATATTTTATTTACCGTAAAATAAAGTTGATTTATAAATTCATCTATCAAACAAAGGCTACCAAGCGTGAGGAGTTTTTTTACCAAAATATTTTACCGCAGAAGTCGATAGATGAGGTACGAAAAGATGTGGAACGTTGGGCGATAGAAAAGCGTGATGAAATTGAATTATTGCAACGTAACGAACAGTTTCGCAAAGAATTTTTGATGAACCTTTCGCACGAATTAAAAACACCCATTTTTACGGTACAAGGTTATGTGCATACCTTATTGAATGGTGCCATTGATGATGCCAGCGTAAACAGGAAGTTTTTAAATAATGCCACAAAAGGAATTGAAAGATTAGTGCAACTGGCTGACGATTTAGACCAAATATCAAAATTGGAGTCGGGCAAAATTCCTATTGTGCAGGAGTCTTTTGTAATACAAGGACTGGTAAAGGATGTATATGAAGAACTGAGCTTGAGAGCCAAAGAGAAGAATATAGAATTGCTAAAGAAAAAAGGAACTTCGACGGCAATTAGTGTGTATGCCGATAAGCAAAAGGTAAAGCAGGTAATTGTGAACCTAGTTGAAAATGCCATTAAATATGGAAAAGATGGCGGCACCATCACAACTGGTTTTTACGAAATGGATGGCGGAACGGTATATGTAGAAGTATCTGACGACGGACCAGGTATTGCAGAGCAACATCTGGCACGCATTTTCGAGCGGTTTTACAGGGCAGATAGAAGCCGCAGCCGAGAAATAGGTGGTACAGGGTTAGGATTGGCTATAGTAAAGCATATCATCGAAGCACATGGACAAACCGTGAATGTGAGAAGTAAAGTAGGTGTTGGTTCTTCTTTCGGTTTTACGCTGGAGAAAGGGAAGTCGTAGCTTATTACATAGCACTGCATCAAACAAATAAAGGATTGATGGCAATCGTTTTACAAGAAAGCAAACAAAAGAAGAACAGGAAGATTAAAAAGAAATTTTTATTCTGCTGTTTATACTTTAAACTATAGAGGGTATAGCAGCAGTTGATCTTAAATGAACTTGCTTGGGTAAAGCTATAATAGAAGATTTCTTAGCTAGAATACAATCCTTGCTTTTCTACACCTAAAGTGTTATTTCAATTAAAGAATTGTAAAATAAAGATTAGAATCAAATTTTAAAAAAGATGAGCGCGATACTATGTCGGGCTCATCTTTATAAAATAAATTCTTTATTCGTCTAACTTTTTAGGTTTAGTCTCAAAAATAAAAGATATATTATTTGTACAATTGACTATTACGCTTCCTGCATATAGCTTTCAGTAGGTTCGCAAGTGCAAATCAAGTTTCTGTCGCCTACAGTGTTATTGACGCGGGCAATAGAAGGCCAGAATTTGTTGCTCATTACATAAGGCAATGGGAATGCAGCAGTCTCGCGGCTATAAGGGCGGCTCCAATCAGAACTGATAACAGCTAATTGCGTGTGCGGTGCATTTTTCAACGGATTGTTTTTTGCATCAGCATCACCACTTTCAATGGCTTTTATCTCCGCTCTAATAGCTAACATAGCATCACAAAAACGGTCAAGCTCAGCTTTGTCCTCGCTCTCCGTTGGTTCTATCATAATAGTACCAGCCACTGGGAAACTCATAGTTGGCGCGTGGAAACCATAATCCATCAAGCGTTTAGCAATGTCTTCAGCTTCTATTTCAGCCGTCTTTTTGAACGGACGTAAGTCGATGATGAATTCATGCGCACAAGTTCCGTTAGCACCAGAGTACAACATTGGGTAGTCGTTTTGCAAACGAGCCTTCATGTAGTTGGCGTTCAAGATAGCATATTCAGTAGCTTTCTTCACCCCATCTGGACCAAGTAAACGAATGTAAGCATAACTAATCAACAAGATAGACGCAGAACCAAATGGTGCGGCAGATACACCGTTTTGCCAATTGTCATTATTACCAGTTTCTTTACCAAATACGTGGCCAGGAAGGAATGGTTTCAAATGCGCAGCTACGCAAATTGGCCCCATGCCAGGACCGCCACCACCATGTGGTATAGCGAAGGTCTTGTGCAAGTTTAAGTGGCAAACATCAGCACCAATATATCCTGGAGCAGTCAAGCCTACTTGCGCATTCATATTGGCACCATCCATATACACTTGTCCACCATTTTGGTGAATAATGTCAATGATAGTTTTTACGCTTTCTTCATAAATGCCGTAAGTAGAAGGGTAGGTAATCATCACACCAGCAAGCTTTTCAGCATGTAGTTCTGCCTTAGCTTTCAAATCATCTACATCAATATTACCATTCTCCAAAGCCTTTACCACAACCACTTTGTAGCCTGCCATCACTGCCGATGCAGGATTAGTACCATGTGCAGAAATTGGAATGATAATTACATCACGGTGTTTATCACCACGGCTTTCATGGTAGCCACGTATAGCTAGCAAACCAGCATACTCACCAGATGCACCACTGTTAGGCTGCAAACTGCAAGCATCAAAGCCAGTAATTTCACTTAAGTATTGCTCTAATTCTTTTACAATTTGTAAATAACCTTTAGCTTGGTCGATAGGTGTGAACGGGTGAATTTTGCTCCAATGACCCCAGCTTAAAGGAATCATTTCTGTAGCAGCATTCAACTTCATCGTGCAACTGCCTAAAGAAATCATACTGGTATTCAAACTCAAATCTTTGTTTTCCAAAAATTTGATATAACGCATCATTTGCGTTTCGCTATGGTGCGAATTAAATACGGAATGTGTAAGGTAAGTAGAAGTACGAACCAAGTCAACCGCAACCCCAGCAAGGTTATCAGCCTCATCAACATCATAACCTACCGCACCTTCTACAAGGTTAATAGTATTGATAATGTTAGCTAAGTCTTCAAAATTGGTTGTTTCATCTAATGAAATACCAATCATGCCTTCAGGGAAATAACGGAAGTTGATGTTAGATGCCAAAGCTTTTTCTCTAATCGCTTCTACTTTGTCTGTTTTGATAACAATAGTGTCAAAGAAGGAAGTAGAAACCAAAGTTTGTCCAGCTTCTGTCAAAGCATTGGCAAGAGATTGCGTCAATGCATTTACCCTTAATGCAATATTCTTCAAGCCTTGTGGACCGTGGAATACAGCGTACATCGCCGCCATATTAGCTAGCAATGCCTGAGCAGTACAAATATTAGAAGTTGCTTTTTCACGTTTGATATGTTGCTCACGTGTTTGCAAAGCCATACGCAAAGCCCTGTTGCCATAGGCATCTACGCTGATACCAATAATACGACCAGGAATATTGCGTTTGAAATCATCTTTACAAGAGAAGAAAGCAGCGTGCGGACCGCCAAAACCTAAAGGTACACCAAAGCGTTGTGCTACACCAAAGGCAGCATCAGCGCCCAATTCACCTGGAGGCGTTAATAAAGTTAGGGCCAACAAATCGGTAGCCATACCTACATAAGCGCCTACTGCATGCACTTGTGCAATAAACGTACGGTAATCTTCTACAGAACCTTTATTATTAGGGTATTGCACCAACGCACCAAAATATTGCTCATCAATTACCGCTGTTTTATAATCACCAAACACCAATTCGATGTTTAACGGCGTAGCGCGTGTGACCAATACATCCTTAGTTTGTGGGAACATTTCATTGTCTACAAACATTTTAGGACGGTCTAATTTATCATGGCTTTTGTTCAACATATTGAAGAACATAGCCATAGCCTCAGCCGCTGCAGTGGCTTCATCCAGCAAAGAAGCATTGGCAATAGGCAAAGCCGTTAAATCGCTCACTACAGTCTGGAAGTTCAACAAACTTTCCAAACGACCTTGAGCAATCTCCGCTTGGTAAGGCGTGTACTGCGTGTACCAACCTGGATTTTCAAAAATGTTGCGTAAAATAACACTAGGCGTGTTGGTATCGTAATAACCTTGCCCAATATAAGTTTTAGAAACTTTATTGCCCAAAGAGATATTCTTCAATAAACGTAAGTAATCTGCTTCGCTCACAGCCGCTGGTAAATTCAAGGGCTTAGGCAGTCGAATAGCCTCAGGCACAGTCTTGTTAATTAACTCGTCGATGCTACCAATACCAATAGTATCCAGCATTTCACGTGTTTCCTGTTCGTCAGGGCCAATGTGGCGTTGCAAAAATTCGTGCTGCAGTTGCGCAAAAAGATTCATAAATGTAAAAGAGAAAAAGTAAAAAGATGTGCAAAATTAAGATTATTTCTGTGATAAAAGATAAGGCGTTTTTCTATTTATAAGTAAGGACTATACCTATATTCAAATTCAAAAATTTAAAAACACACAACTATCTAAAAGCATAGTACTTCAAACATGGGATATTAATTTTTTTTAATGAACAATATAATGTATCTTACAACATTGTAAAATTAAACATAAGACTTATGCAACGAAAGATTGGTATATTTACTATTTGCCTAGGAATGGCTCTGGTATTGTTAGGTGCTTTCTTTAAAGTTAATGGCACAATCTCAAAGCAAGGTGCTGACGCGGTTATTACATCTGGTATGTTTGCTGAAGTCTTGGCATTTATGCTCCTGCTAACTTCGAAGAATAATAGAAAAAGTGGTGCATAATTAATAGTAAACTCTAAACTTATTTGCGTTTAGCAACAAAAAATTTGAAGAAAACAAATACAGCAAATGCTATGATTATACAAGGTAGGAATAGCGCTGCTGGCCAATAACCTAAGTTTCTGTAAATTGTGCCAATAGGAAATATAAGTCGCTCTGAAACTACGATACCATTATCTATTTTGGTTAAATCATTAATGGTAAATATTGGAACAAATAGGATAGTGAAAACCAAAACAATGAAATAAAATTTATTGTTCCTGATTAAAACGCCTAAGCTACTTGACTTTTTGATTTCTCCGCCAGAATCTTTTTCATCGTAGTAATCTTCGTTTTCCATAAAATGAAATTTTAATACTGCTAAATTTCATAACTCATCCCTTCCTTCGTCACTTCCACATTTGCAAATACTGCCGAAGCTTCATCATGAAAAGGATTAAGGTCAATATATTTAGAAGAGAAATGACCTAGAAACAGGCGTTTAGCATCTGCCTTCGCGGCAATTTGCGCAGCTTGTGCAGCGGTGCTGTGGTAGCGCTCTCCAGCACGGTCGGTATTGTCGCTTAAGTAAGTGCTTTCGTGATAAATTGCATCTGCTCCGTTAATGTGCGCTAAATATGACTCGGTATATAAAGTATCTGCACAATAAGCATAACGCTTATCTGCAGGACCAGACTCGGTAACCATTTCGTTTTTTACCAAAAAACCATCGCGACGTAAATAGTCTTCGCCTTGTTTTAGGTGCGGATAAAAAGCTGCTGGAATTTCGTAAGCTTTACATTGTTCGGGCACAATTTTTCGGCCACCGCCTTTGGCTGTAAACACAAAGCCATGGCAAGGTATACGGTGCTCTACCGGAAAACAATGCACCGCATAATGCGGATTATCTACCAACATTTTGTGTTCACCAGGTTCCGTTGGCGTAAACACTATTTCATAAGGCAGCACGGTATTGGCTACCGATAAATGAAGGTCTATAATATCTTTCAATAATGCTGGAGCAAAAATGTATAAAGGATTGGTTCGTCCTAGCAAACCCATACTGGTAACCAATCCTACAAGACCAAAGTAATGGTCGCCATGTAGGTGGCTGATAAAAATATAGTTGACACGACGGCGCTTAATGTTGTAACGCTGCATCTGTATTTGCGTACCTTCACCACAATCAACCAAGAAGAGTTGTTCGCGAATTTCTACCACTTGCGCAGTAGGATGTCTGTCATGAGCGGGAATAGCAGAATTATTGCCTAAAATGGTCAACTTTATCATGCCTCACCCAATAAATCGCGCTCCAACACTTCCATGTTGATGATGTCAATAGCCTCAATTAAAGTTGGCGTCAAGTTCAAGCTCAGGTGATATTGCCCTTTTTTCATTGTTTGAATAACACTTTCTTCCAAGGTAGTGAATACCAAAGAACCACCATTATTGTATACTTCATTGTGCAATTCAAGTAATACATTACCCGAAGCCATATTCATGCTTGTCAGGTGCTGTAAGTTAATCACGAAATTATGACTGCCTGTATCTGTCGCTTCGCCCACCTTTTGTCGTATTACCTCTGCCATATTAACACCTAATTCGCCAGATTCCGGCGTAATTACAGTGTAAGTAGGTTTGGTATCAATTTTGAATTCCATTTCTTAAGTTATTATTGATATTGGACTTGCGTCAAATAAAAAGGTTCAAATGTAAATGAAAATTACGGGAATCGCTAAGGCGCCGTTAACCCTTATTTATGCAGACGAAATTCTAACGCTAATAATTATTGAATTTATCTAACTTAGTATTTACTTATTTATCAATCTTACTTTTCAAAATAGAATACTTTTGTTTTAGTCCGTTTAAATATAAGACGAAAAATAACTGTTGATAATTAGCAAACAAACACGGTGTTTTTATGTTGAAGTTCAACTATCTTTGAAAGTAAATAACAACTGAAATTTCCATTATGGATTCTAACTTCTCACCGAAAGTAAAAGAGATTATTTCCTACAGCCGTGAGGAAGCTTTACGCTTAGGCAATGATTTTATAGGTACGGAACATTTATTGCTTGGCCTCATTCGCGAAGGCGAAAGTGTGTCTATGCGCATTTTGCAATCTTTAAAAATTGATTTGTTTGACCTTCGTAAAGAGGTGGAAGTGGTGATAAAAGACAAAGGCAGTCGCACCATTACCAATCTTAACAGCTTACCGCTTACCCGTCAGGCAGAAAAAGTAATACGCATTACGGTTCTTGAAGCTAAAACGCTTAAAAGCCGCACTGTAGAGTCAGAACATTTAATGCTCTCTATCTTGAAAAATAAAGAAAATCCTGCGGCGCAAATCCTCAATAATTATGATGTGGATTACGACCGTTTCAAAAATGAATTAAGCATTCTGCAAGGCGAAATTCCTGGTGCTGAATATACGGGCAACGACCCTGGTTCAGAAGATTTTGATGATGAAGAACGTCGTCAATTTCAGCAACGTCAACGCCAAGGCGGCACGGCGGCTGGTAATGTAAAATCTAAAACACCAGTATTGGATAATTTTGGTCGTGATATTACGCGCATGGCCGAGTTGGGCAACCTTGACCCAATAGTAGGACGTGAACAAGAAATTGAACGTGTATCGCAAATTTTGTCTCGTCGTAAAAAGAATAACCCTATTCTTATAGGTGAGCCAGGTGTGGGTAAAACCGCCATAGTAGAGGGTTTGGCCTTACGCATTGTGCAACGCAAAGTTTCGCGTGTATTGTTCGACAAACGTGTTATTAGTCTTGACCTTGCTGCGCTAGTAGCCGGAACCAAGTACCGTGGCCAGTTTGAAGAGCGTATGAAAGCCATTATGAACGAATTGGAAAAGAACAGAGATGTAATTTTGTTCATCGATGAAATTCATACAATCGTTGGTGCTGGCGGCGCTTCGGGTTCGCTTGATGCTTCTAATATTTTCAAACCAGCCTTGTCGCGCGGCGAATTGCAATGTATTGGTGCTTCTACTTTGGATGAGTACCGTATGTACATCGAGAAAGATGGTGCGCTTGACCGTAGGTTCCAAAAAGTATTGGTAGAGCCACCTAGCATTGATGAAACTATTGCTATCCTTAATAACATTCGCAGTAAGTACGAAGAATTTCATAACGTAACTTATGATAAAGATGCCGTAGATGCTTGTGTGAAATTGAGCGACCGCTATATGACAGACCGTTTGCTACCCGATAAAGCCATTGACGTAATGGACGAAGTTGGAGCACGCGTTCACTTGAAAAATATCAATGTTCCCAACAATATCATCGAACTTGAAAAGAAGATTGAAGATATCAAGTTGGAAAAAAATAAAGTAGTAAAAAGCCAACGCTTTGAAGAAGCTGCCTCTCTACGTGATAAGGAAAAACGCCTAGGGGAAGAATTGGAAAAAGCAAAAAGTGAATGGGAAGAAGAAGTGAAACACAAACGCTATCCTATTCATGACGAAGATATAGCCGAAGTGGTAAGCATGATGACGGGCATACCGGTAATGCGTATGGTGGAAGCCGAAAGCGACAAGCTGCGCCGTATGGGCGAAGACCTGAAAGCTATGGTGGTAGGGCAAGACGATGCAATTTCTAAAGTAGTGAAAGCTATTCAAAGAAATAGGGTAGGCTTGAAAGACCCAAGAAAACCAATTGGTTCGTTCATCTTCCTTGGACCTACAGGTGTGGGTAAAACAGAATTGACAAGAGCCTTGGCCAAATACCTATTCGATACCGAAGATGCTTTGATTCGTATTGATATGAGTGAGTACATGGAGAAATTCTCTTTGAGCCGCTTGATTGGTGCGCCTCCAGGTTATGTAGGTTATGAAGAAGGCGGTCAGTTGACTGAAAAAATTCGCCGTAAGCCTTACTCCGTAATACTTTTGGATGAAATTGAAAAAGCGCATCCAGATATTTTCAACATTTTGTTGCAAGTGTTGGACGATGGTCAGCTTACTGATGGTTTGGGTAGAAAAGTAGATTTCAAAAACTCTATAATCATTATGACCTCTAATATTGGTGCACGCCAATTGAAGGATTTTGGTGATGGTGTAGGTTTCGCTACGCAAGCAAAAGTTACTAATTCGGATGAGAACAATCGTGGTGTTATTGAGCGTGCTTTAAAGCGTACGTTTAGCCCAGAGTTTTTGAACAGATTGGATGATGTTATTGTCTTCAATTCATTGGCGGAAGAGCATATCAACAAAATCATCGATATCATTATGAAGGATGTGTTGAAACGCATGAACACGCTTGGTTTCTCTTTAGAATTAACGGAAGAAGCACGCAAGTTTATTGCTGAGAAAGGTTTTGATGCTCAATTTGGTGCGAGACCATTACATAGAGCTATTCAGAAATATTTGGAAGATCCATTGGCTGAAGAAATCTTGAGTCATAATATTAAGGAAGGCGACAAAGCCATTGCTGACTACGATAAAGAACAAGAAAAAATCGTTTTTACCATTTCGAAAGGTAAAGACAAGAAAGAAAAAACCGAGACTAAAGATTAATTTTTAGGTTTAGGGGTTTAAGTAAAATGGGCTGTTTCGTTGAAGAAACAGCCCATTGTTTTTTCTTTTT
>Ga0256901_1001044_pt1 | contig 14469 bp, 8 predicted proteins | sample MC6MC0689MT_FD_190200 | JGI IMG/M metagenome (GOLD analysis project Ga0256901, IMG submission 190200) | Metatranscriptome of enriched soil aggregate microbial communities from Iowa State University, Ames, United States - MC6-MC0689-MT... | ecosystem: Environmental > Terrestrial > Soil >... | reverse complement strand
GGAGGTGCAGTCGTTTGCGCTTGACGGTATTACAGCGGCGAGATACGTCAAGATCGTCGGCACGAAGCTGCGTTCGGCTCCGTTCGATGCCGATCAATACCGCATGCAGCTGGCCGAAGTCGAGGTATTCGCGCCTTCAGCGACGGAGGTAGCCGCCGGTATTCGGAGCTTGACTGCGCCGTCGGCGCAAGATACGCTGCTTAAACTGCCGGGCGTTCCGAAGGGGTATGGAATTGAGATCGCGAGCTCAAGCCGAGAGAAAGTCATCGCGCTCGACGGTCGGATTGCGGTTCCCGAAGCCGATGCCGCGGTCGAACTGGTGCTGAAGGTGACCCGGAATTCCGATCAGCAGACCGGGCTGACCCTTCCGATTATCGTTACAGTAGCAGGTAGCGCAACGAACGGACCGCCTGAAGCACCTGCGATCGTAACGGCGGCCGCGGCAGGAACATCCGCTATCAACCTGAATTGGGCGGAGTCAGTTGGGGCAACCGGGTATCGGATCTATCGGGCGGTTACGGCGGACGGGGAATATGGCTTCGTCGGCACCAGCGCGACGGACAAATATGCCGATACGGGACTTGCATCCGGCAAATCTTACTTTTACAAGGTTAGCGCCGTTAACGATCTTGGGGAATCCGGGTTGTCGCATGCGGTATCTGCAACCACTTCCAGTTCAGGCGGAACGGGAGGGACCGGGAATACGGGGGGCTCTTATGGCGGCCCAGTTGCGTCGCCTGGGCAGACTTCGACAGAAGTTAAGGGCAGCACAATAAAGCCGGATTCCGTTCTCGCTGCGTCATCCGGCAACTCCATCTCGACGGTCGATCAAGAAAGTATCGAGCAAGCATGGGCGAATGCGATGGCCAGCGGTGCGGGGGCGATTTCCATCGAGGTTCCTCATAAGGCGGGGGCGGCAAGCTATGTCGTTTCGCTTCCGAAGACTGCCCTTGATCGGAAGGAGGGGGCGCAGCGGATTCATGTTCTCAGCTCTGCCGGCGATTTGAATGTTCCCGTCACCCTGCTGGGTACGATGAATACCTCAGGCAAGCAAACGGTAAGCCTACAGATCGGATCGGCGGATAAATCCGCATGGAGCGAGGCGGTTAGAAAAGCTGTCGGAGATAGGCCGGCCATCGATTTAAGCGTGCGGTTGGACGATTCAGCGGTCGCTTGGCGGAACTCTAACACTCCAATCCGCGTATCGATTCCCTATGTTCCCACTGCGGAAGAACGGCTGAATCCCGAGCATATTATCGTATGGTTTGTCGACGAGGCGGGCAATGTCTCGCCGGTACCAAGCGGTAAATACGATGCGGCAACGGGCCGAGTGACGTTTAATGCCGTGCAAGCGGGCAAGTATGCCGTTACTTATGTAGAGAAGTCTTTCGCGGATTTAGACCGATATCCATGGGCCAGGAAGCAGATTGAAGCGATGAGCGCCAGAGGGATTATTAACGGAAGAACGGAGGCAACCTTCGATCCCGGCGCTTCCATCAGCAGAGCGGAGTTTATGAAGCTGCTCGTTAAGGCGCTGGAACTTCACGCGGTGGCAAACCAGTCGTTCGACGATGTCTCCCCCGCCAAATATTATTACAATGAGGTTGGCATTGCGAGAACATTGGGCATTGCCGGCGGGATTGGAGGCAACCGCTTTGAACCGGACGCCGACATTACCCGGCAGGATATGATAGTTCTGGCCGAGAAGGCAATGCGAATCGTCAACAAGCAATTGGCCGTGGGACGGGCGTCGGATTTGCGGCAGTACGCGGACAGTGCGCAAATCGCCGCTTACGCGGCCGACAGTACCGCAGCGTTGACGGCTGCCGGAATCGTAACGGGAAGCGACGGTTCCGTTAAACCGCAAGCTTCTTCGACGAGAGCCGAAGCGGCCGTGTTGATCTACAAAATTATGAGCAGCTTGCACTAATCGCGTGCGACGAGATTAGAAAAGGCAGTCTTTTCGTCAACGATTGACGGAAAGACTGCCTTTCTCTGATGGTTTAGAAAGGATGCAGAAGCACGTTGAACCGCAAAGAGGCTATCCAACAACAAATGGATAGCCTCTTGCTTGATTAGGGGGTTAGAGACAGGTTTCTATTCATGTAAGGGTACCGAAACAATCTGTCCTTCCCAGGCCCATATCAGATAATTTCCCGCTTGCAATCCGTTGGTGTCGATCTCGAAAGTTTGAGAAACATTATCTGCATTAATGCGATACACTCTCCCCTGTGCAATGGCCTCAAATTCCTGTTGATTACCTAAAGTACCGACAGGTACAAAGTATACCGTCGTTGGCCTGTCAGCCGAGAATGTGATCTTAGCTCCTACTTGGAGCGCCGGAGGAGGCATGTTTGGATCAAATCCCGTAACATTGAGGAGCACTCCGGCCTTATAAGAAGAAATCACTTCAGCTTCTATAGGCCAGTTGTTTATCTTAAATGTTCCGGGGGCAATCTTCCAAACGTTATTATCTCCAGTGAAAGGCACCGCGAAATCAACGAATATGCGCCACAAACCGCTACCGTCGGTCGGTTGCACCGTGACGGTATCATTCAGATCAAGAGGCTGGTAGGTGGCGCCGCCATCCGTCGAAATGGAGATTGCGGTCTTCAAGTCGGACGGATCCATATTCAAGTCAATTCCCTGAGATAAATGCAGAGAGACGCCGCTGTTATAACGAATTCCCCGTGCAATGGTTAAATTCCGATTAATGGCGAGAGCTGCCGGGTCAGACAAATTGCCGGCAGCGTCTGCCGCTACGACTTGAAACTCTCCCTGAGGAATAAGGACGGTTTCCAGAGCCACGGGCGTATTGGCGGTTACCGGAACGGCCAACCCTATCCCTTGCTGTACAAATTGATGAATGGCTTTACGGCTGGTCTGCGATAGGTCATACGTGCTCGGAAGAACATAGACAGTACCGGTTTCTGTACTGGTTACTTGATAGTTATTAAATAAATCGCGTATACTGACCGTCAACTCAGGCTTTGTCTTATCGTTAGGGTCGAGGGTCGTGTTTTTGGCAAGCTTTACTCCCGTTGCGGCATGAGCCTCGTCAAATTGAAGCAGCTTGTTGTAGACTCCGATTGGATTTCGTTGCTGGTCCAGGAATACAATGTACAAATATTGATCGTAATTCAAATCCGAAGTGTTGGAGTAAAATGGGACTTCTCCGTTAAAACTTGACCAGCCAGGAAAGTGAGCCAAAGTTGCGCTTGCTTTGAAATGCTCTGCAGGCCAAGATTTCGGCAGCGGCTCGGAGCCCAAGACCGAATAGGTGCCGACAATCCCGATGTATCGGGCTGCCGCTTTTAAGGATTCCGGAAGCTGCGTTTCGGAGATGGTAACAGACCCGCCTGTGGCGATATCCCCTAATGAGAGCCTGTTCTTTTCATCCAGCTCTGCAGTCGTGTAAAGTCGAACATCGACGCCCGTTATATTCTCAATGACAGGAACCGGTGTCATATCAGGGACATAATTCCCCTCGGCTATTACCGAATCGCCGCGCAACACCTTAATGTACAATGATGTTGGGAATTCGGGGATGTTCGACCAAATTCCCAGGTAACAGGATATTTGGTTGGATAAGGGCAATTCGCGGCATTCTGATTCTGGTATTATCTGACCCGATAAATAGACTTCGACTTTATCTGTTTTCTCAAACGCTTCCGTCGTTAACGTATGCACAGGTCTATAGATTCCCGCAGGATCGTAAAAACCGTTAGCTGCCACTCTGAATCCTTCCTGGATCGTTCTTGGATAGCGGATGTCAAACTTGTAGTTTTTCCCGTAAATGTTGTCGCTGCTCTGAACGTATATGCTAATATGAACGTCTTCGAGGGGCTTTAACTTAATCTGGATATCTTTCTTCCCCTTGAAATCATAAATCGAGCTTGCTTCATTTTGATAGTCTACAGATACAAATACACCAGCCCAGTCCGACTCCGCAGCGACGGACAAGCGTATATCCTGTTGCTCTATATCCCTGGGCACATCCAACGTGTAGGCGAACACCGATTTGGAGAAATCTTCGCCAATAATTGAATCTGTTGCATCGCGCTGAGTCAGTGTATAATCGCCAAACGTCAGATTTGACAAGAACGCGCTGCTGCACAGAGAGGTACAGCCCGCGGGAGGATTTCCACCACTATTGCCACCTCCGCTACTGCCACCTCCGCTACTGCCACCACCGCCACCACCACCGGCAACTAGTCCGCCGGGTGCACTCGAATTGCCAGCCCCGTCAACATGCTCCGGTTTCGTTTCGAAGCTGGATCCTTTAGCTTTCTCTTGAACTGTGGCATTGACGACTGTACCCTCGCCAATCATTTTGGTTACCGCCTCTAGAACGAGCTGTACGATTTTGGCTTCCTTGCTGAGATTGATTTCCGCGCCCGTCGCTCCTGAACCAACCTCCATATTTTTCACCGAACCGCTTGGAATGCTGACCACGATGCGGGCAGCCAGAACGCTTACGCTTTGGAATTGTCCGGCGAGTTCTACCTTCGAGCCTTCGGGTAGGGCCGGAGACAGCTCAACATTCTTTATCCCGCTGTCTGTCACAGTCGATTCTTCCAGCTTGACTGGGGATTGTACGGTTACTTTCTGAACCTTCGTGGAACCGGACACCACGATCCGCACTGAGCCTGTCGCTTTATCCACCACGACCTGCACAAGCACGGAATCCTCCAGATGAATCGAATTTTGACCGCCGCCGGCGACAGTCGTTGTGCCATCCACCTTAACCTGTTTCAGATAGACGTCGCCTTCGCCAATCTCTTTGCCTAGCAGCAGATTTCCTTTGATCTCATAGTTAATCAGAGTCACGCCTGCCGCTGCAATCGTAACGTCGCCGTTAACGAGTGTTTTCTTGTCGGCGGAGCCGTATTCGCCAGCCTTGGAGATGACGGTCGTTGGCCCCTTCGCCTTCGTCAAAGCGTTGTCAATCGCCACAATCGCTTCAGCGCGGGTGATCGGAGACAATGGCCGGAAGTTGCCGGACTTGTCTCCCTGCATAACGGATTGCTCGACGAGGGCGGCGACTTGGCTGCGCGCCCAGCTTGCAATCAGATCGGCGTCCTTAAATACGGACAGATCGGCTTTTGCGGGCCCGCTTAACTGCAAAGCGCCGGCAAGCATAACTGCCGCTTCCTGACGCGTAGTCATGCCGTTCGGATTGACCTTTTGGCTCGAATCTCCTTTTATGTATCCCGCCTGATAAGCGATGGAGATATCCCTGTGTCCCCAATGATTGCTTGCCAGATCCACGAAACCAAGCGTTGCTGCTTGTTCCTTCAGCCCGAACGCCCGATTGAGGAAGGCCGCGAATTCCGCGCGAGTCACCGGCGCATCCGGTCGGACTTGCCCGTTGCCGTAACCCTGCAGCAGTCCTTGATCCTTCCATTTCTGCAATGTCTTCATTGCCCAATGATTCGAATCATCGTTAGCGGTTGCCGCAAACGCAGAGCTCGATAAAGATAGCGGCAAAGCTATCAGCAGAGCAAGCACAAAGCATGTCAAACGCTTGAATCTCATGTGAGAATTCCTCCTAATTTGTCGATACTTAGATAGTACAAGATTCAGCCTAGAATAGGAATAATTTTCTTCAAGAGGGAAGTGTTTGGGGGTAGATTGAGTGCCAGTTAACGTTGCAAAAATATGGCTGATGGCTTTCGCGATAATGGAGAAATTATAATATATTTCAAGTATTTTGAAAGATAAAAAGGAATGATAGGAATTTTTGTTGAATAAAGGGGTGTAAATGAATCTCATTAAAGCGAGGTGACCTTATGGTAGAATACATCGCGCATATCCGCGCCAGTGACGGAGTACGCCAGAGCGTAAAACGGCATCTGCTGGAGGTTCGGCAATTGGCGGAAGGGTTCGGAGAGAAGATTGGAGTTAAGCATATTGCCGGTCTAGCGGGAGTACTTCACGATCTGGGCAAATATACGCAGGAGTTTCAGCAATATTTGGAGGAAGCAGTGAGCAACCCTGATACTCCTCCGAAGCGAGGAAGCGTCGATCACGCCACGGCGGGAGGGAAATTGCTGTACGAGAGACTGCATTCGGGTCAGCAGGATCGTTATCCGTGGATTTTGGCCGAAGTGGTGGGGAATACGATTATTTCTCATCATGCGTATCTTCACGATTTTCTGAATGAAAGTCTGGAATCGGATTATTTGCGTCGCGTTCGCGATAAAGAGCTGTGTGAATTTGAAGAAGCCAAGGGGCGGTTTTTCGAAGAAGTAATGGGCGAAGCGGAGTTTAGGCAATACGTCTCAAAGGCTGTTGAAGAATTGGAGGCATATCTGACCCGGTCATCCTCGGAAAGCAATGAAAGCAAGCTGATGTTTCTCGCAAAATATGTGTTCAGCGCCTTGATCGACGCCGATCGTTCCAATACGAGAGCTTTCGAGGAGGATCAGTCGCCGGAGCCGGAAGAGGATCGAAAGGCTCTGTTCAGCGCGTATTACGATAAATTGATGGAGAGAATAGCCGGCTATGCCCAGCATGAAGATGCGGATTCGTCGATCAATCGATTGCGAAGAGAGATGTCGGAGCAATGCGAACGGTTTGGGGCAAGGCCGTCCGGCATTTATACGTTGTCAATTCCGACAGGCGGCGGCAAAACGTTAGCCAGTCTGCGTTATGCCCTGCGGCATGCGATAGATTACGGGATGAAGCGAATCATCTATATTGTGCCTTTTACGACGATTATTGAACAGAATGCTGCCGAGGTGCGTAGCATTCTGGGAGACGATGGGAACCTGCTGGAGCACCATTCCAATGTCGCTCAAGACGACGATGAGGACGAGGAAGAAGACGGTAGAATCACGGTTCGGCAGAAGCTCAAGCTGGCGAAAGACAACTGGGATTCGCCGATTATTTTTTCAACGATGGTTCAGTTTCTGGATATTTTCTATGCCAAAGGGAGCAGGAGCATACGCAGACTGCACAATTTGAGCGAAGCGGTCATTATTTTCGATGAGGTACAGAAGGTTCCGGTGAAATGCGTCTCCTTGTTCAATCACGCGCTTAATTTCTTGAAAACGTATGGTAAATCCAGTCTGATTCTGTGTACGGCAACGCAGCCCGCACTGGATTTCGTCGAACGCAAGCTGGATGTGAGTGCGGATAGGGAGATGATTGGGCATCTGGATCGGGTCGTGGACGCTTTCAAACGGGTGGAGATCATCGATCGAGCGACAGAAGAGGCGTACGACAGCGACAAACTGGCAGATTTCGTTACGAAGAAAATTAGCGAGGTCCGGAGCGTACTGGTCATTTTGAATACAAAAACCGTAGTCAAAAGATTATTCGGGCTGTTGGAGGGAAGCGAAGTTCCGGTATTCCATTTGAGCACTTCGATGTGTGCCGCGCACCGGAAAAAGATTCTCGATCAGGTGAAGGAGCATCTGTCCAACGAGGACAAAGTCATCTGCATTAGCACACAGTTGATTGAAGCCGGAGTGGATGTCAGCTTTGACTGCGTCATTCGCTCGCTTGCCGGGCTGGATTCCATTGCTCAAGCGGCCGGAAGATGTAACCGCCACGGGAAGCGGGGCATACAGAATGTGTACGTGATTGATCATGCCGAAGAGAATTTGAGCCGGCTGCCGGAAATCGAAGTAGGGAAGAGGATTACACGGAAAATTTTGACGGATCTCAAGCTCGACTCTAGCAAATATAGCGGACAGATTTTGTCGGTGGGGGCGATGGAACGATATTTTAAGGAGTTCTACAAGGCATTTGAGTCCAGCTTGAACTATTCGGTTCGTAAGCTTCAGAAGAATATGGTCGAGCTGCTGATGGCGGATAGAAATAGAAACTCCTATAACCTTGAGTATAGAGGAAGTAAGGGGCAGTCTTTGCCGTTGTTTATCGTCAACAGCTACCGAACCGCAGCCGAGTATTTTGAAGTGATCGAGAGCATGACGACATCGGTTCTGGCTCCCTACGGGGACGAAGGTAAAGAACTGATTGCCGAGTTGAACGGAGCGGGAACAATCGAGAATCTGTCGCAGCTCTTGCGCAAAGCCCAGCAATATTCGGTTAACGTGTTCAAATACGAGTTGGACAAGCTGGCGCAAAATGACGGCCTGGTCAGCCTGCTGGACGGGAAAGTGTGGGCGCTACGAGCGGGGGCATACCATCAGAAGTTCGGGCTGGATGCGGAGAATGATAGTGGGTTTGATCTCGGGATATTTTAGAACGAAAACATTAACATTTGAACATATTCCATATATTAGGTAGAATTTAATTGTCAGAATAGTGAGAAAGGAGGGGGATTATGAGAAACGCAGTAGAATTTGTCGTTCACGGAAAATACGCTCTATTCACCGACCCGCTAACAAAGCTTGGGGGAGAGAAGCTTTCCTATCAAGTGCCAACTTACCAAGCCATTAAGGGAGTGCTGGAATCTGTTTACTGGAAGCCCACCTTGCTGATGATCGTGGATGAAATCCGGGTGATGAAAGCGATCCGAATGGAGTCGAAGGGCATTCGACCAATGGAGTACGGCGGAGGCAACACGCTAGCCAACTACACATACTTGAAGGACGTGGAGTACCAGGTACGGGCGCACTTCGAGTTCAACCTGAACCGTCCGGACATGGCTTACGACCGGAATGAACATAAGCATCACAACATCTTGAAGAGGGCTTTGCATGTGGGAGGACGCCGGGATATTTTCCTGGGCTCCAGGGAGTGTCAGGGTTATGTGGAACCTTGCACATTCGGAGAAGGAGAGAGCTTCTATGATGGCTACGGCGACATCCACCTCGGCACGATGGTTCATGGCCTTAACTATCCCGACGAGACAGGCAGAGATCAAATGGAAGTTCGTTTGTGGAGCCCGGTCATGAGGAACGGCATTATCCAATTTATCCGGCCTGAGCAGTGTCCCCAGGTGCGGACGATCGCGAATATGCTGCCCAAGCGCTTCGATCCAGCTCAAGTCGAATCGGCGGACGAGTTGCTCGCACAATTGGAAGTGGGGGGGAATCCATGAGTTGGCTGTTAAACCTGTATCAAACCTATGAGTCCAATCTGGACCTCGTCGGCAAAATTGAGAAGAAATCGTACAACGATCAGGAATTTACGCTGCTGCCGATCTCCCATACAACGCAAAATGCGCACATTGAGGTGCAAATTACTCCGGACGGAGAGTTCCACTCCGCAGAGGTGATCGATAAGAGCGATGCCAGCACGTTAATTCCCTGTACCGAAGATTCCGCAAGCCGCGCCGGAGCGAAGGTGGCCCCCTATCCGCTGCACGATAAACTGAGCTATGTTGCAGGCGATTTTGTCACCTACGGAGGGGAAATCAAGAAGGAAGATCCCTTCGCAGCGTATATCAAGCAGTTGGGAGAGTGGGTGGAATCCCCTTATGCCATTCCTAAAGTGGTCAGTATCTACCGCTATTTGCGCAGAGGCAGGCTAATCGAGGATTTGGTGAAGCACCGGGTTTTGTATGCAGATGCGAATAACCGACTGCTCGACAAGTGGGAGCAGGAGGGTGTGAAGCCCCCTATTTTCTCCGTAATGGTTGGCGGTCCAGAGGGCTTGTTCGTTCGGTTTAACGTCCGTTCGGACGATGATTTTAACGTCGTGTGGAAAGACCCGGAAATGTACGATTCTTTCATTCAATACTACGGCAGTCGGTTGGGCGACGAGGACTTGTGCTATGTGACGGGGCGGCGGCAGCCGGGAACGGACAAGCATGCGAATAAAATCCGCAACGCAGGCGATAAAGCGAAGCTGATCTCAGCCAACGATACGAGCGGGTTTACATTCCGGGGACGATTCGCTTTGAGCCGGGAAGCAGCGAGTATCAGCTACGAGGTGTCCCAGAAGGCTCACAATGCGCTGAAGTGGCTGATTAATCGCCAAGGCAAAATTATTGACGGACGCGTGTTTCTCGTCTGGGGAAATACCGAACTGGATCAGCCGGGGATGACCGAGGATTCGTTCTCGCTCGCGCCGGAAACCGTACAGGTTAAGGAAAGAATATCATACACCTATCTCGAGTATGCGAGGGAAGTCGCCAAGGCGCTCGACGGGTATCGGAGCCGGATTGCGAAGGAGTCTGGCGAGAACGTCAATATTCTGATTTTGGACTCGGCGACAACGGGGCGTATGGCTGTACTTTATTACCGTAATATGGACAAGCGGTTGTACATCAATCGGCTGGTCAAGTGGCATTCCACGCACGTCTGGCTGCATCGTTATCGGAAAAATGAGGCGGGAGAGTTCATCCAGTTTTACGGGGCGCCGGCACCGAGGGATATTGCTTTTGCGGCGTATGGGCCGCGGGCGGACGATAAGATAGTCAAAGGGCTGGTGGAGCGCATCTTCCCGTGCATCGCGGACGAGCGCAAAGTTCCCGAGGACATTGTCAGAAGCGCAATTCATAGAGCCTCCAATCCGGTCGCGCTCGACAACTGGGAATGGGAGAAAACGTTAAGCATTGCCTGTGCTCTGATTAATGGGGAGGAGGAATTAAACGTGTCATTAGACGAGGGCAACAATCAACGGGATTACTTGTTTGGCCGCTTGCTGGCCGTTGCCGATGTGCTCGAAAGGCGGGCATTAGGCCCGGAGGAGACACGAGCAACCAATGCGATTCGTTATATGAACGCTTTTGCCAGACATCCGGAGAGAACCTGGAGCACGATTCAGTCCTGCTTGCAGCCTTATCAGGCTCGACTGGGTACGAAGGGGACTTATCTGTCGAAAATTATAGATGAAGTGGCTTCAAAGATTCAGATTGCAGACTTCAACAACAGGCCGTTATCCGGGCTTTACTTGTTAGGCTTCTATAGCCAGCGGCATGAACTCTATCAGAAGAAAGATAACCCAGAGGGTGCAGCGGAAACATCCAAATAAGAGGGAGAGATCGAGATGACGATTTTGGATCATAAAATCGATTTTGCAGTTGTTCTGTCGGTAACGAAAGCGAACCCGAACGGAGACCCGCTGAACGGCAATCGCCCACGGCAAAATTATGACGGCTATGGCGAGATTTCGGACGTTGCAATCAAGCGTAAAATCCGCAACCGGCTTCAGGATATGGGGGAAGCGATTTTCGTGCAGTCCAACGATCGGAAGTCAGATGCCTATGGCAGCTTGAGAGAGCGGGCCGACGCTAACGCCGAACTGGAGAAGATTTTGAAATCGAAGTCGGCGTCCAATGACGAGTTTGCCAGAATCGCTTGTCTGGAATGGCTGGATGTTCGCAGCTTCGGCCAAGTCTTCGCTTTCAAAGCGGATAAGGGCGGTTCCAGCGTGTCCGTCGGCGTTAGAGGCCCCGTGTCGATCCATACGGCGACAAGCCTGGACCCGATCGATATTACGAGCACGCAGATTACGAAGAGCGTCAATTCCGAGCCCGGCAAGGAGAGAGGCTCCGATACGATGGGGATGAAGCATCGGGTTGATTCCGGGGTTTACGTTTTCTACGGGAGCATCAACACGCAGTTGGCTGAGAAAACAGGTTTTACGAACGAGGATGCCGAGAGGATCAAGCAAGCGCTGATTACCTTGTTTGAGAACGACGCCTCCTCGGCCAGACCGGAAGGAAGTATGGAGATTCACAAGGTGTACTGGTGGGAGCATCGCTCCAAAATGGGTCAATTCTCATCTGCAAAGGTTCATCGTTCCCTGTCTTGGGAGAAGCTGTCCGAGGAGCCGAAGGGATTTACCGACTACGAGTTTAAGGTGCAAACGCTGGAAGGGCTAACTGTCGAGATAATCGATGGACAATAAAGAAGACGATTATTTGATGCTGTCAGGCATTCAACATTTTCAGTTTTGCAAACGGCAGTGGGCTTTCATTCATATCGAGCAGCAATGGGAGGAAAATGTTCGAACGATTGAGGGCCAGCACTTGCACCGGAAGGCGGATCAGCCGTTCACGCGGGAGAAGCGGGGAGATCGGCTGATCGTTCGGGCGATGCCGGTCAAATCGAATCAGTTGCAAATTTCGGGCATCTGCGATGTAGTCGAGTTTATCCGCGATGATCGCGGCGTGGAAATTGCAGGTACGGAAGGGAAGTTTCTCGCGTATCCGGTGGAGTACAAGCGGGGCCGCCCGAAATCGAAGGATGAAGATATTTTGCAACTGGCTGCCCAAGCGATCTGTCTGGAGGAAATGCTGCTCAGTCCCGTCGATACCGGCTACTTGTTTTACAACGAAATCAAGCAAAGAGTCGAAGTTACGCTAACGATTGAAGTCAAGGAGAAGGTGAAATCGGTCTTTGCGGAAATGCAGGATTACTATCAGCGACGACATACGCCGAAGGTGGCAACCGGCTCCTTCTGCCGAAGCTGCTCCCTTGAATCGATCTGTCTGCCGGAATTGATGAACAAACGAACGGTAAAAAGCTATGTCGAAGGGAAAATCAGAGAATGAAAAAGCTGCTTAATTCTTTGTTTGTGACCCAGCCGGACGTTTATTTATCGCTGGACGGCGACAATATCGTGCTGCAGAAGGAGCAGGAGAAGCTGGGCAGAGTGCCGTTGCACAATCTGGAGTCGGTTGTTTCGTTTGGATATACCGGCGCCAGCCCTGCCCTGATGGGATACTGTGCGGAGCGCAATATTTCCCTGGTGTTTCTCACGATGAATGGTCGATTCCTCGCTCGCGTTATTGGGGAAAGCCGGGGCAACGTGGTTCTGCGGAAGAAGCAGTATCGCGTGTCGGAGGACGAGATGCAATCTGCGCATATCGCGCGTAATTTTATCGTCGGCAAAATCTACAACCAGAAGTGGATGATTGAAAGAGCGACCCGGGATTATCCGCTGCGCGTGGATGTGGAGAAGTTCAAGGAGGTTTCTCAGCAGCTTTCCGCTATTATTCTGGAGGTCAGAGCCTGCGAGGATTTGGAAAGATTGCGGGGATTGGAAGGGCAAGCCGCGATTAGCTACAACAAGCTGTTGGATCAGATGATTCTTCAGCAGAAGGAAGACTTTTATTTTCACATTCGTTCCCGGCGCCCTCCTCTCGATAACGTCAATGCGATGCTGTCGTTTGCCTACACACTCTTGGCCAACGATGTGGCGTCTGCGCTGGAAGGTGTCGGTCTGGACGCTTATGTTGGGTTTCTGCACCGCGATCGCCCGGGTCGAGCTTCCTTGGCCTTGGATGTCATGGAGGAATTAAGAGGCGTCTATGCGGACAAATTCGTTCTTACTCTCATTAATAAGCGTATGGTGAGCAAGGATGATTTCCTGAAGAAAGAAAACGGCGCCGTCATCATGAAGGATGAAGCCAGGAGAAGCTTCCTGAGTGAATGGCAGAACAAGAAGCAGGAGAAAATCACACACCCGTATCTGGGGGAGAAAATCTCATGGGGACTGCTGCCTCATGTGCAGTCATTGCTGTTGGCGAGGTATTTACGAGGGGACCTGGATGAGTATCCGCCTTTCTTATGGAAGTAGGTGAACTGGAATGCTTGTGCTTATCACGTACGATGTCAGCACCGTGAGCAGCGCCGGACAGCGCCGACTGCGACAGGTTTCGAAAGCTTGCTTGGCGTATGGCCAGCGCGTTCAAAACTCCGTCTTCGAGTGTATCGTAGACGCTGCACAGTTTACGACATTAAAGCTTAAGCTCATTGATCTTATCGACGAGGAGACGGACAGCCTCAGATTCTATCAATTGGGTAACAACTACAAGAGCAAAGTGGAGCACGTCGGAGCCAAACAGTCTCTCGATTTGGAGGGACCTTTAATTTTCTGACGGAGGGGGTTGACGGGGGAGTCGATGCTTCTCTTGGTGCTAAAATCGGTGCGAATCTCTGGTGCGAATGTGAGGCTCACATGATTTCCCCGGGGGATTCGCACCAGAAAACAGTTAATTTATTGGGATTTAATTGAATTTTCTGAGTGGTTATCTGTGAATTAAGTTGATTTACGTGATTTGATGCAAGAAAATAGGCTGTTTTCGCCTTTTTGTGCTCAAAATCGCTGTCGCATCCCACGCGGATGCGTGGATTGAAATCTCTTCTGGATCAGGGGGGCAGCCGCCGCCGTCAGTCGCATCCCACGCGGATGCGTGGATTGAAATTTACGTTGATCGGGCTATTGCGTCGGATAGAGGGTCGCATCCCACGCGGATGCGTGGATTGAAATTCAATGGGGCACAGGAGTACCGGATCGGCAGCCGTCGCATCCCACGCGGATGCGTGGATTGAAATATTGTCCAGTCGCGCCATTCGTTACTTGTTCATGTCGCATCCCACGCGGATGCGTGGATTGAAATGAACAGCGGCGTCGCTAACGTGTTCCGCAATTCCGTCGCATCCCACGCGGATGCGTGGATTGAAATCACAATCGATTTGGCACAATGAGCATTTCCCATAGTCGCATCCCACGCGGATGCGTGGATTGAAATTAAGGAGGGAATATATTGATTACTCAATACGATGGTCGCATCCCACGCGGATGCGTGGATTGAAATTT
>Ga0256901_1001039_pt1 | contig 14507 bp, 10 predicted proteins | sample MC6MC0689MT_FD_190200 | JGI IMG/M metagenome (GOLD analysis project Ga0256901, IMG submission 190200) | Metatranscriptome of enriched soil aggregate microbial communities from Iowa State University, Ames, United States - MC6-MC0689-MT... | ecosystem: Environmental > Terrestrial > Soil >... | reverse complement strand
TACCCTTCCCTCGCGCAGGTAAAACGCCCGCCAGATCGAGCTCGGCTGCGATTGCGCGCAGCGACATGCCCGGATTTGCCAGTGCGATCGCAGCAACCAGCTTCACGGTGCGATCGGTGGTGCTGCGCCGTGAGGTGCGGGAAGCCAGTTCCGGTGGTGCTATCTCTGCATCGATCAGCAATCGAACAGCACGACGCAGGCGTTCGACTGTCCACTGCTGACCCTGTCGGTTGAGAACTTCGACCACATTGTCCCATGAATGTTCGGGCCGCAACTGTTGCACCACCGGCAACCACATCGGTGACGAGGCCGTTATAGTTGCCAGAAACGAACGGCGTCGCGCCATTGCCGTCGCGCGAATAGCATCGGCCCGCCCCTCGCGAAGGCCAGGATTTCCGGATAGACGGCCATGCTGTCTGGCAGCGTGTACACCTTTCTTCGTGCGCTCCGATAACAATGATCGCTCAAGCTGAACCACTGAGCCAAGGATATTCAGAGCGAACTTCCCTTCGGCGGTTGCGGTGTCGATCCGGTCATGGACAGAGCTGAAAAATACCCCACGCGCGTCAAGATCTTCGAGAAACACCAGGAGCTCCCGCGTTGAAAGCCCGAGCCGGTCAAGCCTGGTCACCACCAGAGTGTCCCCCGCCGCAAGCAGTCGCAATGCGCTTGCCCGGTTCGTGTGGCTATTTGTTTCGGCACCATCAACGTCCTGATAGATCCGTGTGCAGCCAGCTGCGCGCAATTCTGTCAGTTGCGCGCTGTCGTGGGCCTCTTCGCGGTTGAGCCGCGCATAACCAATGATCTGCTGTTGCTGCAGCGACTGCTCGCGCGGTTCGTCAGTGGGCATGGCCGCTACCAATTCCTGTTATAATCCATTTGTGCAGTTTGTATGCGTCTTTAATCCTATGTTTGCAAGTGCGTTTTATATCGCGATTGCGCGCGCTGTGGGCGCAATTTCATGTCGCATCCCCATAATTAGCCTGTCACATGCAAAAGGCCACTCTGCAGCCCTTCATGGGATAAAGCGCGACTCTCGTGGATGGATAACAAATGGCGTACCGAACTCTGGGATTTATGGTCGGCCAGGCTTGCTGCTGTGCTGAAAAATGACTATTATTTTGCTAACAGGGCCTGGGAGTCGCGCACACGACAAACAATTCGGTGTTTCCCGGTCGTCCGGCCAAAGATTACGAGCGTATTATAATTGGTCGCTCTGGCTAAAATTATATGCGTTTTAGCTTTCAGAACAGCTAAATATACCCGCTTTTGCATATACTTACGTAGCAGAGTCATACGCCCGCCAGTTTTCGCCCCAAGGGTATCCTCTTAAGCCTCGATGCAACGGTACGGTCCGTCGGGTCAATGATTTCTGTGTTGTGAATCTGTGCCGGAACGCTCCCGTGATATAGTTGGGTTGTGCGCTGCGGCAACTGTTCATAAACAGCTCCTCTGTTGCATCTGTGCGGTTCGTGCAGATGCGGAACATGATCGGGACGTGTGTCCCTCCCCTTCCCCATATCGACCGATTGCCGCTATTCAGCCCCGAAGCGATGCATGTCCGGTTTTCGATTGAGCGACTTCGCGTCATCGCTGCGCCCGATAAACTCTGCTGTGCGGATTGCGACCCCGGCCCTTTTGCCCGGGATTCTTTCTGATGCGGCCGCGCACAAATTCGCTCTATAGTCTCACCTATCGGGCCGATGTAGGTTCGTGATTATACAGTTGCGTTTGGATCGCGTCGGGCAAGCGAGATAGCTACGACGGATCAGTTGCATGCCGTCGTGCGATCCTCCCCGTTATACTCCGTTGAACGGGTCCAGCTATTATGGATAGTCTCGCGCATCAAGCGTCAGCTCAAAGCCCCGGCTGGGTTCCTTTGTTCGGAACAGGATCGTCCGCGCGCAATACACCGCAGCGGCGGGCCAAAGATTACGCGCACCACACTTCACGGAGCAGGTCCGAAAGCTCTTGGTTCGCAGGCCAAAAGCGCTGGAGCATCGACATACGATGCTTGTCAACATCATCGAAGTACAGAAGACTGCAACAACCGGTATTCCAGGCGATAGCTCTCGCAGGGTCGGTTCGGACAGGCGCATCAGCAGTTCCGTGCAATTCGATGCGACGCGGGCCATACAGTCGGGTCTGGCGCGCCAACCCCAGACCGAAGCGGTGTACGCGGGGTAATGATCCGTGGGTGTGTATGGTGAAGGGCCAAAGAGGCTGCCCTCAGCTGTGAAGGCAAAATTGTCAGCACGTGTCATGTTGGAGGTCGCGTCTGCAATAGCAACCACTGCACAAGTGCCCGCTTTTGTCGTCAGGGTCCGGCTGCTGCAGCACGATGTATATTGTCTGCCGTGCCGGGCGCTTCAGGTCCGCGCCGGCGCCCGGCTATTCAGAATGATGGCACGGAGGACATGGCGTCATGGCAATTATATCCGGACCGCTGGCAGCGCTGAAACCCCACACAATTGTGGTCGCAGTCTGCCTTGCCCCAGGTTGACAGCTGTCAACGAATGGTGCCGGATCAGGAACAGATCAGCCTCGCACGGCATTAGAATTTGCGGACGGAATAATTTCTTTGCCAATATGGCTGGATGGCCGGTCGAAGCTCCTTCTCAGGACGTCGGGGGCGAGGGCGAGGCGGGCTCCGGTACCCATCGAATGTGTTTGCTGCAAGCTGGCCAGCGTTGAGTTAAATCGTTCTCCTACAGCAATGACGCCTGCGTCGAAGAACCGAGCCGGCGGACCTTTCACGGGCTTGAATGCATGCCGCGCCTGGGGGCGCCAGTTATCGCCCCTTCGCGTGGAATGGAAATGCGAGCGATTAACACAGGAGCCTGAGGTCCGTTGACAGCTGTCAACGCAATTGACCACGGGCTGATCGCAGCGAAGCTGCACCAGAAAAACTCAACCAGCTCAGTATCAGCCTCAGCCACCACCGCGAGGCAAGCGCATCCGGTTCATTGTTTGTAAGTTTGCTGGGGCCAGAATAGATCGGGTTTGCAATCGTGCTTGACCCGGGAACGGATGACCTTTTGTCCCCATTTCAGCCTTCGTAAACTGTTGAAGCCGTTCGCCGTTGACAGCTGTCAACGGCATTGACCTTGCTATTTTTGTTAGTGGAACGTGACTTCGTTGCGCCGGTTTAACAAGCCGGTCAGCCGCTATAACGCGACCTTTCACCTTGGAACTATAGGCTCGCATCAGCCAGTGAACTGGCGGGCGATAAAAAGCACGCTGTTCAGCGACGGGCTTTGTTGCGGCGGCTATCGGGCTGGCTATTCGCCCCCCCCCGGCGTTACCCAACAACATCTCTGCCAGGCGACGCCGCCGTTGACAGCTGTCAACGGCGGCGTCGATCACTGCTTCGTGCGATGTGCGTGGCGAGCGTACGTATTCCTACTCACGCTTCCCACCTCCTGGCATGCACCTGTTTTTCGACGCACCGAACAATGCGCGCGGTTCGCCAGCCAACAATAAGCGGCATTCGACCGGTATGGATGCGCAACCATCGCACACGCTGTGCAGACGCTGGAGTACCGGCACAAACCGCAATTCACGACCGTAATTCTGCGGATTGGATTTGCGCCCGGATCGGCTCGTTGACAGCTGTCAACGCAGTTTGCCGCAGTAACTGCTTCCGGTATCTGATGAGAGCCGGAGGATCTCAGATTACTCCATCGTTAGACAGCGCCTGATCGGCAGCCTTCAGACTGATACAGTGGGCTTACAAAGCTGGGCCGCCCATCCAATTCACCTCGACCCGGAACAGGCGTGTCATACACTCCTCTTCAAAAAGCTAAAGGCGAAGCCAACCGTCCGGAGTTACTTTCGTTCAGTTCTGCACGCCAGCCCGGATGCATCTTTGACAGCTGTCAACGCCATCGCCGAGATTCTCCCTCGCCCGGCCATGGGCACCGTCTAAACTGATACTGCCCCTCGTCACACCCTACTCAATCAGCATGCTGCGAACCAATGTGCTGAACAGCTTTTCTGGAACAAAGACTAAGTCCAACAGCACGGCAACCTGGAAGAGCTTTGTCACCTGCTTGACGACAGGCAGTGACGGAAGAAGCGATCAGTTCGGCACTGTTACCATCCAGCTCATTACCCGTGTTCGACTGCCACTTTCAGCCCCGGCCGCAAAAGTGTCGGTCGAAGTGGTGTCATCCCTCGCATCACAAAGCCCTTCAAGACGATTGCCCGCTGGTGACCACATGCAAGAACCGGCTCGCACTATAATCATGCCGAACCCACGCAGCACGACGACAACCGGGAGGCTGCGCGGCAGCATCGTTGATGGCATCTTATGCTTCCAGCCAAAGGGCGCATGGAGAAGTTACAATTCAGGGCCATCATTCTGTAGCGCTGCAGGCGCAATCGGATCTCGTCGTTGACAGCTGTCAACAACGGCAGCGACAGCCTCTTCTGGTACGCATCAGGAACCCAAGGTGATACCAGTTTCCGTAGAATGACAGTTCAGGCCAATTATACTTCTCCTGGGATGAGGCCATATCATGCATCCTGCCTCAGTCAGGTCAGTGTGAAGTCATCAGCTTTGGGCAACCTTATTGAGATGCGACGCACGAACGTGCGGTCCCTTTATGGACTCCCATTAATACGTCAGCTGGTCATTTGAATGTAAAGGGTGCGCCGCCAAGCCAACGACTGCGCAACGAACCCCTGGTCTCTCGTCTCTTGCTTAAACGCCAAATCTCCTCGAGGCGCTCGTTGACAGCTGTCAACAAACAACCCTCGCCCCGCATTCAGCACGAAGAGGTTGCTGCGTTCAAATCGATATCGTAAGCCGGTTCCCGCTTAGCCGTACCGTTCTCTTAATCCACGACAGCCACCATTGCCTGAGATCGGGTCTTAAAACCATGAACGGCGGCGAAAGGGCGAAAGCCGTACGCCGATACCTGGAGCCAGCGCTCTCCATCCCTGTGGCGCTGCAGGCGTTCTGTTCCAAAAATGTCAGCGCCCACACATGGATGCTTTGCGCGGATCTCAATCGCCGTGCATGGTGAAGTCACAGCACTCCCATCACTTTAACTGATGTCACCGCCGCAATTAACTTCACTCACCGGGATAAGTTAAACTGCATCGGGACTGATCCGAAATATTTGCTCAACTGGCGAACGGGGCGTTGACAGCTACCGCAAACGGGCCTGACCGATCGACTCAGCTTATCCAGGCACAAATTTACTTCAGAAATATTTCATGCAGGCTCGTTAAGGTTTTGTTAACCAAAAATAGATTGCCTCAATATCAGAATCGGAGCATTTTGATCAGCGCATATCTTTATTGTTATTTGAAATATGCGCTGATAAGGACTTTAAGAATGTATCCGCCGAAAAACAATGAACAGCAACTGCCCGACAGCCTTCAGTCCCTGATTGAGGCCGATGCGGAAGAGCTGTCAAAAAGACTCCAAGCGCACCAGCTAAGGATATTCCCGCCGACAGCGCAAAAGTCAATCCGCAGCTTTACACCATCAGAAGCTGCGTCATTCATTGGTGTAGCTGAAGGTTACCTGCGACAGATCGTGTCCGAAGGGCACGGGCCTGCGCCGCAGAGCAACGGGCGTCGTATGTACTCGATTAACGACATCGACGCGTTGCGTAAACTGCTTGACGAAAGCTCCCAGAAAACGCACGGCAAATATATTCGTCATCGCAAGGGCAGCGAGAAGCTTCAGATTATTTCGGTCATGAACTTCAAAGGCGGATCGGCAAAGACCACCACCTCTGCGCATCTGGCCCAGTATCTTGCGTTACGCGGTTATCGCGTTCTGGCGATCGACCTTGATCCCCAGGCGTCTCTGTCTGCGATGTTTGGCCATCAGCCGGAGCTTGATGTGCACAGCAACGACACGCTTTACGGTGCCATCCGGTATGACGAACAGCGGCGCCCAATAACGGATATTGTTCGTTCTACCTACACTCCCGGCCTTCATGTCATTCCTGGCAATCTTGAGCTGATGGAATTTGAACATGAGACGCCCAAGATTCTTGCGGAGCAGAAGAACGAAGCGATGTTCTTTTCACGCATTGGCAGCTGTCTTGCGCTGGTCGAAGACCAGTACGATGTCGTTGTTATCGACTGTCCACCACAGATGGGTTTTCTCACGCTTTCAGCGCTATGTGCAGCAACATCTGTGCTGATTACCGTGCATCCGCAAATGCTGGACGTTATGTCGATGAGCCAGTTCCTGCACATGACGTCAGATTTGCTGGCGGTTGTAGAGAAGGCAGGCGGCAACACACAATATGACTGGATGCGTTATCTCATCACCCGCTACGAGCCTAATGATGCGCCACAAAACCAGATGTCGGGTTTCCTGCGTTCCATATTTGGCAACCGTGTACTCGAAACCCCAATGCTGAAATCAACGGCAGTATCGGATGCAGGTCTGACAAAGCAAACCCTTTATGAAGTGGATCGTTCAGCCTTCTCGCGTGGCACCTATGACCGCGCGCTTGAATCGTTGACAGCTGTCAACGCCGAGATTGAAGAGCTGATCCGGTTAACATGGGGACGGAACTGATCATGGCGCGGAAGAACATTTTTGATTTTTCTCCTTCGGGCGACAACAACGTGAATGACACCACTCATCCGGCGCAGTCGCGATCCGATCGTCCACTCGCCGGCCTCGAACGGGATCGCACAACAAAGCCAGCTGCACTGGGAGCAATTTCTCAGTCTCTGGAGAAGATCAATGAGCGTTCGGCGCGTGCGGAAGAAATCGAAAGACAGCTGGCATCCGGCGAGACCATTGTCGAAATCGAGACCGATCTGATTGACGCATCATTTGTGTCCGACCGTCTGGGATACGACGATGAAGATCAGCAGCGACTGATCGAACAGATCCGCGACACAGGTCAGTTGGTTCCGATCCTGGTACGACCGCATCCTGATGACGCGGAGCGCTATCAGATCGCGTATGGCCACCGTCGTGTTGCAGCGCTGCGTCATCTCGGACGTAAGGTACGCGCTGTTGTTAAACTGTTGACGGATGAAGAGCTCATCGTACATCAGGGCCAGGAGAATAACACGCGTTCAAACCTTTCCTTTATTGAAAAGGCGATGTTTGCGTCTGCTCTGGAAGAGCAGGGGTTCTCCCGCGAGGTGCTCTTTCAGTCGACCGGTATTGATAAAGCCATTCTTTCCAAGATGATCAGCGTCGTCAGGCTTATCCCGGCCGACGTTATCCGCAAAATTGGGCGCGCGCCGTCGATCGGTCGCAACCGGTGGGAAGAAATCGCAGCGCTGATTGCTGATTTACCAGCCGACAGCACGTTGACAGCTGTCAACACGCCAGCATTTGAAGAACTCTCGACTGATGATCGCTTTCAGCTGGTCTTCGACAGTCTTAAACTATCGAAGACGAAGGCTGATATACGCAAGCCACCAGAAATCGCACCAGCTTTGCGTAACGGTGTACAGCCTGTGCTTATTAAAAAGGCGAACAGGAAAGTGCAGTTTACCTTCGACGAGAAGGTAGCTCCGCAATTTGCCGAATTCATCGAGTCACGGCTCAGCGAACTTTATGATGATTTTCTCAATCAGGACGTATCATCGTAATCGCTGCGTCAGCGACCATCGTAACCGCAATCAGAAATCACTGAACCAACTGGAGATTTAACCGCAAAAGAAAAAGGCCCCCAAAACGTTGCCGTCATGGAAGCCTCTCTAACCTTAGCAAGTACGAGAATCGCATTTCCGTGAATCACTGTCAAGAGATCAGGCCCATTTTGGGAGTGGATTTCTTTTGCCTTTTTATAAGGTGAAGGGACATGCATATTCTGGAGACTATAACGTCCGCGTTTCGCGGGCGAAGGGTTTCGCTTGCCCAGTTGCAGGCCAGAACCAGCGTACAAAAGGAAGAGCGAACAGCAAACCGCTGGACACTCTTTAAGCAACTCTGCATCGCGAAATCGGTGTTTGGCGTCAACGACCGCTGCCTCGCGGTCCTCAACGCTCTGCTATCATTTTACCCTGACAATGAAATCGGACGAAAGCATGGACTTGTGGTGTTCCCATCAAACCGCCAGCTGGCGTTGCGGGCTCATGGTATGCCTGAATCCACGTTGCGACGTCATCTTAGCGTGCTTGTTGCAGCGGGACTGATTGCTCGCCGCGACAGTCCGAATGGCAAACGCTACTCTTACAAAGACCGTGCCGGTCAGGTCGAGGAAGCTTTCGGATTTTCTTTTGCTCCCTTGCTTGAGCGTGCTGAAGAAATTGAACGAGCTGCTGAGAAACTCCAGAGCGACAGACTCCAGCTCAAGAGAAAGCGTGAGCAGATCACTCTGATCCGTCGGGAGATTGTCCAGCTTATCGAAACTGCATGCAGTGAACATCCATCGGCACAGCTGGAGGAAGCGAGCAACAGGTTTGCAGCCATCAGCAACGATATGCCACGCCGCGCAGGCATCGACGAACTCGATCAAATTTTCTCTGCATTTGCGGAAATTCACAACGATCTGGTTAATTCATTGAAATCTTTCGATAATACAGAAAAAATGAGCAGCAGTGATGCTCAGAATGAGCGGCACTATAAAGAATCCCTGACTGAATCCTTTATTGAATCTTCAAATTTAAAATCATTTGATCTGAGAGCATCTTTTCCGGCAACGACAGCTCCTTGTGATCAACCAACCCAACCGGGTCGTGTTGCACCAGTGTCGCTTGATCTGGTTGTGCGAAGTTGTCCGGCTATTCGGGATTATGCTCAAAACGGAATTACGACATGGCGCGATCTCCTTGACGCAAGCCGAGCCGTCGCCCTGTTCCTTGGTATAACTGACACCGCTTACCGCGACGCGACCTTTGTTATGGGCAGGGAAGGCGTGTCAGCTGTCATTGCCTGGCTTTTGCAGCGTATCGACAGGATCAGCTCGGCTGGTGGCTATCTTCGATCACTGACGCAGAAAGCCAGAGAAGGAAATCTGTCCATTGGGAAGCTGCTTACAGTTCCCGGCGTCGCTGGGCCTGCCGTCAGGTACGAATATTGAACACAGGGCAACCTGGCTACGCAAATGGCAACCGAACTGCACATCGGTTATAATAACGCAGACTGGTTTCTGAGACGGAGGACGATGTAGGGACTGTCGAAAGGCGACATGCCGGCTGGAGCATCTGTGTCGCCCGGCGATCGGGGCTTTATAGTTGCAAGGAAACGATGAAGCCGCAGGCGTTGTCTTGGGTTGGCTGGTGAAGAGTGCTGTCGTCTCGTAAGCTGGCGACAGGGGCGGGGAACCAGCATCGACTGTCACATGATGGTGTGTGTTCCCGGCGCCAGTCAAAGACTGACGTGTACAATAAATGCGCGAGAAAAGGGTTGTTTGTACGCGTTATTACGCGGCAAAGGAGATGGTCACAGGCGTTGTTTTAACCCAATCCCTGAGCAACTGACTCTGTCAGAGAAGCTGGGCTTACCTGCACCTTTAAAGCAATGCAGGATCAATCGGTGAGACGTTGACAAATCCGCACCCCGAAAAGGCACGGATTGACGTGTATGCGGCCAGACCTCAATCACTGAAGAGGGGCTGATGCGATCGATAAAACTGTGATGCAGAGACAAATGCATTCAGCCTGGGATGACTATTGTGCGGCATCAGCTGTTGGCCAGTTTGGAAACTGGCTGATAGACCGCTTGGGTCTCAGCGCGCGCGCCATTGTCAAACCAGTGCTTTTGCCATGATCTCCACGAGGATGTCTTCGTCAGCCAGACGGGCTTCGACTGTGGCCCGGGCGGGGAGCGCCGCCGGATCTATCCACTCCCGCCAGGCATCGTTCATTTCATCAAAGTGATCGACATTTTTCAGCCAGATGTTAACGCTGACGAGACGGGTTTTATCCGTTCCGGCGAGGGAAAGGTAGTAATCGATCTGCTGAAGGATATCGGCTGTCTGTTCTTTCACACCGCCACTGCGGTCTTTGGGCGTAAGACCGGAGAGGAAAGCAAAGCCGTTCGCAACGAGGACTTTGCTGAGGATATCGGTTGTTTCAAAGCGCGTGATCATGGGATCTCCTGTTTGAGAGCTGCAAGTTAGCGGTGAGGGGATGTCTGGCTAGCGTGTGCCGACACTTAATCCGAACAGACGGGGTAACTGGGCGAGGGCGAGGGCTGTTTTACCTCGATGCTGGCCCAGATCATCTGCATCCTCCGTCGAGAGGATACCCCAGCGGATCGCGCGCCCTCCGATAAACCGGAAAGGTTCTGCGGGAAATCTGGGACGGTTGCGGGTACAGAATGGTAGTTCGGTCCAGTAATCTTTCTTTCCGAGCACCAGGGATGCCAGGCACTGCCCACCAATATAGGTCGGGTTGACCCCATGTCCGGAGTAGCCGCTCGCATAATGGATGCGCGTGCCGGGAATGGTAGCAAAATAGGGCAGGCGATCGGAAGCCACATCAATCGGTCCGCCCCAGATGCCTGCCATCGACACCGAATGCAAAGAGGGCAGAAGACGATTTTTTCCCTGCACCACGCGGTTTGCCGAAGGACGGCTGCGGTAGAGTTGGGGTGATGTTGTGTTAGCGCCGAATGCAATCGGACCTGATCCTGATCCCATCAGGATGCGATTGTCCGGTGTTTTGCGGAAATAATGAACGAACATACGCGCGTCAGTGAGACTTTGATCGCCGGTCCAGCCGGTTGATTCAAGATCCCTTCCGGCAGGTTCGCTCATTCCGGCGTAACTCGAAAACAGCGTGACATAGGGGGCAACTTCCTTTAGTCGCATCAATTCGACATTGGTCGCAAGAACAACCTCTCGCGCAACGATCGCGCCATGCGGGGTCGATACAAGGTTAGGCGTGCCGGACTTGAAGCGAACCATCGGTGTATGTTCATAGAGGCTGACACCGAGAGCAATTGCCTGGGCTCTGAGTTCCCTCACGAGCCGGCCTGGATGAATTGTCGCTCCTTCGGGATAATAAATACCGCCGCGGAAAGCCGGTGTTTTGCAGATATCCTGGACTGCGGCGGCTGTCAGGATCTGCGCTGAGTCTGGCGCACCAAGCCGTGCAGCATCACGCGCGGCCTGTGCAATGGTCGCGTCCTGCGCTGGTGAGGCTGCCACCATCACATTTCCGGCTTCACGCCACCACAAATCGTCATGTGCCGTCCGCGCGAATGCCCTGAGTGCGTTCTGGGCTTTTGTACCGGCCCGCGCAACCTCCAGCGCAGCATTCGCACCAAGGCGCGCAGCGATGCCGGGGAGAGATCCCCAGTATCCGCCTACCAGTCCGCCATTCTTCGCGCTTGCTCCGGAACCGCAAATTTTTGCTTCAATGAGCACAATTTTCAGTTCCGGGCACCGCTGCCGCAATGAAATTGCCGTCCACAGGCCGGTAAAGCCGCCACCTACGATAGCGACGTCGGCCGTGACAGACCCGTTTAAACCAGCTGCATCCTGCTCGGCGCGACGGTGTGCGAGCGCTTCCTTCAGCCACCAGGACTGGTCGCTGATGATAAGCTGGTTGTTAGGAGCAGTGTTACCCATCATATCTGTCTCAAAGTATGGGTGACACAGCACCCCTTTGTTTGTCGATTTTCGTGCGTGTGCGGGCTCACGAGCGCGTCAGCCCGGCTCGCTTCTGCGCTGCCATCATCGTGGTGTGAGATCGGCACCAAACCATTTGAGTGTCAGTTTTCCCAGCGATCCGTCTGCAATTGCAGATTTGAGGGCTTTGTTGTAGTCGCTGAGCAGTTCTGTATCCTGCTTGCGCATTGCTGCGGCCACGCCAGGTCCAAACACACCGCCACTAAAAATTGGCCCTGCGGTTGAGAAGTCGGTCAAAGCCGGCTTTTCCAGGGTCGCTTTAGCCACTGTTACGGTTGCAAACACAGCGTCGACACGTCCTGTGCTCAAATCCAGATCATGGGCTTCAGTCGTTTTGTATTCGCGAATTTCTGCAACATCCGCGAAATACTGATCGAGAAAATTGGTGTTCGTTGTTGAACCCTGAACACCAATGACTTTGCCTTTCAGACGGGCCCTGAGCTGCTGCATGCGCTGGTCCTGCGCGGGATCGTCAGCATCGAGACTGACCAGCGTTCCACGTTCTGGTAGTGTGAAAAGATCGTTTCCCCTTGCAGTTATGATTGTCGATGAGGTCGGAGCGTAAATATCCGAAAACGCGACGACTTCCTTACGTTTGTCGGTCACGCTCATTGCAGCCATGATCACGTCGATCTTACCAGCGTTCAATGACGGTATCATGCCGTCCCAATCCTGACTGACGATATCGCAGCGATACGGCATGCGTCCGCACAAATCCTTTGCGAGATCGATTTCAAAACCATCCAGTGTGCCATTCGGACGGGTGATGCTCCACGGAGCATAAGCCCCTTCGGTTGCGATCCGTATTGATTTTTCCTGCGCCCTCGCCTGTGGCGGTAAAAGCAGGGCAGCAGCAAGGCCAGCCAGAGTCATGGCAGCTGTTCGCTTCATTTCATTCTCCTCCCGTTCCCTATTCACTTCCCAACGCCTGTGAACTTCCCGGAACAAACTGGTTTTAAAGGAGCCTGCACTGTGATTAAATCCAAAAAATCAGATCTTTACGTGACCTTATCTTCACCTTAATGAAGAGTATATCCAGTGGCCAATACGAATTTTGCCAGTGCCTTGCACGACGTCGATATAAGACTTCTGCGCGTATTCATGACAGTGGTTGATGCCGGCGGTTTTACGGCCGCTGAACTGCCCCTGGGGATCAGCCGGTCAGCGATCAGTAAGCACATGGCGGACCTTGAAAGCCGGACTGGCCTCAAACTCTGTCACAGAGGTCGCGGAGGCTTCGAGCTGACGGAGAGCGGCAGAGAGGTCTGGGAGGCAGCAGAACAGTTGCTGCAATCACTGGATGAGTTTCGCGGCAGGATCAGCCGTCTGCATTCAGAGTTGAGGGGCAGTCTTCATATAGGCGTCGTAGACAATACGGTATCCGACCCGGCCAGTCCTCTCATCTCAGCGATGCGAAAGATGGCGATCCAGTCTCCGGGCGTTGAAATGACTTTGTCGATCATGTCATCTGCAACGATGGAGGCAGCACTGCTGGAGGACAGGATTCACATAGGGGTCATCCCGCGCCGCTCTTCTCAGCGCGATCAGCTGATCTATCGCAAACTCTACAGTGAAACGAGCCGGCTATATTGCGGGAAAGGCCATCCGCTGTATTTCCGAAACAACATCGTGGATGACGATCTCCGCAACCAGCGCATTATCTCGCCCAGTCATGCAGAGCTCCGACAGCTCATCGCTGTGCTTGGTGATGAGGTCGGGGACAATGCCGCATCTGCCATTGCCCGTAACGTGGAGGGGACGGCGATGTTTCTGCTGACTGGTCAGTATATTGGTTTTCTTCCGGCCCACGTCGGTCATCCTCTTGAAATGAATGGGTTGATCCGCCCCATTCGGGCAGATGATTTTACCGTGCATACCGCAATGGACGTTGCCTGTAGGAATCGCAGAGAGCTGAATCCGATCCTTATGAGTTTCATCGATGAGCTCAAGACTTAAGGCCAGGCAAACGCAGGCACGATAACCATCGTCTTTGCCAGCACCCGGATTTAATGCTTCATGCAAAGGTGGACGACAGAAAGTCGAGAAAAACGCGAAGTTTCGGTGCGATGTACCGACGGCTCGGATAGACGGCAAAGATTGCGGTCTCATTGGCTTGCCAGTCTTCCAGTGCAGGTACCAGCGCACCGCTGGCGAGATGTTCTGCGACATAGATACGAGGTATGAGACTGACACCAAATCCCGCAAGCAACGCGTCACGTATAACGAGGCTTGACCCGACACTCAGCCGTCCCTGAACCCTGACACTTTCGATGTTCCGGTTACGCCGAAACTCCCAGTTGTCCGCGTGATCTGAGTGGAGAAAACGGATGCACTGATGCTGTCGCAGTTCTGAAGGGTGTTGAAGTGGACCGTGCTCCGCCCAGTAGCGCGGTGACGCACAAAGCACATGCTTAAGAACCGTTAGTTTGCGTGCGATGAGACTTGTGTCTTTGAAATTATCGCTACCGCGAATGGCAAGATCATAACCATCACGGATGACGTCAACCCGCCGGTCATTGAGGTCGATATTGAGATTGATAGCGGGATACCGCTGCATGAAATCCGGAAGCGCCTGTGACAGGCCAAAAAGCGAACTGGTTAAAGGGGCAGCGATACGCAATGTACCGGCTGGCTCTGTGCGCAGTGGACCCAGGGCGCATTCCGCTTCTCCCAGGTCGTCAAGAATGCGACTGATATTATCCAGATAGTTCTGTCCCGCCTCGGTAAGATGCAGTTTCCGCGTCGTGCGGTTGATCAGCCTGACTCCAAGATAGGCTTCAAGCTCCGCAACGTTTTTGCTCACCGCCGGCGCTGACAAATTGAGCCGGCGCGCCGCCGCCGCAAAGCTTTCGAGTTCAGCCACCTGGCGAAAGACCTGAAGTGCGGTAAGACGATCCATTATATTATTTACTCATGGTGAATAGATAATTG
>Ga0256901_1001036_pt1 | contig 14553 bp, 15 predicted proteins | sample MC6MC0689MT_FD_190200 | JGI IMG/M metagenome (GOLD analysis project Ga0256901, IMG submission 190200) | Metatranscriptome of enriched soil aggregate microbial communities from Iowa State University, Ames, United States - MC6-MC0689-MT... | ecosystem: Environmental > Terrestrial > Soil >... | reverse complement strand
TGTTTTTCTCAATTTTACACAAGGTTATTGCTCCCGATAGTTTTGCCCCCGGTAATAATAATTGTGGTAATAATTGAAGAGTTAAAAATCATTTTACTTTCTGTTGGTGTATTTTATACACTGCAAAGAAGGATAATATTTTTTATAAATGCAAACGTTTGTGTTAAAATTTTTAATTTTTTCTTTAAAGGTTTGCGAAATTGGTTGATAAGTAATGTTATGGTTGTAAATTTTGTAAAAATTGAAATGGTGTTTTAATGGGTAATGCCGCTCCATCGAGTTTTAGAAAATCAATATCATTTGTAATAATGTAATCTAATTCGTAGTCAATTGCGGTGTAATAATGGATAGCATCTTCGATATCTCTGATAGAAGAATTTAAAGCACTGTATACTACTTCTGAACGTGTCTCTATAAGACTAATCAGCTTAAGTAATTCTTTTAGAAGTGCTTTTGATGTTGTAGTATCGAAATCTTTTTGAAGATAGAAAGAAACAGTTTGAATGATCGATGGATTAGTGAATGTGCTCACCTTTCTTTTTTTTGCAAGTGTAAATAATTGTAGAGCAGCATCATAACCTTTACGATTTAATAAAAAATCGAGTATGAAATTAGCATCTAAAAAGACTTTAAAATCCATATTTTTTCTTTCTTTCTTCGAAATACTCTCTTCTAAAATCAAAATCTTCTGGATAATTTGTTTTAGGTAGGTTCTTTACCATTTCAAATAAATCGGTCTTTATTTCTTTTGGTTCAGTTATCTTTTTTAAATATTCTTCCACTAATTCGGAAACACTAGCACCCATCTTAGAAGCGTAAGACTTTGCTTTTTCGAGTACATCTTGCTCAATAGTTAAATTTACTCTTGCTTTCATAATTCAAATATACGCATAATTTTGAATTAATGCGCATTACAGTTTTTTCTCAAAGCAAACACTGTTTTCAACGCCGATGTATTGCCCATAGTTAGGAATGACACGGTAACCATTCTTCTGATAAAGCGCCACTGCATCTTCTTGTCGTTTTCCAGTTTCTAATACACATTTTTGATAACCTAATTCTTTAGCCCATTTTTCTAGCTCACTTAAAAGTAAACTTGCAACGCCTTTCCCTCTAAAATCGGGTAGCGTAAACATCCGTTTTACTTCCATGGCTTCGGTAGAAAATTCTTTGATGGCACCACATGCAATTGCAACAGTTCCATCATAAACTAAAGTCACGTGGTTTATTTTATCAATTTTATTGTATTGCGAATAAAATCCATGTTCATCGCCATCAATTATGGCCAGCTCTGAATCTAAAAGTTTTACTAGTTTTATAAAATCTAAGTTCGAAGAATTGGTTCGTTTAACGGAAAATGCCATAATAAAAATCTAGAACCCAAATATAGGTTTAATAGGGTTCGGCTGACTATAAATTGGCTTTTTCTTAGTACTTTTGCCGCATATAAAACCAAAATATATCCTGATTATAATTTATAAAGATGAAAAATACCGCTTTAACCGAAAAACATATATCACTAGGAGCAAAGATGGTTCCTTTTGCTGGCTATAATATGCCTGTGCAATACCAAGGAATTAATGCTGAACATGCAACTGTACGTAATGCCGTGGGTGTTTTCGACGTAAGCCACATGGGCGAGTTTATCCTTAAAGGAGAAAATGCTTTAGACTTAATTCAGCGTGTAACCAGTAACGATGCTTCGAAACTTTACGACGGTAAAATTCAATATTCTTGCTTGCCAAATGAAACTGGAGGTATTGTAGACGATTTATTGGTTTATCGCATCGACGAGAAAACTTACATGTTGGTAGTAAATGCCTCTAACATTGAGAAAGACTGGAACTGGATCCAAAAGTTTAATAATAAAGATGTAGAGATGCACAACATTTCTGATCAAACTTCTTTGCTAGCGGTTCAAGGTCCTAAAGCTGCGGATGCATTACAATCGTTAACAGATATCGATTTAGCTTCTATGGAATATTATACTTTCAAAAAGGGCAAATTCGCAGGTGTAGACAATGTACTGGTTTCTGCAACTGGCTATACTGGTGCTGGTGGTTTCGAGGTTTATTTCGAAAACCAATATGCTGATCAAATTTGGGATGCGATTTTCAAGGCAGGTGCTGAATTTGGCATAAAGCCAATAGGTTTAGGCGCTCGTGATACCTTGCGTTTAGAAATGGGTTTCTGTTTGTACGGAAATGACATTGACGATACCACTTCTCCAATTGAAGCGGGCTTAGGTTGGGTGACTAAATTCACGAAAGAGTTTACTAATTCGGCTGCTTTGTTAGCACAGAAAGAAGCTGGTGTAACTCGTAAATTGGTAGGTTTCGAAATGATTGACAGAGGTATTCCTCGTCACGATTATTTAGTGGTTGATGCTGGCGGAAACCAAATTGGTAAAGTAACCTCTGGAACACAATCTCCTTCGTTGCAAAAAGCTATTGGTATTGCTTATGTAGCTAAAGAGTTTGCTAAAGAAGGTACAGAAATCTTCATCGACATTAGAAATAACAAAGTAAAAGCTAAAGTAGTAAAGTTCCCTTTTCTTAAGAAATAAGGTTACGAGTTACAGGTTGTGAGTTGCGAGGCTAAACTTAATATCTCATCACCTATAACTCATAACTCATAACCCACTCCAATGCCTAAAATAGAAGTTTGTTTAACGCCTGCCTTATTAGATTTGTATGCTATTGAAAACAGCATTGTTGTTGTGATTGATATTTTAAGAGCTACTTCTTCTATTACCTACGGAATTGAAAATGGCGCAGAAGCAATTATCCCAGTGATGAATGTGGAAGATTGTTTAGCCTACGCGGATAAAGGATATTTGTTGGCGGCAGAACGGAATGGCGAAGTAGTAACAGGTTACGATTTTGGTAATTCGCCATTTTCTTACACCGCAGAAAAGGTTGCTGGAAAAACCATCGTACTAACCACCACCAATGGAACGAAAGCAATGCACTTGGCACAAGAACGTGCTTTGCAGGTCATTGTTGGTTCTTTTCTTAACTTAAGCTCTATTTGCGATTATTTAAAGAAGGAAAATAAAGATGTGCTATTGCTTTGCGCTGGCTGGAAAGACAACTTCAATTTGGAAGACACTTTGTTTGCTGGTGCTGTGGTAGAACAACTTCAAAAAGAATTTAGCGTAGCTGACGATTCTAGCGTGGCTGCATTAGATATGTACCAATTGGCCAAAGACGATTTACGTGAATATCTCAAAAAATCTTCACACAGCCATCGCTTAATTAAATTGAACATCGAAGAAGATGTGCAGTTTTGCTTGAAATTAGATGTTTGTCAAGTTATTCCTGTGTTGGAGGGAGAGATGTTGGTAAAGCTTTCAGTCTAAGTTGTTCTTGTTCTCGGCAGCGCATACCTGAAAAAGATCCTTTTCTCAATTTAACATACCAAAAAATAAGAATTTTATTTTTGTGGCTGTGCTGCAAGTAACTCCTTAAAACTCTCGCTGCTCCTAATTGTTTTTAACGCTTCCTCATAAGCCAGCCAATAAATAATTTCAGCCTTCTTGGTGTCGAAAGTATTAATCTCGCCCATACCTTTAGGTTCGATAATGAGGTCGCAGAATTTCGATTTACGTTCCATATCATGGTTGATAGACATGATAGCTGCTCTTTGCATCAATTTCGTAATGCCAACAATTTTATCTACTGGTTTTAGATGGTTGCAAGTAGAACCGATAATATAATCGCAATTATTTAATAGAGGCTCAACAGGGAAGTTGTTTAGCACGCCACCGTCAACATACATCTGTTCGTCAATCATAATAGGTTTAAAAACTCCTGGAATACAAGACGAGGCATGGATAGCCCTGATTAGCGGACCCTTTGTAAAATAAGCAACAGTGCCCTCGCTAAAGTTCGTAGTGCAAATCGTCATCGGAATTTTTAAATCCTCAATGTGTGCAGGTAGGTATTCCCTAAAAATATCTCCAGTACGTTCAATATTAATTAAGCCTAATGAACCTAAAGCCGGACGAACAAATTTCATCAACCTTGTTTGCATGAAAATATTGAAAGCATCTTCTGGATCTACACCAGCAGCATAAAGAGAACCAGCGATGGAGCCTGCACTGGTACCAGTAATTTGGCTAATTTGTATTCCAGTTTTTTTCAGTGCTTTTAAAACACCTAAATGTGCTATACCTCTTATGCCGCCGCCACTTAAAACAAGACCAACCTTCATAATTTTAGATTGTAGATTTACGAATAACGATTTTTAAAAACTATCATCGGACTTTTCAATTGGGAATTTGTTACTGAATGGCAAATGAAATATATGTTTGATAGTTAATTTTTTTACTTTTTATTTTTGACTTTTAATTTAATTCGAGAGTTTAGGTTTATACTTCGATTTGGTCAATATCTTTTGAGAATCCGTATCGGCCATTAACTGCTGCAAAGTCACATCTGGATTTTCTTGCATATATTTTCTTACAATTTGCCAACCAGTCCAAACACCCAATTTTGGTGCTGAAGAATTGTTTTCTCCCAAACCGGGTGTAAAAGGACCTTCACTTAGATATACTTGTATTTTTCCATAATCAGTTTCGTAAAGCAGGTTGTTTTCTAAGTAAAAAGCCCAAATTTCACTTTCGAAATTTTTACACCAGGCCAATTGTTTATCCGTATAGCCAATTTTTACGCTATCTGGTAGGTTGTCTGGTAATACCTTCTCCATAAAATACAACACTTTACCATTATAAACCATTTTTGCCAATAAGCTGCGGTCTTCGTCTTTTTCCCTAAATAAATTCTCACGTACATAATATTCGCTTACACGGGGAGATATATATTCTGGCGTAAATCTTCTTGAAACGTAAAGAGGAATGCTTTCGATTAATGCCCCGTAGAACTTGCTGTCTTTCCCTAAAAACATATCCAATCCAATACCAGCATAATTATCGCCAATGGGTGTCTGGTAAGAAAACCCCGACAGGAAGCCTATAAAACGTGGTAAAGCAGCTTTAGGGTAATAATGTTTGATGTATTTAAAGGTTTGCGTAAGTTCTGCCTCCGCTTTTTTGAGGTTTGGAAAAACACTATCTACCTCGTGATTTAGATCGGTGTAAGCTTTATCTTCGTACAGTCCTTGCAATACTTGCTGGCTGGTATAACTCTCGTTACCAACCATTTTAAAGATAAAATCTTCATAAAATGCACCATACTTTTTACGTAGTAAACTATCTGTTAAGGCGATATCTTTTCCTTTGCCATTATAAAGATCTTTATCAAATCGTTCAACTTTTATCTCGAGGTTGATATGGCTAACATCGGGCTTATTACTTTTGTTACACGAAAAAAAAAGCACAGCGCACAGAAAAAATAGATAACTTTGGCGAAATTTTGATGAGTTTATCATTGATAACAAATATATAAAACGAATGTGAAACTGTTGTTAACTGAAAGCTTCATTACATTTAAAAACAAAAAAATATCACCATGAAAAAAACACTATTTGCATTACTATTAACATTTACAAGTACCTATTTATATGCGCAAGATGCGTCTAGAATTAGACTTGGGCTTACTGCGCATCCAAATTTTGGTTTCTTAAAAATAGAGAACGGAAAAGGCAATGGTTTAAGTACAGGCTTTAGCTACGGATTAATGAGCGATTTTGAATTTGCAGAAAATTATTGCTTTGCCACAGGATTAACCATCACAACTATTAATGGCTCTGGTACAATTTTAAACTATCAACCTTTTCACGCACCATCGGCAACAAATGCAGATTATGATGTAAAATATAAGATGCAATATTTGCAAATTCCGCTTTCTATCAAACTTAAAACAGATGAGAAAGATGATATGAAATTTTATGGTCAGTTTGGCTTAACTACCGATTTTCGTATTGGAGCACGCTACGATGTGGAGAAAGGCAATACGCCATTGGCAGACGATGTAAAAGCTACCGATTATACCAAATTTTTAAGGGCCGGAATGATTATTGGCGGTGGTGTAGAATACCGTATGAGTGGTAAAACTAGCTTATTAGGCGGGTTAACTTACAACAACGGGTTAACCAATATCGCTAAAAAGCCGCATACGGTTAAAAATCACTACGTAGGCATTAATATTGGCGTGTTCTTTTAGAACATAAAATATTTAGATTTTAACGAAACAAGCCTTCATCTCAGGGCTTGTTTTTTTATATTTATAGCTCAGATAAAATCATGAAGATAGCATTAGCACAACTCAATTACCATGTCGGAAATTTCGAAAGTAATACGCAGAAAATTATATCGAATATTAATTTGGCGAAAACTAAAGGAGCAGATATTGTGGTATTTGCCGAGTTGGCTATTTGTGGTTATCCGCCACGCGATTTTTTAGAATTTGAAGATTTTATCTCACTATGTGACAATGCAGCGCATGAGATAGCCAAACATTGTACAGAAATTGCCTGTATTGTGGGTTTGCCTATCAAAAATCCAGTAGTAGAAGGTAAAGATTTGTTTAATGCCGCTTATTTTATTGCCAATGGCGAAGTAAAACAAATCATTAAAAAAGCTTTGCTACCTACTTACGATGTATTTGATGAATACCGTTATTTCGAGCCCAACACTATTTTCAATTGTGTAGATTACAAAGGCAAAAAAATAGCACTAACCATCTGCGAAGATCTTTGGAACATCAATGATAACCCATTGTATGTTTCTTGCCCGATGGATGAATTGATCAAGCAACAGCCCGATTTAATGATTAATATCGCTGCCTCACCATTCGATTATGGGCATGACGAAGACCGTATCAAGGTGTTGTCTGACAATGCGAAGAAATACCAACTGCCTCTGTTTTATGTAAACCAAGTGGGTGCACAAACCGAAATTATTTTTGATGGTGGCTCCTTAGTGCTTGATCAAGAAGGTGCGGTAAAAGCAGAAATGAAATATTTCGAAGAAGATTTGCAGCTTTTTGATTTGGATGAAGTGCAGAACGTAAAAAACAAATATCCGGCAGCAGAAAGAACTTCAGATATTGAACAAATTCACGATGCTTTGATTTTAGGTATTAAAGATTACTTTTCAAAATCGGGTTTTAAGAAAGCTGTTTTAGGTTTATCTGGCGGAATTGATTCTGCGGTGGTTTGTGCATTGGCTTGTCGGGCTCTCGGTTCAGAAAACGTGATGGCGGTGTTAATGCCTTCCAAGTATTCCTCAGATCATTCAATAAAAGACGCTTTAGATTTGGTAAATAACGTTGGTTGCAAGCACGAAATTATCCCTATAAAAGAAGCTGCTGATGCCTTTGATAGCATGTTAGCGAAACCGTTCGAAGGATTAGCGTTTAATTTGACGGAAGAAAATATTCAAGCCCGTAGCCGCGGAATTGTGGTAATGGCCATGTCTAATAAGTTTGGCTATATTTTGCTCAACACTTCTAACAAAAGTGAGTGCGCAGTTGGCTACGGTACTTTATACGGAGATATGTGTGGCGCAATTAGTGTAATTGGCGATGTGTACAAAACACAGGTCTTCAATTTGGCTAGGTACATTAATAAAGACAAAGAAATCATTCCAATTAATACCATTGTTAAACCACCGTCTGCCGAATTGCGTCCTGATCAAAAGGATTCTGACTCGCTACCAGAGTATGATGAGTTAGATGCCATTCTATTTCAGCATATCGAGCTCAAAAAAGGTTCGAAGGAAATTATTGCTCAAGGTTTTGATGAGGCTTTAGTGAAACGAATTTTGCGGATGGTGAATTTGGCAGAGTTCAAAAGATATCAAACGCCGCCAATTCTAAGGGTTTCTCCAAAAGCGTTTGGAATGGGCCGCCGTATGCCAATTGTTGGCAAGTATATGGACTAAGGCGTTGCGATTGTAAATTGACGAATTACCATTGAGTTCTATAATAGGAGCGCACCTGTAGTACAACTATTATAAAACTGTCCTGCTTTCGTTGCAATCTTTTTGTTAGGCATTTTGTCATCCCGATTTTCGAGGAATCTATTAGATGAAGAGGGTTAGTTTCTTCACTGCCGTAAACAAAAAGTATTTGCACTACAATCAGGGCTGTAATCAAGGTTCATCTTTGTAAACTCACAATGACGAAAGCGAAGAAGTGACCTTCGGATTTTAGGCAGATGCTTCTTCCTGTATTGCTTCCTGTCTTTTTATCCTACTTGCCAAAATATTTTGCAATAACAATAATCCAATGCCCACCATAATAGAAACATCAGCCATATTGAAAATTCCTGTTCTAAACAAAACAAAATCCATGTGAAGAAAATCTGTTACTGAGCCGTAAACAATCCTATCATAAATATTTCCAATTCCACCCCCAATTAAAAAGCAAACACCAACTTGCATTAATTTTGGTAAATGCTTGTTGGAGTATAAAAACCAAAGGCCATAACTTAAAACTACAATAGGTAAAACCGTAAGAACGATAATCCTAACAATCTCAGGTAAATTACTTCCCGCACTTAAAAAAGCGCCAGTATTCTCCACCAATGTTAAGGTAAAGCGATCTTTAATCACATCAATTTGTTCATACGGAGCAATATTTTTCCTAGCTATGACTTTAGAAAATTGGTCGCAACCTAAATTTAGCGCAACGATAACTAAAAGGAAAGCGAATTTTATTGAGTTTTTCTTCATTTAATATTTATAACAGAGCAATTAACTTTTACTCCTTGTTCTTTTGTCTTTCATCTTACTTATTACAATAAACGCTGCACCAAGCAATCCTAGTACAATACTAATTTTTGCAATGATATCGCCATAGTTTACATAGGCAGTAATTTCATCATTTAAATTAATATCTGCTTTTAATGCAGTTCGTGTCCACCATTTACTTTCTTTTACCACATCTCCACGCTGATTAATAAATCCAGAAATGCCAGTATTTGCCGAGCGAACCACATATCTCCTAGTTTCTATGGCACGTAATTTCGCATAAAGCAAATGCTGATCTTTACCCGAGGTATTTCCCCACCAGCCATCGTTGGTAATTACAGCTATAAACTGTGCGCCACTTTTAACCGAGCCAGCAACCCAATCTCCCCAAATAGATTCGTAACATATTACTGGAGCTACGCCAATACCACTGCGAGCATAAAAAACACCCGGTTCTTCCTGCCAACCCCAACTAGACACACTACCACCTAATTTGCTAAATACTGGTGCCAAAAAAGAAAATACTTTAGGAAATGGCATTTTCTCTACACCAGGCACTAATTTTGATTTATGGTAAAAAGCAACACTTGCAGAATTTTCCACTTGTATCGCTGCATTAAAGTGGTCATAAAAACCTCCGTTGGGATTTTCTTTTGCCGATAGTGTTTTTTTATCGTTATAAAATCTCACACTTTCAATTCCAGTAATTAACGTGCCGTTTTTATATTTTGAAAGAAAAGACTGTGCTTGTAAGTACTCAGGATTGCTTCTAATTCTGTCTTCATCTGCGTAATTGGGAATTGCCGTTTCTGGCCAAATGAAGTATTCAGTGTTCGTTTGCCCTACAGAATCTGAAAGCTTAGTTAAAATACTTAATTGTTCATTAGCAGATGTACTCCCATATTTTTCATACGGATCGATATTGGGCTGTACTGTGACCACATTTACCGGAACACTTTTTTCTTCATAGTTTTTGTACCGGTAAACGGAATATCCGATAGGTAAAAGTAGCAGTAAACCCCAAATACCCGCTAACTTGTATTGCTGCTGATTTTTGATTTGTAGATATGCCTCGAAAGCTAAAATATTGCTTATTAAAATCCATAATGATCCGCCATAAACGCCGGTAAATTCATACCATTGTACAATTTGGTGCATTCCTGCGAAGCCATTGCCCAAAGTCATCCAAGGGAAAGCCAAATCCCAAGTTTGGTGCAAATACTCCATGCTGATATAGAATGCAACAAGTGCCACATAACCTATCCATTTTTTTGTAGTATAAGTACTTAATCTGTAAGACATCCAAAAAGCAAAGGTCATCAAAAGTGCGCCTAAGCCATAAGGGATTAGCGAAACTAATAAAGAAACGACGGTGCCAACAAATCCTGTATTTACCGCATTAATAGAATTGAAGACCCAGTAAATCGAAGCCGTGTTCCAAACCAAGAAAGTTAAGCCAGCAATTAGAAATACTTTTTTGCCAGTTTTTTTATCAGAAGTAAAAGTGATGTGTTTTAAGGCAATTAGCAAAGGCACTAAGCCAATAAAAAGAAGCGGAGCTAGCCAATTGTGCGGTGGCCATGCCAACCACATCATGAAAGCACTAAGGAGTGCTAGGAGATAATTTTGTTTGATTCTCATTCGTGTTATCGGGTGTCGTCATTTCGAGCAAAACGCATATAGTCGAGAAATCTTTTGATATGATTAACTATTTAAAGATTTTCCAATTTAGCTACGCTTCAGCCGAAATGACGAACGGATTATCTACATGCTATCTAAAATAGCAGCTTTTTTGTGCTCATACTCTTCACGAGTAATCAACTGCTTATCGTATAAAGTTTTTAGCTTAACCAATTTTTGTTCAATTTCATCTTCCGCACTTACTTCAACCGGAGCAATTTCTGGAATAATCACAGCTTCCTCAATAGGTAAATCAATTACTTGTGGCGTATTTGCTGGAATATTAAATGTAGAAGCAGTCGCTCTATTTTCTTCCAGTTTTTGCTGTCTAATTAATTCTTTGTATTCCTCTAATTGCTGATTTGCCGCTTGGTGTAACTTGCGAACCTGAACTTTAGGAATAAAATCAGTAACGATGTTTTCTCCCGATTGAGGAACACAAATGAATTTAGAACCTAGTAAACCTTCTTTAAATGAAACTTCTTTAATATTTTTCCAAGAGATATCCTTAAAGTTCATGGTTAAGCCTAAGTTGCTAGGCGAGCAATAAAAAATTCTTTTGTTGCTAATGGCAATACAGTCAGGCAAAATGTTTACCGCAGGTTTTTTTTGTACGGCTAGGTACAAAATTTCTTCGCCACTGGTAAGTAAATCATTTAATTTTCCTGCTACTTTTTCTACAGCCTTCGGGTCTTGCTCGTCGGCTAAAAATCTATCGATGTTAATCATGGTTTTCTTTTTATTGTTCTAATGCTAATTAGGCGTTTCGTCATGCTGAATTTATTTCAGCATCAGTTTCACAAGAATTTAAATATAGCAGATGCTGAAATAAATTCAGCATGACGACCATTTTAGCTAGTCGTCTAGCTTACCATACTTCTCCTTTTTCTTCGCTTTATTCTTATTCCCTTCAGTTCCGCCAACACAAATTACGAATTCTCCTTTTAATATATTGTTTTCGAAATGTGATTTTACTTCTAACACCGTGCCACGAACAGTTTCTTCGTACACTTTACTTAACTCTCTACTAGCCGAAACTTGCCTGTCTTCTCCAAAAAACTCCGCAAACTCACCTAAAGTTTTCAAAACTCTGTGCGGACTTTCGTAAAAAATCATTGTTCTCTCTTCTTCCGCCAATTGCTTTAATCTCGTTTGTCTGCCTTTTTTCACGGGTAGAAAGCCTTCAAAAACAAATTGGTCGTTAGGTAGGCCAGAGTTTACCAGGGCAGGCACAAATGCTGTAGCGCCAGGTAAGCAAGTAATTTCGATGTCGTTTTTCAATGCTTCGCGAACTAGGAAAAAACCTGGGTCAGAAATTGCAGGAGTTCCTGCATCAGAAATTAATGCAATGTTTTGTCCTTCTTTCAAAAACTTCACGATTTCTGCAGAAGCCTTATGCTCGTTGTGTTGGTGATGTGCAAAAACTCGTTTCTCTATACCGAAATGCTTTAGTAATGGCGCACTGGTACGGGTATCTTCGGCCAAAATCAAATCCACTTCTTTTAAAATACGGATTGCCCTAAAAGTCATATCCTCTAGGTTGCCAATGGGTGTAGGAACGAGATATAATTTGCCAATTTTCATGTTTCGAGTTATAGGTTACGGGTTATAAGTTTAGACGTTGCATAAAAACACACAACAGATAACACATAACACGTAACTCTTATTATCTTTGTCAAAAATTATAAATAATGCTGCAAGTTAACTATATCCGTGAAAATAGAGAGAAAGTTTTAGAGCGATTGAGCGTTCGTAACTTTAAACAGGTAGAATTGGTAGATCAGATCATCGCCGTAGATGAAGAACGCCGCTCTACACAGTCCTCTTTGGATAATTTACAAGCAGAAGCTAATGCAGCGGCCAGACAAATTGGCGAGTTGATGCGCAGTGGCAAAAAAGAAGAGGCCGAAGCGATTAAGACTAATACTGCATCTCACAAAGAGAAAATTAAAGAACAGAATGAGCAATTAACTGCTTTAGAGGAAAAGCAGCAAGCTTTAATTGTGCAGTTACCCAATTTGCCATATCATTTGGTAAAAACTGGCAGCACAGCTGATGATAATGAAGTAGTTTTTACACATGGTGAGCCATCGGCTTTGCCAGAAAATGCTTTGCCACATTGGGAGCTAGCTGCTAAATATGATATTATTGATTTTGAATTGGGCGTGAAAATTACAGGCGCTGGCTTTCCTGTTTACAAAGGAAAAGGAGCGAGGTTACAACGTGCTTTAATCAATTTCTTTTTAGACCATGCAACTGCTGCGGGCTATAAAGAAATGCAAGTGCCACATTTGGTTAATGCTGCTTCTGGTTTTGGTACAGGGCAATTGCCAGATAAAGAAGGACAGATGTACCATTCTAGCGTCGATGATTTGTACTTAATTCCAACGGCAGAAGTGCCCGTAACGAATTTATACCGCGATGTGATTTTAAAGGAAGAAGACCTGCCGATTAAAAATACAGCCTATACACCTTGTTTCCGCAGAGAAGCTGGTTCTTATGGCGCACACGTACGCGGGTTAAACCGTTTACACCAATTCGATAAAGTTGAGGTAGTACAAATTACGCATCCTGACAAGTCTTACGAAACTTTGGAAGACATGAGTCAGTATGTACAATCTTTATTGAAAGAACTAGGTTTGCATTACCGTGTATTACGTTTATGCGGTGGCGATATGGGCTTCACTTCTGCCATGACTTATGATATGGAAGTTTGGAGTGGAGCGCAACAACGTTGGTTAGAAGTTTCTTCAGTATCGAACTTTGAAACTTATCAAAGTAACCGTTTAAAATTGAGATTTAAAGGGAAAGAGGGCAAAACTCAGTTGGCGCATACCTTAAATGGAAGTGCTTTGGCATTGCCGCGTATTGTAGCTTCAATTCTAGAAAATTATCAAACAGATAAAGGAATTAAAATTCCGGAAGCCTTGGTGAAGTACACGGGTTTCGACATCATCGACTAAAAATATACAGACAATAAAAAGGGGAAATCTTCATCAGATTTCCCCTTTTTATTTAGTGGTATCGGGATTATAAGATCAAAATCAATAGCAAGATGATAATGATAATAGCACCAACAGACAAATAAACACCGCCGCCTATTGCATTGGCTTTTTTCTTCATCTCTTTTAGCTCTTTTCTCAATTCTTTGCGTTCTTCTCTGCTCAACTTAGACTTATCCATCGCTCTAATTTCGTCTACTCTAGACGTAATCCTGTTAAGCTCTAAGCGCTGCTCAGCGGTTAATTCTGTTTTTGGCTTATTGTCTGCTGCTGCAGCAAAGTTTAGGTTGAATGTTAATGTTACCAATAACATCAAAGGATAGATAATTTTTTTCATGTTTGTGAAATTTTTGTTAAAGATGGTTAAGCTATCAATCGACCGATGATAGTTCAGTTGCTATAACAAGAAACATAAGCTAATTGTTTACCCTAATTCCAAGAATTTAGAAATTAAAGAATAATAATTAATAAAAGTAAGATAATGATGATGGCGCCTAAAGAAAGTGTCACATTTTGATTTAGAAAATCTGCACGTTTTTTTAATTCCTTTACTTCTTTTTTTAAAGCTTTTCTTTCTGCTTTCGTCAAATCAGATTTGTCCATCTCCTTAATTTCTTCCACACGTTTGGTAATGTGTTCTAATTCTACTTTCTGTTCGGCAGTTAGCTCTGTTTTCGGGTTGTCGGTAGCAACTGTATTTGCATTAACAGCTGTTGAAACTGTAAAAACTAAAATCTTCTCCCAAAATGTTGCTCCTTCTGCGTATGAGACTCCGCAATAATATTCCTCCACGGTATATATCAATCCTCCTGCTTTTAAAAGAGGTAGTCCAGCAATCAGAATCGAAGCTAATAATGAGATTATGACAATCTTGGTGAATGTTTTGTTGAGATCTAATCGTGAAAAGTCTCCAATGATCATAAATGCCAATAATGAAATTGCAGAAGTCCAAAAGAGCCCAGTCCACCCTGCAAAAACTTTTATAAAGCCAATTATGTGACATTTCTCATTGTCCAAGCTCAAGGCTGGTGAGATCAGATTTAAGAGAGAAACAATAAAGTCTGAAAGACTTAGCAGAAGCACAAACCTCAAAGATATATTTATATTTCCTTTTGAACGATAACCACCATAAAATACTGCAAGACACCCCAAAGCAGAAAGTCCATTGGCAACCCAATAAATAATCCACTCTGTGTTGTCAAAAGATGGAAGTGG
>Ga0256901_1001034_pt1 | contig 14600 bp, 10 predicted proteins | sample MC6MC0689MT_FD_190200 | JGI IMG/M metagenome (GOLD analysis project Ga0256901, IMG submission 190200) | Metatranscriptome of enriched soil aggregate microbial communities from Iowa State University, Ames, United States - MC6-MC0689-MT... | ecosystem: Environmental > Terrestrial > Soil >... | reverse complement strand
TTTGAACAGAAATTGGAAGATCCTTATCGCCATGAATGATTAGAACAGGTTTTTTAATGGTTTTAATTTCCTCAAGCGCATTTGCATCAGGTTGCGCCCATGCAAGTACCGCAGTAAATTGAGCAGTTGAAGTAGCATCACTTAGTGCCTGATCTCGATCCACAGTACGTAGATGTACACGGGCAAACGACGCTTTTCCTGCCGCAATGCTTGCTTGGGAATCAGTAAATCCGAATTTTAAGTAGGATTCTTCTGCGGTAAGTCCAGCAGTTCCTGCAACAATATTTGGAAGATTTGCAAGACCGATTGCTCCTTTAGGTCCACTATCAGCCAAAATAATCTTATTAACTATTGCTGGATCTGTTAACACAATTCTTTGGGCGACAAATCCTCCCATTGAGAATCCCATGATATTTACGGTTTCAAGGTTCATTGCTTTGATAAAATCAATAGCGTCATTAGCCATTGCTTGAACTGAATTAGGAGTTGTCCCTTTGGATGAAGCTACTCCCTTGTTATCAAAAATGATTATTTTGTATTGTTTTGCGAGTCCATTGGTCACCGAGGGATCCCAGTCGTCCATAGAACCACCAGTTCCTGGCAATAACACTAGAGGTATTCCTCCTTCCTTACCCCAGCTGCGATAAGCAAACTCTACTCCTTTCACGCTGATAAAGTTAGTTTTTGCATTGTTATGATTTGCCGACGACGACTCCTGTTCTGTCGGAAATTCGTTGTCATCATTACATGATATTGTTACAGCGGAAAAAAGGGATACACATAATGCGCCTGCGATTGTAAATTTTCTAATTGTTTTCATTATTATCTTTTTAAGAATGATTATAAAGCAAACTTAGATCAATCATACAGGCTAAAGAAGGACAGTATAGTTAAACCGGACCAATTGGCACTTGGATCGGACATTCCAGATGTTAAAGAAATATTGGAGCCCCTAACACAAGGTTACTGTTGAAATCTTGTAAACAAGTGATCAAATTGTAAAAATTTACTGTAACACGCTATAAAATTGCTGGTTTATAAAAAACATGAATAAAAAAGTATCCGTAGGGCATCCAATCATCCTTGAACAATAAGCTGTTTGAACGCTTTTCGGGCCTCTATTCTAAAAAGGTATTTTCTGTATACTTCCCTGGTTTGTATATATCCTGCTCTAAAGGAATAATATCGAAATCACCGATAATGATGATCACCGGAGTCCAATTATAGTCCTTAAGGGAGGCTGTTTAGGCCATTCGATGCCCAAAGACCAAACCAAAGCTGAGCCATAAAGTTAGTCCTAATAACATAATTTTAGTTTAAAAATGTAATTGATAATTGTTTTATATTAAGGTAAATGGCTATATCATCAAGTTGTCCTTAAAATTAGTATATTATTTTTCCGCGTTCGAAAAATGCGCTATCGTTCAAACATAATCTCCAATTCAACAAGAAAAACAAAAGAAAAAAAGACGTATCTTTCTTCAGTCGCAATACAAGCTAGCACTCTCCTATTCCATTCACGAATGGGAACCCTGGATTGAATTGCCTGGAAATTTTTAGAATAATAAGACGCCATGAGATCCTTTTTATTAATTGTAATCGCCATCATTGCCAATTTTATGCATAGTTATGCTCAGAAAGATCCGGAGCTTAGAAATAATTGGGCAAAATTACAATCAGGTTTTGTCAAATATATAAGATATCCAAAGGAGTTAGAGAAAGCCTCTATTCCGTCATTCTTTAAATTAAAGGTGCAGTATGATGAGAAAGCAAAGCAATACAACTTAGAGTTTTCTGATAGTTCACATCCGCTTATGATTAAAGAGGTGTTAAGAATTAAAGATAAGTTAGATTTTAATTTAGTATATGATGATCTTACTATAGAGAAGCGCGATATACCTATCATAATCCCCATTGAGATTAGATTAGCAAGAGTGTCAAAAGAGTTTTCAGATCCTAAAAGCACAGTATCCCAAAATCTATATAATTTCAAAGGAAAACAAGCTTTTGGAAATTTTTATTTTTATGCCCCCCTTGCCCTTACGGTTATAAACGATTAAATATAGAGACAATGAAATCAATCAAATTCATAATGATCATCCTCTATGTCATGATCAATAGCCTATACGCTCAGGACAAGGGAAAAATAGATAACTTCAAAAAGTTTGAAAATTCATTTCTTAGAAACTTCAAATACCCAGCACAATTACAGGAAAGATGTATTCCCGTATTAACTTTAATGGTTATTTCCTTTGATCAATCCGGAAAAATAAACTCGCTCAGTTTCTCAGACAGTGCCTATCCTCAATTTATACAGGAAGTCCAAAGAGTACGAGACAATATAGATTTCGAATCTCTCTATATGGACCTGAAATCAATGGGAAAAGAGAATGAGAAAATAATTATTCCTATCCAAATCGATACAGGTGTAATTGATGAATGTGACTCGGGCATACTTCAATTTGATCTAATTAATTTGTACTTATTTGACAGTAAACCACTTAAAGGTAGATACTTTCTATATAAAAAGATTTTATCAAAAATATTTATGGCACGTGCGATCTCTTAATTTCTCGATTTTATTTAATGCGATCCTTTAAGACGCTAATACAATTGCAGCCTCCACCTTGTCGAAACCTGTCCGTAGTTCATCTATCCCATATCGTACAGTTAAAGCTCTGGTCTGCGGATCCGTTGAATTTCCAATTGTATTATTGAATATCTCAAGATTACTACTGTTGATCAGATAGACATCTCGCGTCTGCTGTGACGTCTGCGATTTCCATTTCCATTTCGTTGGATAAAGCTATTTTTTAACTTCGTATTATTAGAAAGTCCGGAAATCCCCGCAGTGTGATTATCAACGGCAGTAATAGCATCTATTTCTACATCATCACAATAGTATGGACGTATTCCCACAGAGAATTTCTCCACGCTTACATTTTTTATAACCAAATGGGAAGATTCGGAAAACCACAATGCCGCATACTCATTGTTGTTGGGTTTTGCAGGATCGAACCCACCATGCAATCGAATATTATCTACTACCACATCATTAACTGCTCTCCCGACAAAAAGAGCAATAGCCTGACTACCGGTCTTGGTTATCAAGGAACCATCCCCCTGAATCTTTAAAGCTGATTTTAGATTAATTGACCCTAGTACCTCATAAGTATTATTATCAATAGAAATACATTTGATTTGAACGGTGTCAATACATTTCTGGATAAAAATCGTATTGTCCAAATTTTGCGGTGCTGCTCCAAAATATCTGATATCGACACTGCCTACGAAATTGTGCATGAGCTTAATTCCACCCACTTCAATGAGGCTTCCACCGTTATCCGAACCCGAGTCAGGAGTCGCTGGAGCGAGATAATAAATAACCGGTGCTGGTGTATCCCCTTTCTCGTAATAGCCTAGTAGCTGTACTCCTTCATAAGTTCCGTTTTGTAAAGCTGTAATTTCAGCGGCAGATAAGCCCTGCATAGCTGCCATCGTCTCTTTGATTAAAAATTGATTTGCCATATTCTTTTGTTTTTATGTGTATAGCAAAAGATGGCTGCTGCGATGGGTATCTGAGGAAAACAAGCTATATGTAAGCGGTATCTGGGAGATACCGAAAAGTCCCTTTTATTCTTTAGGGCCTGAGCAGATGCTCCAAATAAAAAAGCTTCCCTCTTTTAATTTGAGGGAAGCTGTCTTAAGCATTACATTTATAATAATGACTTATAGTATGAGTACTTCAATATGCTTAGCGAATGCGTATTTCATTAAACTTTTTAAGATTCTTATCAGTCCTAGGAATTAATGTTATCATGTACAGATCTTCTAAGTCACCTACAAACTTCACAGGAGAAACAGAAATCAGCATAATATTACTTTCATCAATTAGAACTTCCCTGGGATTATTTTGAACAAATCGATCATCAATCTTAAATATTACTCGTTCAGATTTTACATTTGTATATTTTTTTACAATATCTGACAAACTCATTAAAACAGGTTTGTATTCAGGTGTCAATTCAATGATCACTACCCCTCTTTCTTTGTTAATATCTACTGACTTAACTCCTTCAGATTTTAATGATCGCATGGCATCGCCTAAGTAATTTTCCCCTCGCATCTCTATCTTAGGCAAAGGTCTTTCATTAAGATCTTTGTAAACAACTTTAGGCAGACTATCAGTTTTGCTATATAAAGGTTTCAATTGCTGTCCAAACGTCAAACTTAAGCCGAAAATTGACAGAAGAGAGAATAAAAGCATTTTTTTCATTTTTTTAATTTATTATAATATATCACTGACTATAAGGTTATTTATTAAGCATTTATGGAAATAATAGTTATACATTGATCTTAATCAATTCCCAAAATAGTTTATACAACTTATCATAAACTTCGGTATCCTCTTGTTGACATCAGACCTTAGGATAAAGTCACTTGAATTTCCCCATCAAGTTGTATAATATGCGCAAAATTTCCGAAATCCGGATAATTTTCCCATAACGGATTTATATCTATTTTTTCTTTAGCGAAGTCTCTATATATCCCCTCCTGATTTTCAATTACTTTTCTTCAAGAGCTAATTCTCATTGAAGTGTAAGTCGCTTCCCTCCGCCAATTAGAGGGAAGCTTTTTGGTTTATCAAAAGATAGATTAAGCTTGTTGACCACTCGCTCTATCGGCCAACAATTTTGCATTCAACGATCCTCGGATCTCACTGGTCAATGAGAAAATAACATTAGAACATATAGTACTCATTTTTGGCATAGATCTAGCACTGAAAGATAAACAACTAATCGCATAATGAATAAGCTATATATTATCTTCTTTCTTCTCGTTTTCCAGGGATGTACGATGCGTAAAAGCACGATGAAACCTATACAAAAAGATATACCCAAAATCTATGAAAATAAGTCACTACGGGAAGACTATGTTTCCATTCTAAAAACAATTTTGTCTGATGATTCCGCTGATATCAGGCTGCAGCGCGAGGGAAATGAAACAGTGTTTATCCATAATAAGTTTCAAAGGGATTCTATCTCCTCATTGCAGGACAAGAATTATGTTTTCTACAACGTCGATCCACAGAAGCTGATGAAAATGCTAGGTAACCAGCTCAAAGACTCGCTGGATATGCTTAATCAGATGAACGAAAGGAAGGCAATCATCCCAATTCCAGCCGCTATCAAAGCAGCGTATGCTGTAGATGATGCCGATAAATATAGGATGAACCGTAATAAAAGCATTTATTACTTTCATCTTCCTATTATGGGGTATAACCGAAAAAGAGCGTACGTACCGGTTGACTATGTTTGCGGCTCTTTATGTGGAAACGGTAATGCATTTCTGCTTGAAAAAGTGAATGGCAAATGGGTTATCATACGACGATTCTTTAACCTCTGGATCTCTTAAAAATACAATAGTACTCTTCATTAACAATATCACTCTTGAGGTAAAGGAAACACTGATTGCTATGATCAAGTTTCCCCTAATAACATCGATAGATTTTATAACCGTTTCCTCCAAGCCAACGGTCTATCTTTAGTAATAAGTGCGGAACAAAAAAGCGCAACGCCATGAAATAATCCATACGTTGCGCCAAATTGAACACCACTACCTACAAAATTGTTAATTCATGGGCAAATTATTAAGATCTATATTGGGAGCAGTACCATTAGCAGGTCTTGTAAAAACAGTATTTTCTGCCACGAAATCATTAAAAAATCCACCGTTTTGCAAAAAGAACTTACCGTTCTCAACTCCACCTCTATAATCGCCACGTTGATTATTATCACCTGCGCCGTCCACGCTAAATTTACAAGAAGTTGATTCGATCCATGTACCTGTTGTCGACCTTACCCAAAAATTTGAATAATATGCCTTTCGGCCCAAGTAGCCCATCGTATTATTGAAATTTTCAAGAAAAGAGTACGCACCTTTTATGTAGGTCGAAATAGCCGGTCTCTTAAAGGTGGCAATATATTTCCATGTTCCTAACTCTGGAGCATAAAACCAGGATGAATACAGTGTATTTCCTAACCCGTCCGGTCTTATTCTTGTCAGGAACTTATATGTCGTCCCGGTTGACCAGTCGTATGTCCAATTACTTTTTCCGCCTGTCCCCTCTCCACCGAAACCACTGACCACCACATCTGTACCGCTACTCACTGCAGTAGTTTTACCGTCAGCCTCATTGCTTGGATCCCATACTGAAAATATAATTTTTCGTTGTGTAGCTGAATTGACCTGAAAGCCAAAATACCCTTGTCCAAATCCATTTGCCATGTAATAACTACCCACAGGATCCTGTCCAGCGGGAACAGTCACTTCATTATACATCCATTCATAGGAATTTCCAGTAGGAAGACTTGGTGTTAAATGTACCGAAGGGCCACGACGTGAAAAATAATAGCTTGCAGGTATGTTCGCATAGGTAAGACCGGAAGAAGCTGCCGTACCACCGATAAGAATATCGGTCATATTACCGATATAAGTCGAAGTTTTGCTTATTCCCTGCAGATCTACTTTTACATAACCAGGTGCAGCAATCTGCACTGCGCCTGCATAATAGTCTTTTGCGGGTGCTCCACCGGTCATAGTCACATCGAAGCTCTGTCCATTGATGGTCAAACGGACCACACTCGTGCCCGTGGTGACGTAGCCTCTTATCCCCAAATGTAAGGTACCCGATTGTGTTACTTTAAAATAGGTACTTACCAGAGCCGAAAGACTAGTCCAATTACGCAGCCCGTAATTTGAATTATCAAAAATCTCTGCTCCGCTGGATCCATTGGTCACAAATGCATTCCCGCCCATCGGAATCGCAAGCGTCAGATCATTGCTATCTCCCTGGATCAGACTCGAACCCTTTTTGTTAACTATTTCGGATGGAGTATGCTCGACGGCATGATCTCTTTCACATGAGAGAAGCAAAAAACCTGCAAAACTCAAAACCGTGAAAAATAGATATAGATATTTGATCTTTACCATTTCAGTTGTTGTCATGATAACAGTTTCTTATTGTTTAACCAACCTGAATTTCTGCGCGTTGCCTGTATGCGCTGAATAGATTTGTATTTGCGTATCGTTGGCGGTACTTGATCCATTTACATCAAGGTTTTTGCCTACGGCAGATGCTGGCTCAAGGTTATAATTGCCGCTTCCAACATAAGTAATCTTCCACCGTTGTGCCGAAGTATTTGTAAATGTGGCCACCTGAACAGGCGTGCTGTTTGCAGATCCACCGCCCCTTACTTCCAATACTTTAGTCGTATCAGCCACATTCTTCAAGGCATAATATCCACTTCCAACACTTCTCAATTTCCAGACCTGATTGGACGTTGTTGGATAATTATAAGTCCATAATGTCACATCTTCACCATTAACCGGAGGATTACCGTTGGCATCAACCAGCTTGCTCGGCTCTTTCGTTAATGCAGATACTATTTTGTAATTGGCACCATCTGTCAAAATACCTTGTGGCGAGTAAAATGTAATCAATAATATATCAAGATGCGCATATCCTGCTAGTTTGCTTGCGAGGTCTGCTTCTCCGTAATAACGTGATAATGCCCATGCATACATCTTCACACGTTCTGTGCCAACGGTTTTGGTCGGAAAGTAAGATTTCATCGCATTATCGACAGATGCATCGTAACTAATTCCATCCACTCCATAGGTAGTCAACTTGCTGTACATAGCGTCCATGACAACCTGTTGCTGCGCAGCTGTCTTGCCGCTCAAATCTGACCAATTACAATAATAGCTTACCTTCCAACCAAGCTGCTTAAAGCCTGTCAGATGCTCTGGATACATACTTTCTATCAACACTCTATTTTTAATGGAATAAAGGCTATCCATTTTCTTCAAGGTCTTTAAAAATAATTGTTCATTTGTGGCGCTATTCAAGTCTTTACAATCCAACCAAAGCGAAGTATAGCCCGGAAGCTTCTGATTTAGGTTGGCAAAATACTCTTCCAATGTCTGTCCTGTTGCTGTTCCGGCTTCATGACCGATCAGGCAGGTTGGTTGGCCGCCTTTATTGGCAACATAGATATCCACCTCAAGGCTATTAATCCCTTCGTTGATAATCTCATCAACCTTAATCAGATCATTGGCCCGATGCGCACTTACAAAGGTCGGACCAGCCAATGTCGTATTGACTTTGCCCATTTTTTTGGGCGCGTTTTCCTGAATTTGGGTAATATCTTTCTGACAGCCCACAAATAGATAAGTCATACAGGCAAACATACAGACTGCTTTGCCAAACATTAATGTTGTTTTTCTCATAATTTTTATATTTTAATATTAAGTTTCTTCGTTTAAAAATCAATTTTTCTGGCTGTCATCCGCCCTTCTCCATGAATATCCAGCTGATGATCATTGAGCTCCAAAACACCAAAAGCATTCTGGTCGGCGGTTTCGATCATCCCCTCCAGTGTAATCATCGGAATACCTTTATAGGTTGCAAAATTGCCGGGATGATGATGGCCTGAGATAACCGCCTTTACAACCGGATATTTTTCGATAAGGGCCAATATCTCTCGATTATTCAGTGCTTCAAGGCCATTCTCGGGATACAGGGGATGATGTGTGAAAACGATCACCTTTTTGGATGCTGACTGGGCTTTGTGAAGTTGCCTTTCCATCCATTTCAGCTGTTTTTCGCTTATGCCTCCGTTCCAGGGCTGATCATTTTTTCTTTTTGCTATCTTCAGTATATCATTGATTTTCTTCCAAGCCTCACGTTGGCCTGATCCCGCCTTAGTGGCATAGTCGGCAAGTTCATTGGTATTGAGTAGTATAAATAGCCATTCACCCTTTTCAACGGTATAATAAGGATTCGGCATTTTATATAACTTATATAAATGGTCCCCGTCATCAACATCCACATAATCGTGGTTTCCCAAGATATTATAGACCGGTCTTTTGAGCTTGTTGAGTCGCTGAAGCGCCGGCTGCAGATCTTTTGGCCCTACATCGACCAAATCGCCAAGCATGACCGTAAAATCCACCCCTTGCCTGTTGATCGCTGTGACGGCCGAATCCAATTTGTCAAGTGAGTTTCGATAAAAACGGCTCCCACGGGTATCCTTATCTGCGTACTGCGGATCGGCGATAAGACCGATCCTAATAACAGATTGAGCCTGGCCCATGCTATAAAATAGGATGAACAGCAATGGCAAAAATACTTTTATTCCCATCCTGGATTTTGTTTTAAGTTATTGTTCAATGTGATTTCATTTAGCGGTATACATTCCAGATAATCGCGGTTTTCCTTAAATCCATAACCATTCGGCAGCTGCGTTACAAAAGGATCCAACAAACCGTCCGCATCAACTTTATAGTTGATTTTTGTGCCCGTCCAGTCCGAAGCCAAAAATGGATAACCTTTGGGGCGTTTCCCTTTCAGTAATTTATGGGCGGCCCATCGTCGGATATCGTCATAGCGAAATCCCTCGGCTCCAAGTTCGACGGTACGCTCGCGGCGGATTTCTTTTAACTGGTCTGATATATTATAACCATAGTCGGCATACCTGTCCTTATTTGGATCGTCGGTAATAGCAAAATCTGGCATACCTGATCTTTTGCGGAGCAGATTGATTGATTTGGTATAATCGACTGTTTCGCCAAGTTCAGCCTTCGCTTCAGCATAATTCAATAAGGCTTCGGCATAACGAAAGATGATGGCACCAGTTTCATCACTTGAGCTCCAGGAAACACCACCACCCGCTAGAGCCGATTTTGGATCATTTCCCTTTCGGATCTGAAAACCGGTATTATTCAAGGCCTCGCCGGATTTGTCCAGAAATGGCTTTTTAAAAGTGGCTTTACCAAAGGTATTGTCCCACATCAAGGCTCCCGGCGTCCAGATCGTCTGGGACAGCCGTGGATCACAATCAGCTCGTATTTTTTCTAAAAAAGCATTGCCTTTCACAGTCTTACCAAGGGTAAAATAATCGTATGGCTGACCATTCCGCCCGAGGTAATGCTGTACCTGTTCAAAAGTCATGGATATCCCCGCTGTGCGATCGGACACGTAGATCTGAAAAGAGTGTGACAGATCACGGTTGATCGAATAGGCTTTCCAGAGGATCACCTCTTTATTAGCAACCTGATCTTTCAGGGAAAATAGTTTACAGTAATCGTTTTCGGGGTCGTTGTTGCTATACAGCGACATGCCATATTTTGCATCCATCAACGTTTCGGCAGCCGCAGCAGCTTGCCGGAAGTACTTAGAGGGATCTGCGCCAGCTGTACCAAATGCTGTACCTTTGTGGTATTTCTGCCAGCTGCCTTCAAATAGGGCGACCCTGGATTTGAAAAGCAGGGCAGCCTGTTTAGAAAGCCGATTGTTTTTACCTTTTACTGTAGCCACAGGTTCCAGATATTCAATCGCTTTATCCAGGTGTGCCAAAATTGAGTCCACTACCGTTGTCCGTGGATCACGTGCTTTGAATAATTCTTCAGAGTCCATCTCCAATGGATCCGTATACCAAGGGACATCACCGTAGAGCCTGACTTTTTCGAAATAAAACCAAGCTTTAAAGAAATGGGCTTCTCCTAAAAACTGCTTATATTTTTCAAAAGGATCTTTGCATTTCGTATAATTCTTGAAAAAGATATTGACACTGCGGATATTACCCCAGCCCCAGTTTCCGCCGGATGAAACCGGCGATTCGGTACCGTTCCAGACTGTACTCGGCGAACTGGAAATCTGCACGTCAGATCCTCGGCTGCCATCCCAGCCAATCACACCGAGAAAACTGCCGACGGTATTAAAAGCGGGGAATACTGTATAGAATTGAACCGTATAATTCTCTAGGTCTTTGGCTGTTTTCCAATAGCTTTCGTTTTCAATCTGTGTCAATGGCGGCCTGTCCAAAAAATCTTCGGAACAGGAACCGACCAACAGTAAAATGACTGTCGTATATAGTAAGATTATTATTTTTTTCATTGGTTATTAATTGCTAGATATAATTTTCCTTCGCTACCTAAGTAGTTACCTTTACATTCAAATCAAATGATATTAAAGCGAAATATTTATCCCGAATGCCCAAATTGCCTGTGAAAACATGCCTTTGCCATTCCCAAATTCTCCCAGTATTGCTGTTTCAGGATCAAATGCGCTAGGGAGTTTGGATAAGGTATAGATATTCTCGCCGGAAAAATAAATACGTGCCCGTTTCAATCCGATTTTCTGGAGCATCAATGGAGGAATGGTATAGCCTATCTGTAGATTTTTAAGACGTGCATAGGCTCCATTCTGCAGGTAACGTGTCTGCATTTGCTTATTCTTGCTATCTTGGGTGGTATTACTGTAAGGCCGCGGAAAATAAGCTTCAGTATTTATACCAAGTCCGGAATAGCGATCACCTTCGGTATCCCGATAGTAATCCATGTGGTGCGGGAACAGGGAGGATTGATTCCAGGCCCTAAAACCCCAGAATACATTGCCATCCAACCATAGATCACGCTTTCCAGTACCTTGGATAAACACAGCGATATCAACATTTTTATAATTGGCGGTTAAATTAAGTCCGAACTGATAACGGCGTGTCGAATTACCAATGATTTTAAGGTCACCATGGTCATTTATGGTGTTTTTGCCCTTATTGATTACCCCATCTCCATTGAGATCTCGGTATTCAACATCCCCTGTCTGCCAGAGCTGCCCATTGATAAATTTTTGGTAACCAGATGCATTGATCTCGTCCGCGCGTTCCTTGGTTTTAATCAGGCCAACAGTTTCATAGCCCCAAATTTCACCAGCATCTTTGCCTACGTAATCCGTTGTCAGGATACCCGTTGGATTGGTGTACTTTGTAATTATATTTTTGTAATCAAAAACATTAGCCGCTACGGAATAATTAAAATCCGAACCTATTTTTCCATTCCAACGCAAGCTAAAATCCCAACCCTTGGTTTTGAGTTCCGAATTATTTTCTCTGGGAATATTCGCTCCCAATACCGCGGGGAGTGCCTGCGCGGGTCCGAGACGGTCATAGGTCAGCCGTTGATAGTATTCAAATTCAGCCTGCAAGCGGTTTTGAAAAAATCCCAGTTCGACCGCCGTATTCATTGAACGTGAGGACTCCCAGGTAAGAAAGCGGTTTACCAAGTTTGGTGCCGTGGTGTATGCCGGCCGCATGCCATCAATAAGCCAGCCTAGGTTACTTTGTACCCCCAATAATGCCAGATCCTGATAGGAGGCAACATTCTGATTACCCAGCTTCCCCCATGATGCCCTCAGTTTCATAAATGGTATATAATCCTGTAGAGGCTGCCAAAACAATTCTTTAGAAACCACCCATCCCGCGGATACGGAAGGAAATGACCCCCAGCGTCTGCCACGGGCAAATTTGGATGTACCATCATAACGGACATTTGCCTCGATCAAATATTTGTCTGCATAATTATAATTTAATCGTGCAAAATAGCCTAAAGTAGACCAATGTGTGAGACCATCGCCCACCTGCATTTCACCTGTTGCTGTTGTAAAAGATGGGATATCAGGAACGATAAGTTCCCTTCTTAAGCCATTCATCGAATCCAGTTTACTGATTTCATTCTGAAAACCAGCAAGTACCGTAAAATGGTGATCCTTTCCTAGATCCAAATTATAAGTTGTATAAATATTAAGTGCTTTGTAGGTGGTATTGGATTTTATCTTTTCGATATACGGAGGGACGGTAAGTGCTATTGGCACGAGCGTACCATCTACTTCATCTTCATAAGCCACTTGATTAACACCGGCATAATCAAAAATCTGATAATCTATCGAGTAGTCGGCATTTATTTTCCAGTTTTGGAGCGGACTGATTTCTGTGGCCAAGCGTTGTACCAGCGTATTATTTGTCAACTTCTGATAACCGGCTTGCATCTGCGGCACACGTGAAAGTTGCGAATAATATCCATTTGGTGATTTAAGAAAAACCTCGGGGTGCGTTCTCAAAATCTGATGGATAATCATGCCGTATTCACCCTCACCGTTATATATAGGCCTATCACGTACGGCATTTGTGAGCCTTGTATTGGAGCTGATCTTCCACCAGTCTGTGATATTGGCATCGAGTTTAGCCTGAAAATTGTAGCGTTTATACTTATCATCTACCATTCTCAGTACCCCTTTTTCGGATGCATGTCCGAGAGACAAAAAATAGGCCATGTCCTTGGATCCTCCCTTAACAGATAGATTTTCCTGCATGCGGCGACCATTGCCATAATGGATATCTATCCAGTCATTATTACCATTTGAGAATTGATAGGTGGACCACTTACGTGGGTTGTTGGCATCAGGGACAGTTTCAGGAAGCGTAGGGTCATCAATATATGCAATAATCCGATCGATGGTGGATTCAGAAAACAACCTAGCAACTCCCTGGTTGTCATGCATTTCATTCATTGCACGGGCAAACGTGTAGGAATCAACCATCTTTGGTTTATTGATAATGGTTGTAGGTCCTCCATTCATGGAAAAATCAACTTGTGGTTTCTGATTAGCTTTTCCTGATTTAGTCGTAATCAGTAAGACCCCATAGGGTGCGCGGGCACCATAGATGGCCGAAGCGGCTGCATCTTTTAAGATAGAAACACTTTCCACAGTATTCGGATCGATGGTATTAATATCTCCGGCGGTGCCATCGATCAGGACATAAGGCTTACCTTGGCCCCTGATCTGCACAGAGGGAGCAGCACCAGGTTCAAAACCATTGTTACCATATGCGATGGTCAGACCGCTGACTGTCCCGTAAAGTGATTGTGAAACGTTGTTTACCGGTCTATCCTGTAAACGTTTTCCATCAACAACAGCAACAGATCCCGTAAGGTTAACTTTCTTTTGTACACCATATCCTACAACTACCACTTCATCAAGTTCGCGTGCCTGGTCAGCGGCCAGCCGAATCACAAAATCTCCGGTGAGATCACTGTTAATTAAAGTATCTATCGGTTTAAATCCCATAAAATGCACGGATAAGGTATCCGAAGGAAAGATCGAATTTAGCAAAAACATCCCTTTGTCATCGGTTTTGGATTTTGTGTTGGCGCGCTTTAAATTTAAGGTAGCCCCCGAAACCGGTGTACCAGAGGGATCGACCACTTTTCCGGAAATAGGTGTTACTTGGCGTTGTGCCTGTCGCGCCAAAACAAAGCCACTATCCGTCTTTTTAACCTGAATACCGTAAGGTGTCAATAACCTCCGTAAGATTTGTTCCAAAGATTCATTTTTTGTGTCAAATTTGGCTATGCTAATATTTTTTAGGCCTAAGCTCTCCGTAAAAGAAATATCTGAGCCGGACCTTTTCTGTAGATCCAGGATAACATCCCGCAGCGTTGTTTTTTGGTAGTTCTGGTTATAGATCTTGGCATTCTCCTGTGCAAATGTACTGTTCCAGGGAAAAGTACCGGATAATAGCAGTAGCGCTCCACCAAGACCTAAAGAAAGGTATTTGTTGCTTCTTTTTTCTTTTATTATTAGTTTTTTGTTAATCATTTGTTAATTTTGTGTTGATTAAAGGTTTTACATCCATGAAACCGATTATGGAATCGGGTCAGATAGATTCCATAATTTTCTGTAAAGGGTCTTACACTATGTG
>Ga0256901_1001030_pt1 | contig 14614 bp, 10 predicted proteins | sample MC6MC0689MT_FD_190200 | JGI IMG/M metagenome (GOLD analysis project Ga0256901, IMG submission 190200) | Metatranscriptome of enriched soil aggregate microbial communities from Iowa State University, Ames, United States - MC6-MC0689-MT... | ecosystem: Environmental > Terrestrial > Soil >... | reverse complement strand
GCTTATTGCACGCATCACCACTGTTCATCTAAAAACTCGTCAAAAAAAATTGTTTATGAAAACGATTATAGTTGCTACCGATTTTTCACCTGCTGCGCAAAATGCGGCCCTTTATGCGGCACATTTAGCGGCGCACCTCAATGCTAGTTTGGAACTGGTACATAGTTATATAATTCCATTCGCCTATACAGACAGTCCTGTGCCTTTATTGAATATAGATGAACTGCAAAAAATAGCAGAAGACAGCATGGAAGCGGAATTGCTACGCATAAAAACCATTGCCAGCACGCAAGTGCAAAGCAGAATAATGCCAGGCGACATCTCCGATTGTTTAACCGATATTATTGAAACTGAAAAGCCCTTGCTCATTGTGATGGGTACATCAGGCGAAGGCTCTGACTCCTTTTTGTGGGGAAGCATGGCTGTAAAAGCTTTACGTAACCTTAAAGCTCCCGTGCTTGCGGTGCCCGCAAATGTGCTATGGCGGCCTATCCAAAAGATTTGCTTCGCTGCTGATTATGACCAAATCTCCGAAACAACACCGAGCACGGAAATATTAAATTGGGTGGATGATATGGATGCGACACTGGACGTGATACATGTAGACAAACCAGAAAAAGCAATTACGCCGCCTATGATGTTGGTAAATATGCTACAAGGTGCCAATCCTACTTTTCACGCTATCATCAATGAAAACATTGAAGGTGGTGTTGCAGAGTTCTTGCAAGACCATAAAATTGATTGGCTATTGGTGATACCAAAAAAGTATGGGTTCTTCGAAAATCTATTTCACAAAAGCCGCACTAAGTTATTGACTCAAGTGAGCAATGCGCCTGTTTTGGCTTTGCATCAAGAATAGTTCGATATCTTTGCTCATTTTCCAGTAATAAGATGGGTGTGAAAATACCATACGTTGTTCGGCATAAAATTAAATGTTGATCAATAAATAAAATTGTGGATTAGCTATTGATAGCTAGATTTTTAAACAAGAATTTAGCTTTAGATATTAAATAGTTCTGGAAGATTGAAGATGCTTAGACAACAATTCCATAAATGAATAAAAGAGTTTTAATACAAACGGTAGTACTAATCTTGGGTTTTACCTTTTCTGCGTTTTGTCAAAAAAACAGGTATACATTAAAGGGCTTTATGGGTATACAGGGAGGGGAGTCATTTACCTATAAATTGGATTTGCAAGATTCGGTTGGTGATATAATGAGTGGATACGCTTATACCTATAGCAACGAAAAGAATGACGTTAAAGCCTCTGTAATAGCCAATATAGACCGAAATGCAAAAACTATTTCCCTTAGAGAAATACATATACTTTATAATAACTACTTTGTTAGCAAAGCAACAATTTGCTTGGTAGAAGCACTATTGACCTATAACGTAGCTGAGAAGTCTTTATCGGGGCCTCTAAATACCAATACTGCCGGTAATGGTGCAGCTTGCAGCAGAGGTAGCATATCATTTAACAATGTATCGGAGTTAGACCAAATATTTAGCGGAAGACCTTTAGTAGCCAATGCTATACCAGAGGTAATACCTGTTTCTATAAAACCAGAAGTGAAAAAACCTGCTAAAGTTGTATATGATACAATAGCAAAAGCCAAGCCCGTAGTGGCTACACAAATAATAAGTAAGGTGGATAATATAACAGAAGGAAAAGGTAAAACTTATAATTGGGAGAGCAATGAAATAATATTGGAAATATGGGATGGCAATAATGTAGACAACGACCGTGTAACTATTATGATGAATGGCGAAGTAGTGTTGACTAACCATGTATTGACTAAGGAAAGGAAAAGGTTAACCTTGCCTGTAGGCGGCAATGAACTCAATATAATTAGTATCTTGGCCAATAACGAAGGGAGCGACCCACCTAATACTGCCAACATACAACTTACAGATGGCGATAAACATTACGATATAGTAGCCCATAATACCATAGGAAAAATGGCGCTCATTAACATTAAGCGCAAGATTAAAATCAAGGAACATTAGAGTTGGCATCTCTGCAAATGTCAAATTTTTTCACTTCTTTGGTAAAAAAGGGTAATGAGGTCAAAAAAACGAAAGGACGCTGTATCACTACGGCGTCCTTCTTTTTTTCTACCTAAAATTTACTTCTTCTTAATGCTCTGCATCTCGTAAGATGTAGGAATACTAAAGGTTACATCAACAGGCACATCCAATTCTGCTTTCGAAAAATCCATATCCAGCTTTATGGTTTCGCCTTTGTTATTGATTACGATATTGCGTGTGTAGGCAAATGGCTGCTTGCCTGTAGTGGCGCCATATTTATCGTACTTTATATCGCAAGTAAAATTTCGTTGTGTAGATGAAAGTTGTAGTTCTTTCAGTAAGCCTGTGTTTTTGCTATACGTCACCACTTGGGTAAAATCATCTTTAATTTGCGTAATCATAATCAAGCTATCCTTTTCAGATGAGCCTTTTACAGGCACGTCGGTAATTAGTGGATTGCCAATAAACAAATTTTGCAACACAGGAAACTCTACCTGAGCCTGAATCAACTCCAAGCCTTCTTTGTAAGATAAAGAATAGGCTTTCTTACCTATACGCACAATGGCTTTCAAACTATCTGGCGTGATGTAAGCTCTCGCTACCTCTGCTATGCCCAGCGCCACAATCGACGACCAAATATTTTTATCCTTGTTCATTCTTATGTTGGCTGTAAATTCCTGGTCTTGGTCTTTGTTTTGAAAACGCATACCAGCCTTGCCATTGAAGGTAGTGTAGCTGATTTTTTGAGCCAAATATTCTTCAGGCGATTTGCCTGTTTTTACTGGTTGTACAGGCCCGGTTGTTGTGGTTTTTTTTGTGGTGTTACAAGCTTGTAACGTTACTACTCCAATAGCAATAGCCCCGACAATTGCCGTCAACTTACCGTTTCCTTTGTTACTAAATATTTTAATGCCCATTTTAGTCTTTTAATTTTTGTTCTTTTAATTTTTGGATTAACGCTTCTGAAGCATCTCCTTTTTCTTTAGCTTTTTGCCAATGGATTATAGCTTGCGGTATATTACCAAGTTTGTATTCTATATCGCCTAAATGTTCCCAAAGCGTTCCGTCTGCTTCATTGTTAGTCTTGTCTATAGCTTGCTGTATATACTTCTTAGCCTCTGCATACTTACCTTGTTTATATAAAATCCAACCGTAGGTATCTAAAAATGTAGCTTCATCAGGGCGCAATTTCAATGATTTTGCTGACATCTTTTCCGCTTCTTCTAAATTTTCTCCTCGCTCAGACAAATAATAACTGAAGTTGTTTAATGCCATAGCATTATCGGGTTGAATGGACAATGCTTCACGATAGCAACTGTCTGATAGTTTGAATTTTCCAGCACTATTGTAAGCATCGCCTAGTGAAACCAATATCTCTGGTAAAAGGTTGGCTGTATTTCTGGTTTGTAGTGCAATAGTATTGTTGAAATAGTTAATAGCGCTATCGTATTGCTTGGCTTGCAAAAAACCTAAACCACCAAAGTAAAACAATAGAGGTTCTTTAGGGAAATTCTTTACAGCCCTCGTGCCATAAGCTATCAGCGAATCGGGCTGTGAGCGGGCCGCATGTATGAACATCACTTGTTGCCATGCATTGGCATTGCTGGAATCAAAGTCAATTGATTTTTTGTATTGAATCAAGGCATCATCAAGTTTATTATCTGCTGCAAGCATATCGGCGTACAACAAGACTGCATCTAAGGTTGGTGGCTCTTGTCCTGCTAGTTTGGCTACAAGAGCAAAAGTCATTTCCTTGGCTGCGGAGTCTGTACCTTTCAGTTCAATAAAAGGCACCAGTAAGCTAATTCTATCTTCAATAGGCACATCTTTATTCAGAATGGCTTTTTCAAGATATACCTGAAACTGAACAGAATCTTTTTTCTTCAAATAATATTGCACGAGTGCAAATTGCACTGCGGGCTCGTTTGGAAATTTTGCTTCCGTGTTTTTGTAAATTGCCTCTATGTCTTTTTTTACATTATTGTTCAAATATAAATCGGCCAAAAGCAAGGGATACCTTGGTTCTTGAGGATAGTAATTAATCAATTTCTCTACTTCCTTTGCCGCACCGTCCACGTCATTCAATTGTAGGTAAAGTTGTTGTTTTTGCAACAGTGTAGATTCATCATCGGCGCCTACGTATTGCTCCATGAGCGTCAATACCTTCAAGGCTTCTGCGTATTTTTGCGCCTTTTGAAACAGCATAGCTTCACGCAATAAATACTCTTCAGGGTGACGCTCGCGCATAGCTAATTTGCGATACACTTCAGCGGCTTTCAAATATTGACCGTCATAGGCCAGGAGGTCGGCATATTGCGACTGAATCCATTTGTTTGCGGAATCCTTTTGGGTAGCTAATTTTATTTCTGATAAAGCTTTGGGCACGTTGTTCTTCTCCAGCCAAATGCGCGAAAGCTCATAATGTGGCGTAGCACCAAGGTTTCCGGTGGAAGCTAATAAAGAAAATTGCTTGTATGCCTCATCCGATTTGTTCAACATTTTGGCCTTTACTGCGTCCATAAATATTGCATCGGCGACAGAAGTTTCTATCACTGAGTCGCGTTGAATAGCTACTGTTTTTTCAATAGCTTTCTTTGAATGGCTATCGGCAATTTTTTTATTCGTAGCACAAGATGCTAGTATAACAAGAGGAAAATAAAAATATAAAAGCCTGCTAGGTAATAATAACCGAGCAGGCTTTGACTTCAATAAAATAGAATTGATATGTTGGTTCATCATAAAATCACAGAAAAATCACCCAAGCTGAGCTCCTGCGATTTGTCACTGTAAATTACGCTTTTTCCTAACAAAGAGTTTGAAAGATTTGCATTTTTAACACTTGTTTGCTCTTGTATAATGCTGTTGCTTATCAACGAATTCTCAATTACAGCACCAGCCTCTATAGAAACGTGTGGCCCGACAACGGAATTGGTGATTTTTACGTTTTCGCCAATGAAACAAGGCGCAATAATGGTGCTATTTTCAAGCTGTGCCGAAGCCGATACCAGTTGTTCGCTGTCTTTCTTTATTTCTAATATACGTTGGTTGGTATAAACCGTTGCGTCTTTGTTGCCACAGTCCAACCACTCTTCCACTTGGTCGCTATAGAAGTTCAGACCTTTGTTCTTCATGTTTTCCATGGCAGTAGTCAATTGGTATTCGCCCTTTTCGGTTACGTTATTATCCAAAAGATACTGCATTTCTTGACGAAGATTTTCGCCATCTTTAAAATAGTAAACACCTATGATAGCCAAGTCGGAAACGAAAGTGGTAGGCTTTTCTACAAACTCGGTAATGCGGCCATCGCCATCCAATTTCACCACGCCAAAAGCCGAAGGGTCATCTACTTTCTGTGTCCAGATGATAGCATCTTTGCTTGTGTCTATCTTAAAGTCGGCTTTGAATAGCGTATCAGCAAAAGCGATGAAAACATTTCCTTTCAAGCTATCTGCAGCGCAAAGTATGGCGTGTGCGGTACCTAATGCTTTTTCCTGATAACAAATTTTGCCTTTTGCACCAAGGCTTTCGGCCACCGATACCAACATGTCTTCAGTAGCCTTACCAAAATGCGGTGCTATAATGAAAGCAATTTCTTCCACTTTTTCATTGGCAGTAGCCAAAATATCTTCTACCAATCTTTGCACCACAGGTTTGCCTGCAATAGGAATTAAAGGTTTAGCTGTAGTTAAGGTGTGTGGGCGCATACGCTTGCCCATGCCTGCCATTGGTATAATGATGTTCATAGAATTATATTTTCAAAGCTTGATAAAAAATCGCCGCAAAGGTATTTTATTTTTTTATTCGATATGGTAAAATTGTTACAAACAAGTGTTTACTAAACAATGCCTTTCTATTAAAAATACTTGCATCGAAAAGCAGTAACGATTATTAGCTTATACTTGCATCTTCAAAAAGAGAAAATGAATATAGAAATAATTGCAGGCAGTCCGCGTATACCGAGCCTAAATGCCAGAGTGGCCAAATATGTACACCAACATTTGAATGCTACTACTACGCACAATGTGGGATTAATTGAATTGAGCAAAACAGTTTTACCCTTTATTCAAAACGTATGGACTAGTGCAGATAAAGCGCCGGAAGAGCATAAGGACTTAGCGCAAAGAATGTTTGCTGCCGATGCCTTTATCATCAGTTCGCCTGAATACAATGGAGCCTATTCGCCAGCAATGAAAAACTTGTTCGACCATTTTCCTAAACAGCAGAAAAAAGCATTTGGTATCATCACTTCATCTAACGGTGTAATGGGTGGTATTAGAGCTTCGCAACAATTGATGCAACTTGTGCCAGCTTTGTTTGGTATTGCTTCTCCATTCATGCTTATAGTGCCACAAGCCGATAAGAAATTTGATGAAAACGCTAACTTAATTGCTCCTGAGTTTGAAAAGAATATACATGATTTTTGTCGTGAGTTTATTTGGTTGGCAGAGCAATTGAAGAAGGATTAAACAGTTGCGTTTTCATAAATAGGGTGCCAAGCAAATACTTTTTGTAAATTGCGGCCACTATATTCATTTTTAAAGCTATGAGTAAACATCTATCCTTGTTTGGCGCTTTGTTGTTGAGTTCCTTTTTTTCCTTTGGGCAAAATACTTACCTGCAACAAAGCAGTGATGAATATCATTTACTCAATAGACTGGAAACCAAGACAGGTAGGCTTTCTAATAGATTGTTTTTAAATACACAACCCTTGTCAAGGCAAGATGCGGTTAACTTTTTGATAGAAGAAAAAGGCAAAGCATTCAATTCTGAATTTAGTAATGTTGATAATTTCAATATTAATAGAGCGCTTTCTATTAGTGGCGAATGGATAAAACCTAATGCAGATGGGGCGGTAACGTCTACCAACGCGTTGTTCAATACGTTTTACAAGAAGCAACCTGACTTTATTCATGTAAACAAACCAGGCTTTTTCTTGTCTGTCAATCCTGTATTAAGTGTTCAAGCGGCTTTTGAAAAGGACAAAGAGCGCAGCTTGTTATACAGCTCTACACAAGGTTTGGAGTTTCGGGGTAGAATAAAAGACCGCGTTGGATTTTATTTTTACGCTACCAACAATTATGATGAACCGCCAACTTATGTAAATGATTATATAAACAAATATGGCGCAATACCCGGCGCAGGCCATTATCGCAAAACGATGAATGGTTATCAGTATTTTCAGTTTAGAGGCTATGCAGATGTAGCGTTGATAAAGGACAAAATCAATTTGACAGTTGGTTACGATAGACATTTTATTGGTGATGGAATGCGCTCTTTATTCCTTTCTGATTTTTCGGAAGGTGCAGCCTTTGTGCGTTTGAACACCAAGATTTGGAAGTTTAATTATCAGAACTTGTACACGGTATTAAAGCCGCAGTCTGCATTAAATGGTATGCCTGGCGAAGGTAACAAGTATGCTACCACACATCATCTTAGCCTTAATCTTACCCGTTGGCTTAATGTAGGTTTTTTCGAGACGGTAACTTTTTCGCGTAGTGGCCATTACGATTTTGGTTACATAAATCCTATAATATTTTATCGTGCTATTGAAAGAGGCTTGGGTAGTCCAGATAAGGTTTCCATAGGTTTTAATGCAAAGGCTTTGGTGCTTAAACGCCTTAATTTGTATTCGCAAATTTTAATCAACGAATTTACCTCTAAAGAACTTTTTGCTGGCGATGGTTATTGGGCCAACAAATGGGGCGTGCAATTAGGGGCCAAATATTTTGATGCTTTTACGGTTAAGAATTTAGACCTGCAAGGAGAAGTAAATATTGTAAGACCATATACCTACCAGCATTATCAAAGTCTTGAAGGTAGTATGGTGGCTAACAATACGCATTATAACCAAGCTATGGCACATCCTTTAGGGGCGGGCTTTGCCGAGTTTATTGCTGTTGCGCGTTACCAACCCGTGCCACGATTGGCATTGGATGCCAAACTTATGTATTACAAGCAAGGCATTGATACTGGTAATACAAATTATGGAAGTAATATCTTGCTGGATTACAATTCCAGAAACAGCAATTATGGTGTGGGCTTGATTAATGGACCGCAAGCAGATTGCTTATTGTTCAGCATGAATGTATCTTACGAATTGCGTCCGCGTTTGTACTTTGATTTGAATGGTATGTACCGCACTTACAAAGTAGAGAACAATATACTTCCTGAAAAGAACACGTTTTTACTTTCTGCCGGCTTTAGGCTAAACCTTGCCAGAAAAGACTATGCGCAGTTTTAAATCTACGCGCCAATACTAAACGAGGTCATCGTTAAAGAACCCATTACAGCTTTATCGTTGAAAAATTTCAAACCTTCGTTTTTTTCCTGAAGTGCTAAGGCGTACAATATAGGATAATAATGGTCGGGCGTAGGTATGGCCAAATCAAAAGCCTTGCCCTGTGTCTTAAAATCCAATAGCGGTTGATGATTCCCGTCTTGGATAAAACTTTTCATTTTTTCATTAGCCTCTGTAGCCCAGTCGAAGGCGAAATTGGGTTCATTCATTTTATCCCAAGCTACCATGCCTAGGTTGTGCACCATATTACCACTGCCCACTATCAGCACGCCTTTGCGGCGTAGGGCTGCTAATTGTTTACCCAATTTGTAATGATAATCTGCTGGCTGATTATAGTCTATACTCAATTGCAAAACAGGTATGTCGGCTTTAGGGTACAGATGTTTTACTACGCTCCAACAACCATGGTCTAAGCCCCATTCCTCATCTAAACCTATAGTAATATCGGTAAACAAACCTTGTGTTTCTTTCGCTACTGCAGGACTACCTTGTGCTGGATATTGTACATCAAACAATTCTTTTGGGAAGCCCCCGAAATCATGAATAGTTCTTGGCTGCTCCATAGCCGTAACATAAGTGCCTTTGGTGAGCCAATGTGCAGAAATGCAAAGAATGGCTACAGGCCTGGATATCGTGGCACCAATACGATTCCATTCTTTAGTAAATTCATTTTCTTCAATAGCATTCATAGGCGAACCGTGACCGAAAAAGAATACCGGCATTTGTTCTGTAGCTTTTAATGGCGCCGCAAAATCAGCTAGAGCGTTTAAGCTTTGAACACTTCCCAATATAGGCATGATGGATAGTATTTTTAAAAACTCTTTTCTATTCATTACAATTTTTAGAAAATGGTTTTGAGTAAAAAATAAAAAATTGAGAATGGTTAAAACTAAGCACTAGCCTTATCCAGCATAACAATAGCTTCCTTGCTCAACTCTAGCGCAACTGCATTAGTCAAGTCTTTCAATTGAGCTACAGAAGTAGCGCTCGCGATGGGGACAGTTATAGATGGTCGTGCTATTAACCAAGCTAGCGCTACGCTGGTAGGTGTAGAATTGTATTGTGTAGCAATTTCATCCAAGGCATCCAAAATGCCTAATCCTCTTTCGTTTAAAAAACTCTTAATGCCGCCACCACGTTGGCTTTTACCTAAGTCGGCCTCGCTTCTATACTTGCCTGTTAAGAAGCCACTCGCTAATGAATAGTAGTTAATGACGCCCAAATTATTATCCAAACAAATTTGCTCCAACTGCCCTTCGTATTCCTTGCGGGTATACAAATTGTAATGCGGTTGAAAAGTTTGGTAACGAGGTAAGCCCAATTGATGGCTTGCGTCGAGAGAAGCGGTAAGCCTTTCTGGACTTAGGTTTGAGGCGCCTATCCATCTTACCTTGCCTTCTTTTATCAATTGTGCATAAGCTTCTAAAGTTTCTTCTACAGGTGTTTCTAAGTCATCCCAATGGGTTTGGTAGAGGTCTATATAATCGGTCTGTAGTCTTTTTAATGAATCTTCAACAGCAGTTAAAATGTATTTTTTACTTAGGTTGGTTTTGCCCAAACCCATATCTGCACCCACTTTCGTGGCAATAACTACATCCTTTCTATTGTTGCGTTGCTTCATCCAATTGCCAATAATCTTTTCTGACTCGCCACCTGCGTTGCCTGGAGCCCATCTGCTGTATACATCGGCAGTGTCTACAAAGTTGAAACCTGTGCCCACAAAGCCATCCAGTACATCGAAAGATTGCTTTTCATCTATTGTCCATCCAAAAACGTTGCCACCTAAAGTCAATGGTGCTACTTGCAAATCTGAATTACCTAACTGTACTTTATTCATTGTTTTTCTTTTTATTGAGCATAAGCAAACAACGTAAACATGTTTGCTTACGCGAATTGATATTGCTAATTACCGTTTAGCAATAATAGGAATATTCAATCGTTGTACCAACAATAGTGAGTTCGGAAAAGCTGAAGCCCTTATCAAGTAAAGCTATTGGTGCCTAAAAGCATTAGGCTTTCATGGCACCAATTCTTTTGGCTAATAGGGTAGTGCCTAAGCCTAAAACCGCGATTAGTGCAAATGATATACGTAAATTGGTGGCTTCGGCAAGAAACCCAATAATAGGCGGACCTAATAAAAAGCCTAAAAAGCCTATAGATGATACCATGGCCAAAGCTATGCTGGGCGCAATTTTGCTCGATTTGCCAGCAAGGCTAATTACTAACGGAACTACCGAAGACGTGCCGATACCAACCAGCAAAAAGCCTAAAGTAGCCCATACTAAACTAGGCAATAAAACAGCCATTAGCATACCTGAAAAAATAATGATGCCACTCGCTTGTAAAATTATTTTTGTACCAAAGCGTGTAACAAAATAATCGGACACAAAACGTCCACCAGCCATAGTGCTCATGAAAGCTATGTAACCCAAGCGGGTAAGGTCTTTGCCAGGTTTTACTACTTTTTCAAAATATACACCTGTCCAGTCAAACATGGTGCCTTCACATATCATGCAGGCAAAGGCGATAAGACCTAAGGTAAGGATAAAAGCATCGGGCTTTACAAACGTTTTCTTCTTTTCGCTACGCGGTTGTGCACGGGCATCTCTGGGAACAAGAAAGTTTTTAGTGCTCAAAAGCAGTGTAGATGTCACGCAAAATACCATAGCAAAATGCCACAAAGTACTTACATCATATTTTACCATAATTGCGCCTATTATGCCACCAGCAAAGCCCGCAAGGCTCCACAATCCATGGAAAGATGCCATGACACTGCGACCGTAAATGCGCTCCACGCCTACGCCTTGCGTGTTTACAGAAATATTGCTCAAGTTGCCAAACACACCAAACAAAACAAGCACGCCTACCAATTGCCATAGGTCTTGGGCTGCGCCTAATAACACCAATGTGGCCGGGTACAATATAGCCCCGACTATAAGCATAGCCTTACTGCCAAACTTATTGACCAAAAAGCCAGAGAGCATCATGGCCATCAATTGACCCAGTGGTAAAGCCAGCAATACTGCACCCAGAGCGCCTTCGCTTAGTTTCAGCTGTTCTTGCACATCAGGAATTCTGCAAGCCCAGGAGGCAAACGTGATACCTTGAATGAAGAAAAATGTGCTTACCCCAATTCGGTAAAAGCGTTTGGTGGGTAAAGATGCCGGAGCGTTCATTAAATGTGATGATATGTAAAGCGCCTACAAAAGAAAGGATTTATTGTTTGAATCCCCTGATTTGATTTTTTAATTTATGTTTATTTATTATAGTATCTTTAGGTATTACTTAAGAATGCTTTCAATATTAGTAGCATAGTGAGCAGAAGAATCAATACGGCCATGATTAGTACCTTTGTTAATCTAGAAGTTCAAGAATTATGATACTATAGAATGAAAATTTGCCAATAGATAATTTTATGAATTAACGTTTCTAATTGCTAAATTGTAAAGAAATAAAAGAAAAAGCAGGTAATCTTTATCAAGGATTTCCTGCTTTTTTTCTTTAGTCATTGTCATTCCGCACTACCACTATACCATCAAACACATCTATCATTACCGGTTTGGATTTATCCAAATCTCCGGAAATTATTTTCTTACTTAGCAAATTGATTATATCTTTCTGTATCAATCTTTTTAAAGGGCGTGCGCCAAACTGTGGGTCAAAGCCTTGCTCTGCAAAATAATCCATTGCATACTCAGAAAACTGTAGCTGTATGCCTTGCTGTACAAGGCGTTCCTTCAATTCTTCAAGTTGTATACGGATAATGCCTTTAATCTCCCGCTTCATTAAAGGATGGAACATGATAACTTCATCTATCCTGTTAAGAAACTCTGGACGTAAGGTTTGGCGCAATAAGCCCATCACAGCGGTTTTGGTACTGTCTACTACTTCATTAATATCATCACTGTCTTTAAGGTCATCAAAATTTTCTTGTATTAAATGACTACCTAAATTACTGGTCATAATGATAATGGTATTCTTGAAGTTCACCACACGACCTTTGTTGTCCGTTAGTCTTCCATCATCTAATACCTGCAACATCATATTGAAGACATCAGGATGCGCTTTTTCAATTTCGTCTAAAAGCACCACTGAGTAAGGTTTACGTCTAACAGCCTCTGTTAACTGACCACCTTCATCGTAACCTACATAGCCTGGAGGAGCACCCACCAGTCGGCTTACGCTATGCTTCTCTTGGTACTCGCTCATGTCAATGCGCGTCAGCATCGTTTCATCATCAAATAAATAATCAGCTAGCGCTTTTGCCAATTCTGTTTTACCCACGCCGGTAGTACCTAAAAATATAAACGAACCAATAGGTTTACGTGCATCTTGCAAGCCAGCACGACTTCTTCTAATGGCATCAGCCACCGCTTCAATAGCTTCATCTTGCCCTACAACGCGCTTGTGCAATTCTTCTTCCAGGTTCATCAGTTTCTCCCGCTCGCTCGTCATCATTCTTTGTACGGGAATGCCAGTAGCTCTAGCCACCATTTCTGCTATATCATCAGCATCTACCTCTTCTTTCAGCATTCTTTTTTCCGAAAAATTATCCATCTCTCTGGTCAAGTCTGCTATGATTTGTTCTTGCTCCTGCACTTTACCATAGCGTATTTCAGCTACACGGCCGTAGTCACCATCACGTTCTGCTTTCTCTGCTTCCAGTTTCAGATTCTCTATTTCCGTTTTAGCAGTTTGTATCTTTTCTGCATGGTCTTTTTCTTGTGTCCACTTAGCTTTGAACGTATCGCGCTCTACAGACAGATTAGCAATTTCTGTAGAAAGATATTTCAACTTCTCTTCATCATTTTCTCTTCTTATAGCTTCGCGCTCAATTTCCAGTTGACGTATACGGCGGTCAAGCTCATCGAGTTCTTCCGGCATACTGTTCATTTCCAGTTTCAATTTAGCTGCGCTTTCATCTATAAGGTCAATAGCCTTATCAGGTAAGAATCTATCGGAAATATAACGCACCGATAATTCTACGGCTGCAATAATAGCCTCATCCTTAATGCGAACATGGTGGTGGGTTTCATAACGGTCTTTCAAGCCTCTCAAGATAGATATAGCGTCTTCTTCGTTTGGTTCATTTACCATCACCTTTTGAAACCTACGTTCGAGCGCTTTGTCTTTCTCAAAATATTTTTGATACTCGTTAAGCGTAGTCGCACCTATGGCTCTTAACTCACCGCGCGCTAGTGCAGGCTTTAATATGTTTGCAGCATCCATAGCACCTTCTCCGCCGCCACCAGCGCCTACAAGCGTATGTATCTCATCTATAAACAGGATAATCGAGCCGTCACTTTCTGTCACCTCTTTTATAACCGACTTAAGCCTTTCTTCAAACTCGCCTTTATACTTGGCACCTGCTATCAGTAAGCCCATGTCCAAAGCGAAAATTATTTTGGAACGGAGGTTTTCGGGCACATCGCCATTTATGATTCTATGCGCCAAGCCTTCAATTATCGCAGTTTTACCAACACCCGGTTCGCCTACTAGAATGGGGTTATTCTTAGTCCTACGTGAAAGGATATGCAAGGTTCTTCTAATTTCTTCGTCTCTACCAATAACCGGGTCTAGCTTGCCATTCTGCGCCATCTCGTTCAGGTTTTTGGCATACTTCTGTAGGGCATTGTAAGTAGTATCTGCTGTTTGAGAATTAACGGTGTTGCCTTTACGTAAGTCTTTGATGGAGGCAATCAAACCCTTTTCTGTAACACCCGCATCTTTTAAGATTTTAGCTGCTTCATCATTGCCTCTCAGCACAGCCAAAAGTATATGCTCTACACTCACAAATTCATCGCCAAACTCTTTAAGCGCCGCGCCAGAACGTAGTATAACGTTGTTGGCATCACGGCCCAATTGTTGACCGGCATCGCCCGATTGCTGCTTGGGTAATTTGGCTAAGCTCTCCTCAAGTCTGGACTGTATAATGTTATAATTTGCATTACTCTTCTTCAATAGAAATTCAATAGGACCATCTTTGTCCTCTATCATTGCTTGTAGCAAATGCAAAGATTCAATACTAGGGTTACTATTATTAAATGCACTTTGCTGTGCCTGTTGCAAAGTTTCCTGAGCCTTTATGGTGAAATTATTTAAATTCATTTTTAGTATAGTTTTTAAATTAACAATGGCCGTTTCTCTTTGTTTATCGATATTTTTGGCGCATCAGTAGGAATCAATCAAAAAGTGAACCAAAATAATTAACTGGAAAATCAGACAGTTTTTTGCAAGTTGCGCTGACGAGATTTCCGTATTGGTTTTTGGTTTCTGCTTTTATTGCAG
>Ga0256901_1001028_pt1 | contig 14626 bp, 7 predicted proteins | sample MC6MC0689MT_FD_190200 | JGI IMG/M metagenome (GOLD analysis project Ga0256901, IMG submission 190200) | Metatranscriptome of enriched soil aggregate microbial communities from Iowa State University, Ames, United States - MC6-MC0689-MT... | ecosystem: Environmental > Terrestrial > Soil >... | reverse complement strand
TGAAAGAGCAAAGCGCAATGAAGCTGGCATGGAAGAACAGGGCCCTATACGTCTTGTTAGCTCCGGCCATCGTTTTTTACGTCGTCTTTTGTTATATCCCGATGTACGGGATCACGATTGCTTTTAAGGATTTTATGTTGTCCAAAGGCGTGCTGGCAAGTCCCTGGGTCGGCTTCGACCATTTTCAAACTTTATTCGCGCTGGATAAATTTTGGAGCGTCTTTTACAACACGTTTTATATTAATCTGCTGAAAATCGTCTGGGGGTTTCCCGCGCCGCTGATTCTGGCGTTATTGCTCAATGAAGTGCGCCGGATGGTGTTCAAACGCACAGTTCAGACGATTATCTATTTGCCCTATTTCATTTCCTGGGTGACCATCGCCGGAATTGTAACCGCGTTCTTGTCGGTCGAAGACGGATTGGTCAACAAGATCATCCTCTCCTTCGGCGGGGAAAAGGTCAATTTCCTGATGAGAAGCGATCTGTTCCGTCCGCTGCTCGTCGTGACTTCCATCTGGAAGGAAGCCGGTTGGGGGACGATCATTTATTTTGCGGCGATCAGTTCGGTCCCTCCGGAGCTGTACGAGGCCGCGAAAATCGACGGGGCCAACCGCTGGAAGCAAATGCTTCATGTTACGCTGCCCTGGATCGCGCCAACCATCTCCATTCTGCTCATTCTCAATTTCGGCTCGATGATGACGGGGGGATTCGACCAAGTGTTCAACCTGTACAACTTGGCGGTATACGAAACCGGAGACGTGATCGATACCTACATGTACCGAACGGGACTGGTCGAAGGCAAATTCAGTTTGGCCGCGGCTGTAGGACTGTTGCTGAACATCATTAACTTCATTTTGCTGGTTACGGTCGATCGCATTTCCAAGAAAATAAACGGAACGGGCATCTATTGAGAAAAACGAGGTTGATGCAATGAAAATGAAGCGCACCGCATCCGGAATCGTATTCGACGGTTTCAACTATTCCTTGATGGTCTTGATCGCGTTCCTAACGCTGTATCCGTTCTGGCACTTGCTGGTTCAGTCGGTGCTGCCGTACGAAGAAGCGATCAAATCGAATTTTTACTTGATTCCGCGCAAAGTGACGTTCGAAGCCTACCAGTACGTGTTTACGAACTTTCAATTTTTTCGAAGCTTGGTCATCTCGGTTGGCGTTACGGTTCTAGGCATTCTCTATCAACTGCTGATTACATGCATGGCCGCGTACAGCTTGACCAAGAAGAACTTGCCGGGCCGGAATTTTCTCTTATTCTTTATCGTGTTTACGATGTTCTTCGGCGGGGGGCTGATTCCTTACTACCTGCTGATCAAAAATTTGAATCTCGTCGGCAGCTTGTGGGTCATGGTTCTGCCTTTTGCGGTTAACACGTTTTATCTGATCATCGTCAAAACGTCGTTCTCGTCGCTGCCGGTCGAATTGGAGGAAGCGGCCTTCATTGACGGAGCGGGTTACTACCGATGCTTTTTCCGAATCGTGCTCCCGCTGTCGATCCCGATGCTGTCCACGATCGGATTGTTCATCGCGGTCGGGCAATGGAACAACTGGTTTACTCCGATGCTGTTTCTTAACGAACGGCAAGATTGGCCGCTAGCCTTGCTGCTTAGAGACATTCTGGTCGTGAACAACACGGACTTTGTACGAAACGGCGGTATGCAGCCGCAACGCCAGTTGTTATCCAACTCGATCAAGGCAGCCGTCGCCATTGTCTCGATCTTGCCCATCGTTGCCGTCTATCCGTTCATTCAAAAGTACTTCGTCAAGGGGGTGATGATCGGGGCCGTGAAAAGTTAAACGGTTCGGCGGTTGGAAGAGAACATTATGCTCGCAAAAATGACTTAGGAGGGTCTACATGCGCAAGGGGTATATGAAAAAAGGAATTGTGGCTGTATTACTTGCAAGCCTTATTGTAATCCTGTTAGCCGGGTGCAGCGGAGATAAAAAAGAAGGCGGAGCGACCGGCACGAGCAGCCAAGCTCCTTCGGAGAAGGCAAACGCGGAACCGGTAGAACTCACGATCATGACGTACGATGGAGACACGATCGCCCAGGATGAGAATTCTCCGATCTACAAGGCGGTTCGGGAGAAATTGAACGTCAAGTTCAAAGTCATCACGGCGCCGTTCAGCGGCTACGACGACAAAGTCAACGTAACGATCGCTTCGGGCCAAGTCCCCGATCTGTTCAACTACTGGGGAATCGCGCGTCTTGCGCAATACAAATCCTGGATCAAGGAAGGGTTCGTGCTTCCGTTAAGCGACGTGGCCGACAAGTATCCGAATATCGCCAAGCAATTAAAAAGCTTCGATTCGTTTGCGAAGATGACGGACGGCAAGCATTACGGATTGCCGATTATTTCCTACAGCCAGATCGACAGCCCCGCCGTGAACGACCATACGATCTACGTTCGCAAGGATTGGCTGGACAAACTCGGATTGCCCGTACCGACGACGATCGACGAGTTTGCGAACGTGGCGAAAGCGTTCGCGCAGAACGACCCCGACGGCAACAACAAAGCGGACACGTACGGATACACTTCGGACGGCTTGTGGTGGGATTATCCGATTTTCAACGCGTTCGATACGAGCTTCGACCGCTACAGAAAGGCGGACGGCCAATGGATTCCGGAAGTCATCCAGGACGAAACGAAGCAAGCCGTCGCTTTCTTGAAGAGCATGTACGACGACAAAATCATGGATCCCGAGTTCGTTATCAATAACGGAGACAAAAAAATCGAGAAATTCGTTTCCGGCAAGGCGGGCATGATCATTCATAACGGCAGGCATTTTTACAACGACCTGTACGATAAATTCAAAGCGGCCTATCCGGACAAAGACCCGAAATCGATGTTCGTGTCGACGGGGATCTTGGAAAGCAAACAAGGGAACAAACGGCTGGACGGTTTTCCGAATTTCTGGTTTTACACTTTTATCAGCAACAAGGCGTCCCCCGAGAAACAGCAAAAGGCGCTTGAACTGCTGGATTTCCTAGGTTCGGAAGAAGGCATCAACCTGATGCGCTGGGGAATCGAGGGAGAACATTATACCAAAGAAGGAGACAAGTTCGTCAGCACGCTTCCGATAGACGAGAACGGCAAGCAACAAACGATCAAGGAAATCGACGCGACGGCCAAGCTGATGAACTACGTGACATGGGATTCCGACTTCGTCTCGGATCAATTGCCCAATCGCGAGGAAGTGCTGAACAACGGGAAAGAGGGCATCGAAAGCTCCAACCCGGACCTGCTGTACGGGATGTACATCGACGAAAACGTCCTTTCTCCGGAGATCGGCAAAGAGGTTAACGATTATATTTTCGAAACGTTGGTCAAATTGATCGTCAGCTCCAAAAACTTCGATCAGGATTGGGAAGCGTTCGTCCAGATGTGGCTTGATAAGGGCGGACAAAAAGTATGGGACGAAACGTCCAAGCAGGCGTTGGCGGAAAATAGGTAGAGAAGCAAGCAGCCGGATCCCGCTGAAAGTTCCGGCTGCTTGTTTGAAAGACAAAATAAGAGAAGAGAGGGATGTTGATGTTCGCGTCTTCTATCCGCATTGAAAGGCTGATCTTGCCGATCGCGATTGCCGCCCTTCTTACGATTGCCTCCTTCCTGATTCCGAATAAAGCTTCAGCCGCGGATTTCACCTGGACGTACGGAGCCGATACGACGCAAGACCAGTTCACCCACGTAGACCTCAATCCCGGCATTGCCCGAGATGCGCAAGGAAATCTGTGGGTGATTTACACGGACGGTTCCCTGATTATTCACCGCTTGAAAGGTACGACCATCGACGATCTGATCGAACTGCCGAACGGGACGAGAGACACTTCGTTTAATCGGCCGCACGGCGACGATAATTATTGGCTTAACGGTCTATGGATCGATCCGGCGGACGGCAAATGGTACGCTACCGTGCATATGGAGTTTAATTACAATCCGAATTGGCCGTCGGGGAGATGGACGCGCGGGATCGGTCTGGCCACCTCGACGGACGAGGGCTTGAACTGGCATTACGAAGGCGATATCGTGACGAGCGACAACCCGACCAAACGCGATGAATTCGCGGGCGATTATTGGGATTGGGGAGTGGGCGATCAGAGCTTGTATGTGGACGCGGCCGGCGGATATTTCTATTTGTTCTACGGTGCCGGCTGGCAGAGCAAATCTGAATGGCGGGATTACCTGTCGACAAGGGTGGCCCGTTGCGAGATCAGCTCCAAGATGATGCCCGGCTGCTGGCAGAAGTGGCATAACGGAAGTTGGAGCGAACCTGGACTGGGCGGGCACGACACCGATTTGTTCAACAATTCGGGAATAAACGCGGTATTTTACAGTACGTATTTAAATAAATTCGTCGCGGTCGGCCAGACGATGATCCCCGGGCGGCACGACGGAACCTTTGCGACAGCAACCGATCTCTCGACGCAAAACTGGACGGTGCCCGAGAAGTTCATCGATGCCGATCGGCTGTACTGGTACAATTGGGCGGTTGATCCGACGACAAGCGATCGCATGCAAATCGGGCAGAACTTCCGGCTGTATTCGGCCCAGAACTTCTACGAGAATAAATCCGGCAAATACATTAATGTATCGCTGGGGCCGGGCACGACCGTCCCGATTACGTTCCCGGGTTCTTACCCCGAAGTAAGCGTTCCCGATTATTCACCTTTATGGGACTGGACGCCGGCGGGGGCTTACAGGCAGGATTTCAGCAATAACGGGATCGGCGGTTGGCAGAAAATTTACGGAACGGCCGATTGGACGGTCGAGGATAAGCAGTTGAAAAGCACAACCCAAGACGGCGGCGCCACGCTTGCGGTCGACAACGCTTCGCCCTCGATCTCGGACGGATACATGAGCTTTACGGTTAAACCGGTCTCCAATCAACGGTTCAAAGCGGTGTTCCGCTACCAGGATTGGAACCGATTCGCCGCCATCCTGTACGACAATGGAAACATCGGATGGGATAACGGAACAAGCGTAGGAAATCTGTTCTCGATCCCGCCGTTCGCGGACAATTCCGTGCACCTCATCGATATTTATTTCAAAGGCGATTTTATAACCGTTTATATCGATCATGAGCAGAAATATAGCGGGAAGATTCCGAGCTTTCCGACGGAAGCGGGGAAAATCGGGTTCAGTACGTGGTATTATTCCACGATCATGTTCGATAACGTAGTCGTCTCTGCTTCGCTTCCTGTGTCTCCTCATCCCCTTCCGCCATATATCGCGTCCTACTCGAACGATTTCGGCGGGGGAATCGCCGGTTATCAGGAGAGGTTTGGATCGGGCGGAACGTGGGCGGTCGAGAACGGCGAACTGAGCGGAACGGCCGGAGCGGGAACGACGGTCGCGATCGACTCGAACTCTCCGAGAATCAAGAACGCGACCATTAAGGCGAAGGTCAAGCCAATCAGCGGCCAACGTTTCGGAATTGTCGCCCGATTCAATCAGAATGCCACGGCGGTTTCCTATAACGCGATTACCTACGAGAACGGGAATATCGGTTACGATACGAGTTCGGCAACGGGCACGCTCGTAAGCGGGATTAACCTGGCCGACGGGACGTGGCACGATCTGGAAATCACCTTGAACGGCTTGTTCGTCGTCATCAAGGTAGACGGGGTGATCCGGTACAGCGGAGAGGTTGCCGCGTTCCGAATGGGGGAAGGAAACATCGGGTTTATGACCTCGAATAACGCTCACGTCCACTTCGATGAAGTAAGCTACAGGATGTCCGAGGTCTATCACTTCCAAAAAGGAATCAATGACTTCAGGAACGCGGCTGGCAACGGAACGTGGCTACATGAGAACGGCATGCTGAGCGGTCAAAGCAACGCAGGGGAATGGACGACGAATTTGAACGAAACGATGGGAGACGTCGCCGACGGCAAGCTGTCGTTCTCGGTCACGCCGATCGCCGAAACCCGGTTTATCGCTCTTCTTCGTTATACCGGGGATACGCAGCTAGGCCTGATGTACAACGATGGCGAATATTTGCTCTATGCCTATCAGAACGGTCAAAGCACGATGCAGTCGCTGTTTAACGGCCCGGTTCTTCCGCTAGGGACAAACCATGATATCGATATCGCCTTCAGCGGTCAAAACTTAAAGATCGCGATCGACGGGGTAGAGAAATACTCCGGAGCGCCAAACATTCCGACAACGGCGGGCAAAATCGGATTTTCCCTGTGGGCTAACTCGCACGTACATTTCGATAATGTCGTCGTCGCACGAGATTAATGATCGGCATGGAGGAAAGCGTATGGACAAGATTCGGGAAGAGAGAAACGCGGATCGGCTATCGAGTCGCGGAAGGCGAGCTGATCGTCGATCGAAGCCGTTCCGGACTCGACGCCTCGGGGATCTCCCGATGCGGATTATCGCTTCCGGACGGCGAGACTTTAAAGCTTCATATCTATCTCGACCGTTCGTCCGTCGAAGTATTCGGCAACGAGGGAAGGGGCGTAATCTCCAATCGGATCTACCCGGGGCAGGATTCGCTGGGCGTGGATCTGTACGTTTCGGAGGGACGGGTTCGATTAATCAAACTAGAGGTCTGGAAGCTAAAACCGATCTGGAATGGATGTGCGAAATAAGTGAGCGGTTTGATCGAAATCACGGAGAATGGGTTGTACGTCATCATCGAGATTACGGAAACGGGGGATGTCAGACTGTTGCATTTCGCGGCGGTGCCGATGGCCTCGGATGCCATTCCAGAGCGGCGGAAGCGGGAGTTTAGGCTGCTGGAGCTTCAGCTAACGGGAGAGGATCGCGGCGAATATCACGGACGAATGCATCGCGGATCGTATCCCGGTTTACGGATGGTATACGAGTCGCATGCGGATTACCGCAACGAGCTCGGACGCAAGTTGGAGATCGCGCTCTTCGATAAGCCGACCGGATTGAAGGCGGTACAGCATTTCCAATTTTACGACGGCGTTCGGACGGTTCGATGCTGGAACGTTCTGACAAACGAAGGGACCTCTCCGGCGGCTATCGAATATGTGTCGTCCTTTGCCCTAACGGGTCTGGACAAGGAAGGAAGCTGGGATCGCGATATCAAGATGAAGCTGTCTATCGCTCATAACGGCTGGCAAACCGAATTGCAATGGAGGACGTACACGCTGCCGGAACTCGGACTGTCCCATCTCGGCGACCGCAGCTCCAAGAGAATTTCATGCAGCAATACAGGCTCTTGGTCTTCGGCCGAGCATATTCCGATGGGCGTGCTAACGAATGAAGAGGCAAGAACCGTCTTCTTCTGGCAGATCGAGAACAATGGATCGTGGCATTGGGAGCTGTTCGAGCAGGCCGATCGGCTAGCGCTGCTCGTCAGCGGACCGACGGAGCAGGACAATCACTGGTGGGTCAAGCTCGAACCGGGCGAAGAGTTCGTTACCGTCCCGGTCGCGGTCGGAGCAGCGGAGGGCGGATTCGAACAGGCGATCGCCCAGCTCACGGCCTACCGACGGATCATTCGTCGGCCTAATGCGGATAATCGCGAGCTGCGCATTATTTTTAACGATTACATGAACTGTCTCTGGGCCGATCCGACTACCGCCAAGCTGCTTCCGTTGGTCGACGCGGCGGCGGAGGCGGGGTGCGAGTACTTCTGCATCGACGCGGGGTGGTACGCTCCGGGAGACTGGTGGGACGGCGTCGGAGAATGGCTGCCTTCTTCGGAAAGATTTCCCGAAGGGATCAAGTACGTTCTCGATTACATTCGCGCCAAAGGGATGGTTCCGGGGCTGTGGCTGGAGCTTGAAGTGATGGGAATCAACAGTTCAATGCTGTCCCGGACGAACGACGGTTGGTTTTTCATGCGCCATGGCCGGAAGGTGAAGGATCGTCGCCGGTATCAGCTGGATTACCGCAATCCGGAAGTCGTCGCCCATGCGAACGAAGTCATCCGACGATTGGTCGAGGACTACGGCGTCGGTTACATCAAGATGGACTACAACATTAACGCCGGAATCGGGACGGAAACCGACGCCGATAGCTTCGGGGACGGCCTGCTCCAACATAATCGCGCGTACTTGGCATGGATGGACGCGCTTTTCGAACGGTATCCCGATCTCGTAATCGAGAACTGCTCCAGCGGAGGCATGCGTATGGACTACGCAATGCTAAGCCGCCAAAGCATCCAATCGACGAGCGATCAGAGCGATTACGTTAAGTATGCGGCAATCGCGGCAAGCTCGCCCGCGGCCTTGACGCCGGAGCAATCCGCCATCTGGTCCTATCCTCTGCGCGAGGGCGACGACGAGGAAGTCGTCTTCAACATGGTGAATGCGCTCCTCCTCAGGGTTCATCAAAGCGGGCACTTGGCTGAGCTGAGCCCGCGCCGCAAGGAACTGGTCAAGGAAGCGCTGGATTATTATAAGAGCATTCGCAGGGAGATCCCCGAAGCGTTGCCGTTCTGGCCGCTGGGACTTCCGACGAACCAGGACGATTGGATCTGCCTAGGCCTACAGAGTAGGGATCGGGATCGGGTTTACCTAGCCGTATGGAGGATACGGGGAGACGACGATCGGATTCTCCTCCCGATCGAGCGGCTCCGCGGCTATGAAACGGATGTCCGCTGCGCCTATCCGCAAGTCAACGATAGCAGTTGGGGCTGGAACGCCGAAGAAGGCCAATTAACCGTGCGGATGCCTTCAGTGACAACAGCCAGATTGTTCGAGCTCCGCATTGCGAATCGGGAATGAAAATAACGGACGGAATCGAGGAGTATCATGAAGACGGAATTGGAGCTTCCGGCATTCGCGATGGCGGAAACGGCGGACGGATGGACGAAGCTGTCCCCCGCGGGCCGGGGGAGATGGCAGGGGGACGGGATCGAGGTCGAGATCGCGTCTAGAGACAAGCAGTTGGAGATCTACATTCAACCTACCGCGAAGCCGTTTTTGACCCTCAAGTTGTTCTGGAATTGGGATTACGAATATTCGGATCGCTGGGTCTTGCTGGGGGATCAATGGGAGAGAGGCTTCGGGGATCTCGAATGGCGGGGGATTGCTCCGGAGCGAACAATGCCTTGGTATTTCCTAGCCCATAACGGAAGAACGACGTTAGGGTACGGAGTGAAGACCGGGGCGAATGCCTTGTGTTATTGGCAGGCCAATCAAGAACAGATCGTCCTCACAGCGGATTTGAGATGCGGTAGCGAAGGCGTCGTACTGGAGCAACGGCAGCTGCATGCGGCGACGATTGTTCATTTTGCGGAATCGCTGGACCGTACCGCGTTCTCTTGCGCGCAGGACTTCTGCGCAACGATGTGCGAACGCCCGCTGATGCCCCCTTATCCGGTCTACGGGGGGAACAATTGGTATTATGCATACGGGAAAAGCTCTCACGAGGCGATCCTGAACGATTCCCGTTTTATCGCTTCGCTCGTACCGGAAGAGGCGACCAACCGCCCCTTCATGGTGATCGACGACGGCTGGCAGCTGACTAGCGGAGACGGCCAAGCCTGGGGCGGACCTTGGGTCGGTAATTCTCGGTTTCCCGACATGCGGAGGCTCGCGGAAGAAATGAAGGGGATCGGCGTCAGGCCGGGAATCTGGTTCCGGCCCTTGGTGACGGCCGAATACGTCCCGGAATCGTGGAGAAGGTACCGAGGTCCCGAAGGGCACGTGCTCGATCCGAGCGTTCCCGAGGTGCTGTCGTTCATCGGGGATAACGTAAGAAAGATGACGGACTGGGGATACGAGCTGCTGAAGCACGATTACTCGACCTTCGACTTGACCGGCAAGTGGGGGTTTCAAATGAAATCCCAACCGAACGCACTGCCTTATTCTTTTCAAGATCGATCCCGTACGACGGCCGAGATCGTGACTTCCTTGTACCGGACGATTGCGGACGCCTCGGGGGAAAGCTTGGTCATCGGCTGCAACACGATCGGGCATCTCGCAGCGGGCTTGTTTGAAATTCAACGCACCGGCGACGATACGAGCGGCAAGTCGTGGGAGAGAACGCGTTTTATGGGGGTGAATACGCTCGCTTTCCGAATGCCCCAGCACGGCACATTCTTCAGCCATGATGCCGATTGCGTCGGCATCACGACGCAAGTGCCTTGGGAACTGAACAGGCAGTGGCTTAAGCTGTTGGCCGCGAGCGGAACGCCGCTATTCGTTTCCGTCGATCCGGCTATCGTTAATGAGGAGCAGAAGCAAGAGCTGCGGCGCGCCTTCGCCGTTGCGGCAAAACCAATGCCGTCGGCGGAGCCGCTGGACTGGCTCGCGACGACTTCTCCGAATCGATGGGTGCTGAACGGCAAGGAAGAAAGGTTTTCCTGGCATAACGATTCGTTGGACGTTCATCGTTACCGCGATGCGGAATGGTGGAAATAACGGCCTAGCCATCTTATCGTTGGGGCTGTCTCATTTTGTTTGAGACAGCCTCCTTTTCCTTGTTAAGTAGTTGCATACTTACTTCTGAATTCCGCAGGAGTAATCCCATGAGCCTTCTTAAATAGCGTAAAGAAATAGGTGCTGTTCACGTAACCTACTTGTTCGGAGATGTTCGCGATAGACAGCGAGGTGGATAGGAGCAAGTGCGTCGCCTGCTCCATGCGCGTTCTGCTAATATAATCCGCAATAGATGAGCCCGTTTCCTTTTTGAATAATCGCCGCAGATGCGAGCTCGATAAATGAACAAGGTCGGCGATGGATTCAAGGGAGAGATTGACGTCGCGGTAGTCCCGCTGAATAATCCCGATAATCTCTTGGACCAATTTCTCGTTCTTCGATTTTTTCTTCAGTTCCAGCTGCGCCTCCATTTCGTCGAACAATCGGAAAAATAAGTTCAGCAGCTCTTCAACGGACTCCATATTGTTAATTTTGGCAATGAACGTATTGAATTGAAACGGAAGGGCAAGCTCATTGGCTTTCTCCAGCAATTGGATCGTGTTATTCAGCTCCAACGTAATCGTTAGAATGATTTGAGAGAAATAGTCGTAATGGGCGTCCTTCAAATTCTCGATCATCTCGGACAAGAGCTTTTTGGCCGCTTCAAATTTTCCGACCATGATCAGATCGGTTAGCTGCTTCTGCCTTGCCGGCTGATATTCCGAATGGCCTGCGCGCTTTTTGGCGGTCTCTTCGCTTGCATAGACGATACAGCCAGGCCCCTTGAAGAACTTGTTTAGAATGCTTTCTCGAGCAGTCTGGTAGATTTGAGAAGCATCGGCAATCGTATGTCCGGATTCCGCAACGCATACGCTAACGGATAATTTAAGATCCTTGCGGACAGTCTGCTGAATTTCTTTGACGAGAGGAGTGAGCCGTGTCTGCAATTCGGAAGTTTGATTGAATAGCATGCACACTCCATTCCTATCGATCTGAACGGATTCGGCGCCAACCACCTTCCCGATGATCTCTTCGGAAATATTTTGAATGCAATAGGTAATCAGAGCGCGATCCCGTATCGGATACTGGTCGCAGAAATCGGCGAAGCGATCGATTTGCAGCAGCAGCGTGGAGTAGGGCTGGTCAAAACGGACTTTGAATTGATTCGCCGCTTTGAGCTGAAGCACTTGAGATTCCGAGAAGGGAGAAGGAAAAACGAGCAGCGCATGCAGCTTGTTTTGCTTCTCTACCATATGATTCGATTTGTATCTGACCTCTAAGTCAACGAGTTTATTTTGGATGACGCTATAGGGAACATACAATCTCTTGGTGACGATCAGGCAGATCGGAATGCCGCAAATCATAATCGAGAAATAAATCGCAAAAATGATCGTTTTCAAATTGGCGAAGCTGCCAAGAATGGTCGAGTAGGGCGTTAGCAGGACGAAGCTCCACCCCGTTTCGGGAGAGGAGGTATAGGTGACCAGCTGCTTCTCGCCATCCATACTGGACAGGAAATAGCCTTCATTAACCCGCTCATTTAAAATACGTACGATCATGGGATCTTCCTTCAGGTCGGCAAGCACGGGAGCGTATGCGTTTTGATTCACGACGACGCCGTTAGAATCGATAATCAAAATCATATCGTCTTGCTGATTCCCGATAGATTTATACGTATTTTCCAACCATTTCGCTGAAATATTAATCATGATTGAATTTGAAAACATCAGGTCGGAGCTTCTGGAGGACGGGAGCAAGAAGGAATAAACCAGCTTGTCGTTGCTCGTAATCCTGGGAAACGGGATGAAGCGGGAAGACTCGTTGGCTTTCAGCGTTTTCAAGTAATCGGAGTCATAGAAGTCGTCGATATGCTCAAAACCCGACCCGTTCGTTTTGCTTGAAAAGCTCACGTTTCCGGTTTTGGAGCTATAGATATAGACCGATTCGATGAACAGGGTCGATTTCACATAGCTGTTCAAGGTGTTGAGCGAAATAATGGTATCGATGTCATTGTAGTCCAAAGCATAAAGCAACTGGTTAATCGTACTGTTAAAAAATAATTGTTCGGCGACCGTATTGGCGGATTCCTGCATAAACTCGACGCTATAGCTGGTTTGGGACAATGTTTTAAGTGAATGGGAAGAAACGGACTTCACAATCGAGTTTTGGAAACTGATGTATAAAGGGATGAAAAGCAGCGTAAGCGATACAAGAAAGAAACCCAGACACGCGAGCAGCAGCAGCTTAAAATAAGAAGTTTTGATTTGTCTGAATTTAGCGAGCATCCGGTTTCCCCCGAAGTTCAATTTCACCTGGTGAAGAGAGTTGGCTTATTTTTTGTTTGAAAGCGCCCTCTCGGTTTGTTGCTGACGTTATTATAGGGCGATCAATTATTAAAAGTAAATGCAATAGTCGGATTCCCAAGAGAGTGCCACAAATCAAAGAGTCTACTCTTGATAAAAAGCAGATATAGCCGTTAATCAAAGTGGGGCCGCGACATTCTCCTTGTTATGATACGGTAAGCGCCGACTGAGAGGCATCGGTTTAAGGCGCTTAATCTAACCTGGAGGTGCGAAAATGAAAGGAAATGGTAAGCGCTTACAGATGGTCGTGCTTGCGATTATGATGATGCTGAGTTCGTTTCCGAGCTTGGCAGCGGCTAATCCGAATCCGCCTTATCTCGAGTATTGGGTATCCCCCGACGGAAACGATCAGAATGCAGGCAGCGAGTCAAGTCCGTTCAGAACGATCGAGCGGGCAAGAGATGTCGTCAGAGGCCAGATCGGCGATATGACGGGGGACATTGTCGTCTATCTAAAAGACGGGTCATATGCGATAGACGACACTTTGCAATTCGGCCCGGAAGATTCAGGAGTCGGCAATCATCGCGTTCGATACACGGCGGCGCCGGGAGCCGCGCCTGTCCTGACAGGAGGCAAAGAGGTAGGGCAATGGTCGCTGTTCGATGCAAGTCTAGGCATCTATAAAGCGACTGTACCGGCGGGAGCCGAAGGCGCAAGACAATTCTATGTCAACGGCGAGCGGGCAACGCGCGCGAAGAGCGAACAAAGCCCCGTGGATTGGCTATGGTCCGGTTCGGACGGATACCTGAGCGAGGCGCATACGGGACAAAACGCAAATGAATGGGTTGTTGTAGATCTCGGAGAAGTTAGGGATGACGTGTCAAGGGTGAAGTTGTATCCGTCTTCCTTAAAGACGGTTAACAACAAAGCAGCGGGATTTCCCGTCGACTTCACGATTGAAGTCTCGCAGGACGGCGCTAACTTTACGGTTGCCAAATCGGTTTACGGACAGACGACTCCTGATTTGCTGACTGAGCATATCTACGATTTCGGCAATCAGGAAGCGCGCTACGTGAAACTCAACGTAACCAAGCTGGGCGAATCCAATCGATTGGAAGCGGGCAAGCATCGCCTGATTTTGTCCGAAATCATCGTGGGCAGCAAGGAAAATATGTATTCGCCCAACCTCGACCTGGTCGAGCGAACGGATTTCAGCACCAATATTGCGCTGAATAAGCCCGCCGTCATTCAGGATCAAGCGCTGGTCGACGACTGGCCTGCAAGCTTCCTGACAGACGGCGATCCGAATACCGTTATTACAACGGTAAGCAGTCCCGATCCTTCCGTTCCCAGAATCGTTTCGATTACGTTGAGTACCGGACGGGCCGAGTCGATCTCCGCGATTCGCTTGCAGGCTCGAACGATCTCGGGCGAGGCTGTACATGTACCGGTAGATTTCGATATTGAGAAAAGCAATGACGGAACAAACTGGACGCTAGTGACGCAAGTTAACGATGCTCAGTGGACGGATCAACCGTTGACGGTAGCCTTTGCGCCAACCGAGGCCAAATCCATTCGTCTAAAAACGCGTGAAATCGGCAATGGAGAGCCGTATGAAGGCGTAACCTACTATAGACTTCAACTGGCCGACTTCGCCGTATATCGTTCTGCCAACCTTGCTCTAAATGCGCCGGTCGATGCTCCAAGCTCATGGGAATATCCGGATTGGTCATTATCGAAAGATAAAATAACCGACGGCATCCGGAATGGCGCGGAAGGGTATTACACTTCCGGATCCGACTTAACGCCTTACAGGGCTGACGCCAAGGTTACGATCGACCTTGGAGCGCCGCAAGAAACAGGCGGAGTAAGGCTGTATCCGATGGTGACTTCGCTAGGGGAAAACTATCACTATCCGGAAGAAATTATCCTCCAAACCTCGCTTAACGGCGCCGGTCG
>Ga0256901_1001023_pt1 | contig 14669 bp, 10 predicted proteins | sample MC6MC0689MT_FD_190200 | JGI IMG/M metagenome (GOLD analysis project Ga0256901, IMG submission 190200) | Metatranscriptome of enriched soil aggregate microbial communities from Iowa State University, Ames, United States - MC6-MC0689-MT... | ecosystem: Environmental > Terrestrial > Soil >... | reverse complement strand
GCAGATTTATAATTTCAGCAGTCATTACAATTAATTATATTCGCAAAAGCTTTACACCAATACCAATAAATATGCGCCAATTACTGTTTATTTTAATCAGCTGCATTTCGTTCGCATCTTGCAAAAGTGCATTTGAGCACAACAAAGCTGGCATGGAAAAATTGAGTGCCGAACTTATAGAGGAGTTTGGCGCAGAGGCTTGGTACACCAGTATAGAATTGGAAAACGCTGGCTCATCAGACGATGTGGTAAGTGTGCAACAAACAAATGACCCAAATTCAATGAAGCAAGAACAATGGGTGCAAGCCCACGGGTTTTGGAATAAGGCTGCCAACGTAACGTTGACCATTCAAGGTGCCGAACCTAAATCTTTCATGTTTCAACTGAACAAAGACATGAGTTTGTCGAAGCTAGGTGAGCTTATAGAAACTTCAAGAAAATCTTTACAGGAAAAGAATGTACATGATACAGAACTCACTTTGGCTTCTATGAAGGCCAGCCATCAGATGAATACGAAACAAGAAGGCTTTTATTACGCTGTAATTCTTAGAAACAAAGCGGATGGTAAAAGTTTTCGTTTTACCTACGATATAAATGGTAAGCTGAAAAGTCTTGATGAATAAGCTAGCTAACATGCAGCAATTGCTCATAGCGCAGCAGCAAATCTTCGATTAATTTTTTCCTGTTGTACTTTGTTTCAATTAATGCTCTAGCCGCTGTTCCTAATTTCAAAATTTGTTTTGGATGCTGCACTAAATCTATAATACTTTGGGCAAAATCTTGAGGATTATCCGCTATTAAAACATGATGATTGGCAATTGCTTCTATACCTTCCACACCTATAGAAGTAGTGACAATAGCCTTGCCCATGGCCATTCCCTGAAATATTTTTATACGCACGCCACCACCAGACAATAAAGGCACAAGTAGAATGCTTTTATCCCGTTCAAATGCAAGCGCATCAGGCACTTCACCTAAAACTTCCACATTTTGCCAGCTTTGTTGGTAATAATAATTTTGCATGTTTCTACCAGCTAAATAGAGCTTTGTAGCTGGCAAATGCTGACTAACTATGGGCATCACTTTTTCCAGCAACCATTGCACACTTTCCTGATTGGGCAACCAATCCATAGCACCAATATGATAGAGACTGATAGGCTCTACTGTTGATGGGACAAAAGGAATCTGTTCTACAGCAATACCGAAAGGATGTAACAATGTAGGCTTTAAACAACCTAAGGCTTTAAGATAGTCATCATCTTCTTTAGAGATGGACAATACCAAATCATAATCGTTAATGTGCTTTAACTCAAATTCCTTCAAACGCTTAGCCAGCAAGCTTAAATATAATTTTTTTAAAGGATTTTTAGCTTGCGCAGCTAAGCGCTCCCAAATTCTAAATTCAATATTATGCTGCCTTATCACCACTTTTGCCTTACTGTACTTTCTTATTGTAGCAAGATAGGGCACCAAAAACAAGCCTTCCAGCTGAACGACATCAAAAGTATTTTGCTTCAGCAATTCAATTAATTCATCAGTAAATTCTTTAGAAACAAAACGGTCTATATTATAAGAAGTGCCTCTTAGTAAGCTAACCAAAGCTGGCAAAGGTTTAATACGGTTATCTACTTTTATAGCCTTAAAATACTGCAGTCGCTTGTATAAATCGGGCAATTTACTGGTGTCCAGCCAATGCCGGGTAGTGTTCATGGCCAACATGCTTACCGCCGCACCAGCTTCCAAGAATCCTTCGGTATAATAATGCACACCAATATTGCCTCCATCATTTAATGGATAAGGAATTCGGTTGACCAACTGTAAAATCTTCATAGCTGAATAGAGAAGCAATATATAATTGAGCGCTGCAAGATAACAAATCCGCGGTCCTTTTGCCTAACTTTGCGCAGCAAACCTGCAATTAAGGTTATAGCCCAGCGCTTGTTTTTCAAAATGAATTGAAAGTAGCGTAGAAAAATATACAATAAGATGTCTACAACCACTAAGTTAAATATAGAAAAAGTAAGAGCAGATTTTCCCATTTTACAGGAGTCAATTTATGGCAAACCTTTGGTATACTTGGATAATGGCGCTACTACCCAAAAACCGCAACAGGTAATTGATGCGGTGGCTAACTATTACAAAGCGTATAACAGCAATGTGCATCGCGGAGTGCACTTTTTAAGTCAGAAGGCTACCGATGCTGAAGAAGCGGCAAGACACAAGGTGGCTCAATTTATTAATGCGCAACACAACTATGAAGTAATATGGACAAGGGGCACTACTGAAAGTATCAATTTAGTAGCTTCTTCATTTGGGAAAAAGTATGTGAAGGAAGGTGACGAAATAATCATCTCTGCTTTGGAGCATCACTCTAATATTGTGCCTTGGCAAATGATGTGTGAAGATAGAGGTGCAGTGTTGCGCGTAATTCCTATGGATGAAGATGGGAATTTAATGATGGATGAATTTGAAAAACTCCTTAATACCAAAACCCGAATAGTAGCCGTGACATGGGTTTCCAACTCCATAGGCACTGTAAATCCAGTACATGAAATTATTGCTAAAGCACATGCCTTGGATGTTCCTGTCCTGTTAGATGCGGCTCAAGCTATACAACATATTCCGGTGGATGTTCAGGAACTGGATGTTGACTTCCTAGTATTTTCCGGACATAAAATTTATGCGCCTACTGGCATTGGCGTTTTATACGGCAAAGAAAAATACTTAAATGAAATGCCGCCCTATCAAGGTGGTGGTTCTATGATAAAACAAGTAACATTTGCCAAAACCACTTGGGCTGATTTACCCTTTAAATTTGAAGCAGGCACACCAAATATAGCAGGAGCCATAGGTTTGGGCGCTGCTATTGATTATGTAAAAGAAATTGGGCTCCACAATATTATTGAAGCGGAACATGAATTGTTGGCCTATGCCCACGAGCGTTTGGCTACCATTCCTAATTTAAGATTTATTGGTAACCCAAAAGAAAAAGCAGGCACGGTATCATTTTTAGTAGGCGGCATCCACCCCTTCGACCTTGGCGAAATATTGGATAAACAAAGTATTGCCGTAAGAACGGGACATCATTGCTGCCAGCCTATTATGGAGTTCTACGACATACCCGGAACTGTTCGCGCCTCATTTTCTTTTTACAATACCAAAGCAGAGATAGATATTTTGGTAAAAGGAATTGAACGCGGAGTGGCGATGTTGAGTTAAGATTCAAAAACATTCTGCTACGGCTCAATGGCAAACCAATCATCCCCCCCGCTTGTCACTCTGAGCTTGTCGAAGAGTGGAGGGCTTTGCTATATGATATGGTATGCGTTGACAAGGGCGAATCATAGTTCGACAAGCTCACTATGACACCTTGCGGCTAGATTAGATGACACCTTTCAACAAACCGTAAATAATTCCTTTTCTCTAATCGTCTTTCAGCAGCACCCGCTTGTCACTCTGAGCTTGTCGAAGAGTGGAGGGCTTTGCTATATGATGTGGTATGCGTTGACAAGGGCGAATCATAGTTCGACAAGCTCACTATGACACCTTGCGACAAGCTCACAAGACATCTTACGACAAGCTCACTTTATCTTTTTGTGAGAAACACGATATGACAACAAAGCTTGGTCCTACTTTTCAATTTATTATGGGAAGTGTTTATGCAAAAACATTTCTTGAATTTGTTGTTCAATATCTTACTCATCAAATAAGCCTTTCGGCTTATCGCCAGGACGTGCTGGTATGTTTATATCCAATTTAAAAGCCTTATTCATTTCTTCAATAAAATGTGCAGCCAACAAAGGCGATTCCAACTCCACATTTTGGTGAACGAAAAAATAGAGTTTTTGTAAACCTTCTTTACGCCATTTCTTTATTCGCTTTATCCAATCGTCCAGGCGGTCTACATCTGTAGCATGATTGGCACCTACATAACGAATAAAGGCCACAGGACTGGTCAAGCGCATGTGTAGCATATCTCTACGCCCTGCAGTATCTACTATTATATTGGCTACATCATTGGCCTCAAGCAACTCGCTAAATTGTTTATTTATAGCTTTATCAGAAAACCATTCTTCGTTGCGCACTTCTACCCCTAAGGGTATGCCTTTGGGGAAATTTTCTACTGCCTCTTTCAATCTATCAAAATCTTTGGGCTTAAAATTATCTGGCAGTTGCAGGAAAGCCATGCCCAATCTATCATCGAAGCCACTGATGGCATTACAGAAATTCTCTACGGGTTCATCTACTTCTTTTAGTCTTTTGTAATGGCTGATTAGGTCGGTCAGTTTGGGGAAAAATTTAAAGCCTTTTGGCGTTTTATTCTTCCAAGTTTCTACCTGAGCCAAATCCGGCATTTTGTAAAACGTCGCATTCAGTTCAATGGAATTAAACTGTTGCGCATAATACGTCAACTCATCTTTCGTACCTCGTGGATAAAAACCTTTAAGGTCTCCCCTATTCCATTTAGCGCAGCCCACATAAACCTCAAATGGATGATCATTGGCTTGGGCCTTTAATAGCTTAGCCGTTTCTGGCGCATCTTTCGGTAATGTAAAATCTATATCTCCCGGATTGGGAACTTTACCAAATTGCATATTAGGTGATTTTAGAATTACAAAATAAAGCAATTAAACCTAAACCCTATTTTCAGAAAAATTAATAAAACCAGATTTTTACCAACAAGCCAAAAACTACACAATTATATTTTGCACTTACTTCTTATCACGCAAAAATCATTTCTTTGTATCAGCATTTACATTAGAAAATCATGTATCAAAAAGAAGACGAATTACGCTTGGCCACATGGGCAAAAGAATTACTGCAACATAAGGATAAAGAAGAAGTTGCTGCGCGTATAGAACGTGTGCGTGCAGTAATCAATTATAACGATTGGAAATATTATGTACAGGATAACCCTGTATTGGCCGACGCAGAGTACGATGCCTTATTTAAGGAGTTAAAAGATATTGAAGCCGCACATCCGGATTTAATAACTCCCGATTCGCCCACACAACGAATAGCACTTGGCTTGAGTGAACAATTTACATCGGTTGCTCATTTGGTGCCGATGTTAAGTTTAGAAAATTCATATAATGCCGATGACCTTCGTGATTGGGATAAGCGCTGCCGCGATGGTGCCAAAGAAACAGAGATAGAATATACAGTAGAGCCAAAGTATGATGGGGCGGGCATTTCATTGTATTATGAAAACGACAAACTGGTGCGCGGTGCCACACGTGGCGATGGCATTATGGGCGAAGATATTACAGCTAACATCAAACAAATAAAATCAATTCCGCTTTCTGCACCACTTTCTCAAAAAAATATTGAGTCCTTAGAAATTCGTGGTGAAGTAATTATACAAAAAGAAACCTTTGCTAAATATAATGAACAACGTGTAGCAGAAGGTCTTGCGCCTTTGGCCAATCCAAGGAATGCGGCTTCTGGCACTTTACGTATGTTAGACCCGCGCGAAGTGGCGAAACGTGGACTGAGTGCGGTTTTGTACAATGTTAGTTACCACACTACTGAAAATAACATTGCCGACCCTGAAGTATTGAATACCCACTATGGAACGCTAGAATGGCTGTACAATATAGGTTTCAACTCGCCTGTGAAGAACATGAAGCGTTGCAAAACTATCGATGAAGTAATAGACTATTGCCTCGATTTTGAACAGCATAGAGACGATTTACCATTTGAAATAGATGGTATGGTGATAAAGGTAAACAGCCTGGACCTACAAGATAAATTAGGCATGACTACCCATCATCCACGATGGGCCATTGCTTATAAATTCAAAGCCAGACAGGCTTCCAGCAAATTGCTACGTGTAGAATTTCAAGTAGGCCGAACAGGAAGTATTACACCTGTGGCCAAGATAGAACCCGTGCCCATAGGCGGTGTTACCGTAAGTAGCGTTTCTTTATTTAACGAAGAAGTGATAAAGGAAAAGGACTTAAAGATTGGCGATACCGTATTGGTAGAGCGTGCTGGCGATGTGATTCCCTACATTGTAAAGTCGGCACCAGAGTTGCGTGACGGCACAGAGCAAGAAATTATTTTCCCTAAAGATTGTCCTATATGCAATGAAGAATTGTATAAGCCCGAAGGTGAAGCAGCCTGGCGTTGCATTAATGTGAGTTGCCCGGCGCAAGTGGTAGAACGTATAATCCATTTCGCGTCGAAAGATGCCATGGACATAAGAAGTTTTGGGGATTCCAACATTAAGCGTTTTTATGAAATGGGCATAGTGCCTGACATCGCAGGCATTTATAAAATTGACTATGAGCGATTGAATGGTTTGGAAAAGTTTGGTTCCAAATCAGTGGAGAATTTAAAAGCGGCCATTGAAAAATCAAAGCAACAACCACTTAATCGTTTCATATTTGGCCTTGGCATTCGTTATGTAGGCGAGACCACAGCTAAGACGTTGGCCAAGTCGGTGGACCATCTTAAAGACTTTGCTGGGTGGAGCATAGAGCAGCTTTGCGCTTTAGAAGATATTGGGCCCAAGGTTGCAGGTTCGGTGCATCAATTTTTCCAAACACATGAAAACATTCATTTGCTGGAAGAGTTGGAAGCACTAGGGTTAACCTTAACTAACCAACACAAAAGAGGTGAAGAAAATGATGGTTCCCTTAGCGGCAAAACGTTTCTTTTCACAGGTACACTTTTGCATTTCAAACGTAACGATGCAGAAGCGATGGTGGAAGAGCAAGGCGGAAAACTATTAAGCGGCGTGAGCAGCAAATTAAATTATTTAATTGTAGGTGCTGATGCCGGAAGTAAATTAGAGAAAGCTAAAAAATTAGGAACTGTTCAAGTGTTGACGGAGCAAGAATTCTTGAGCCTTATAGCCAAACCACAAACCAATATATAACCAAACCAATAGGAATTACGACAAGAAATTATGAACGCCGACATATCGCCCGCAACAAATAAAAGAATTCTGTCGATTGATATTCTTAGAGGCATCATCATGGTTATTATGGCATTAGACCATACGCGCGATTTTTTTGCTTCGCTCATGCACGACCCGCTAGACTTATCGACCACTACACCGCAGCTTTTTCTTACCAGATGGATAACCCATTACTGCGCACCAGTATTTGTTTTTCTTGCTGGCACCAGTGCCTTTTTATCATCTGGCAAACATGGCTCGAAGATAGCTGCAGCAGGCTTTCTATTGAAGCGTGGCTTATGGATAATATTTTTGGACATAGCCATTATCAACCTGTCTTGGTCGTTTGATATATCTTATAATGGTTTGTTTGTGCAGGTGTTTTGGGCTATTGGCTGGAGTATGATTTTCTTGGCAGCTATACAATTTTTGAAGCTACAATATATAGCTGCATTGGGTTTGAGCATAATTTTATTTCACAATTTACTAGACCCCTTGGTACCACAAGACTTTGGCGCAGGAAGTTGGCTATGGATGGTTTTTCATGAAGGAGGATATTTGCCTTTTAGCGAGACGGCTGGCGTTTATTTTGCCTACCCTTTATTGCCATGGATAGGTGTAATGGCCGCTGGTTATGCCTTTGGTGCCATCTTCAAAAAAGAAAGTTCAGTGAGAAAAGGAATGCTTTTAAAAATCGGACTTGCTTGTATCGGGATTTTTATCGCACTAAGATTTTCAAATATTTATGGCAACAAAGAACTTTGGGTAGCACATGAAGTGTGGTGGAAAAGCCTGTTATCATTTCTCGACTGTACAAAATATCCGCCATCATTATTATTTCTATTAATGACGCTAGGCCCAGCTTTTATTGCTTTGTCTCTATTGGAAAATGTGGATAGCAAACTGTCGCGCTTCTTTATGGTATATGGCAAAGTACCCATGTTTTACTATTTACTCCATGTACCGCTCATTCACGTCTTGGCAATAATAGTTGGCATGATGAATGGCCATGACCCGTCCAGATTTTTTCGCCAACTGTTCTTCAATCAACAAGATGCTACCTGGGGCTTTTCCTTACCTTTTGTCTATTTCATTTGGTTACTCGTAGTGTTGCTGCTATATTATCCTTGCCGCTGGTTTATGCGCTTGAAGGCCAGACGGAAGGATTGGTGGTTGAGTTATTTATAGTTTACCAAAACTTAATTTGTAATTTCATTTTCAGTAAAATATTGAATATGAATACCGAATTAAGGTACAAAGAAATAACTGAGAAAATTATTGGTGCTGCATTTGAAGTACATAGTTTTTTGGGCAATGGCTTTCAAGAAGTAATCTACCAAAGAGCTCTAGCTTATGAGTTTCATCAAAAAGGTTTAAGTTTTGCAAGAGAAATAGAACAAGACATTTTTTATAAAAATCTTCCCGAACCCATTGGTACCAGAAGAGCCGACTTCCTTGTGGAAGGTCTTGTCTTGGTGGAAATAAAAGCAATAATAGAACTCAATGATATTCATCTTGCTCAAGCATTAAACTATCTAAAAGTGTACAAATTATATGTAGGCTTACTTATTAACTTTGGCAGCAAATCGCTCACCTTTAAAAGGTTGATAAGATAGTTGGAACACGGATTAAACGGATTACTCGGATGACGCAGATTACCAAGAGTGAAGAAAGAAATCCGTGAAATCAGTTTAATCGATTTAAAATCTGTGTTTAATAATTAGAACACGGATTATACGGATAACTCGGATGACACAGATTAAAAAGATGGAAAGAAAAAATCCGTGAAATCAGCTTAATCCATTTAAAATCTGTGTTCAAAAATAGAACACAGATTAAACGGATGACTCGGATGACACAGATTACCAAGATGGAAAAAAATCCTTGAAATCAGCTAAATCGATTTAAAATCTGTGTTCAAAAATAAGAACACGGATTGAATGAATTACTCGGATGACACAGATTACCAAGAGGGAAGGAAAAAATCCGTGAAATCAGCTTAATCCATTTAAAATCTGTGTTCAAAAATGAGGTCACGGATTGATGGGCTACTCAGATGACACAGATTACCAAAAGGGAAGAAAGAAATCCGTGAAATCAGCTAAATCGATTTAAATCTGTGTTCAAAATCAAGTGTTCGTAACTTTACAATCAAAATTTTGTTGAGAAGGACACAATCCTCAATATTAGCTAGCTAAAACATACGACAACACATGTCAACTATAAAGACGCCACCAAAGAAGAAGATAACAGCTACAGCGCCAGCGCCAGAACAAGATGCTATAGTGATACAAGGCGCAAGGATGCATAACCTTAAAAATATTACAGTATCTATTCCTCGCAATAAATTGGTGGTGGTAACGGGCGTTTCAGGTTCTGGCAAATCATCATTGACTATGGACACGCTTTTTGCAGAAGGGCAACGCCGCTATGCTGAAAGTTTAAGTTCTTACGCTCGTCAGTTTTTGATGCGTATGGATAAGCCTGATGTTGATTTTATAAAAGGTATTTGCCCAGCTATTGCCATCGAACAAAAAGTAACTACACGCACACCTCGCTCGACAGTAGGCTCTATGACAGAGTTGCAAGATTACCTACGCCTTATGTATGCGCGTGTGGGCAAAACATTCTCGCCAATATCAGGCAAGGAGGTGAAGAAAGATGATGTGACGGATGTGGTAGATTTCATACAACGCTTGCCAGAAGGGACTAAGGTGCAAATCATGGTTCCCTTTCGTACACTTAGTGGTAGAAGCATAGCCGAAGAATTGAATGTACTGTTGCAAAAAGGCTTTTCTAGAATTTATGTCATTGCTAAGAAAAATGCTGCAGGTGAAGTAGTGCGTATTGAAGATGCAATGGAGGATGAAAGCCAAGCACCAGATGCAAAGGCAAAAGCGTATTTGCTCATAGACCGTGTGGTTGCTAAAGCAGCCTTTGATGAAGATGATATTCACCGCATTGCGGATAGTGTGCAAACGGCTTTTTATGAAAGTGATGGTGAATGTTATGTAGAAAGTTCTGGAATTGAAGACAAAGCGAAAATCCACATTTTCAACAACAGGTTTGAAGCTGATGGCATGGCTTTTGAAGAACCCACGCCCAATTTCTTTTCCTTTAATAATCCCTATGGTGCATGCCCCGTCTGCGAAGGCTTTGGGCAAGTTTTGGGCATTGATGAAGACTTGGTGATACCTGATAAAAGACTGAGTGTTTACGAAGATGCTGTTGTATGTTGGAAGGGTGATAAGATGTCGGAGTGGAAAGAATCTTTTGTAAGAACAGAAGGTAAAAAAGGATTTCCTATACATAAACCTGTGTCGCAATTAAACAAAGAGCAGGAAACTATTTTGCAGAAATGGATAGATGATTTCTTTGAAATGGTGGGCGAAAATTTATATAAAATTCAATACCGTGTCATGCAGGCACGCTATCGTGGTCGCACCAAATGCCCTACTTGCAGAGGCACCAGACTAAGACCGGACGCGCTTTACGTGAAAATAAACGGCGCCAACATTGCAGAGCTCAGCGATTTACCTATCGACAAATTGAACCAATGGTTTGAACAAATAAAACTGAACAGCACTGAAAAAACCATTGCCAAAAGGATAATTACAGAAATAGAACAACGCATAAAAACCTTGCTGGACGTAGGTTTAAGCTACCTTACTTTAAACAGGTTGGCCAATTCTCTATCTGGAGGAGAAAGCCAAAGGATACAGCTTACTAAATTCTTGGGCAGCAATCTTACCGACTCACTGTATATATTGGACGAACCTAGTATTGGTCTGCATCCTAGAGATACTGCACGCTTAATAAAAGTATTGAAGAATCTGCGTGACCTTAACAATACCGTGGTGGTAGTGGAGCACGATGAAATGATGATGGAGCAAGCAGATTACATTATAGATATGGGACCCTTAGCTTCACACTTAGGCGGTGAAGTTATCGCAGCTGGCAACTATAAAGAAATATTGAAATCGCCTGAAAGCCTTACTGGAAAGTACTTATCGGGCTCACTAAAAGTTACATCTAGAAAGGATGAAGCGCAACCGCTTAGGAAAGCCATTAACTTTATAAAACTAGAAGGCTGCCGTCAGCACAACTTAAAAGATATTGATGTGGCTTTCCCACTCAATATGCTATGCGTAGTAACGGGTGTAAGTGGCTCTGGCAAAACAACGCTGGTGAAACAAACCTTATACCCAGCATTGATGAAACACTATGGAGAAAGCACCGACAGACCTGGCGCACACGCTGCCCTTAGTGGCGACCTGAAAAGTATAGCTCAAGTAGAAATGGTAGACCAAAATCCAATTGGTAAATCATCGAGAAGCAATCCGGTTACTTATATAAAAGCTTATGACGAAATAAGGAATTTGTACGCCAAGCAAAGAGTATCGAAGATGCACGGTTTTCAACCCAAACATTTTTCGTTTAACGTAGATGGTGGCCGCTGCGATACTTGTAAAGGTGAAGGAGAAGTTATTGTAGAAATGCAGTTCTTAGCCAATGTGCATTTGCTTTGCGAAAGCTGCAAGGGCAAACGTTTTAAAGACGAAGTACTGGAAGTAACCTATCGCGAAAAGAATATCCACGATGTATTGGAAATGAGCGTTGATGAAGCCATAGATTTCTTCAAAGATGAGAAGCTGTTATCGCAACGCCTGCAGCCCTTAAGTGATGTAGGTTTGGGGTATATAAAACTAGGTCAGTCTAGCAATACCCTAAGTGGTGGCGAAGCACAAAGGGTAAAATTGGCGTCATTTTTAGGCAGAGGCGTTACAAAAGAAAAAATCTTGTTCATCTTCGACGAACCCACAACGGGCCTACATTTTCATGATATAAACAAATTGCTTCGCTCTTTCAATGAATTGATAGAGCATGGACATTCCATAATAGTGATAGAGCACAATACCGATGTGATTAAAAATGCCGATTGGATAATTGATATAGGACCCGAAGGCGGTGTAGGCGGCGGACAATTATTGTACAGCGGCATTCCAGATGGGTTGAAAAAAATTAAGACAAGTTATACGGGGCAGTATTTGTAAATGTTCATGTAGGAACACGCCTCTAGGCGTGTTCCTACATGTGCACGGATAATCGAACGAATAGACGATGTAAGCGACGGTGAATTACTTCATAGCAACGTTTCTCGAAATTTGAAAAAATTAAGGCAAATTCTACAAGCAATGTTTCATAACCTCGCGTAGGAACAAGCCTCTAGGCGTGTTCCTACGCGAGGTACATGCGATCCCCTACTAAGAAAATAATTGTTATCTTAGTTAAATGTATAAACGCCACAAACAATATCGGCTATACGGTTATGATTATGCCCAAGACGGTTGCTATTTTATTACTTTGGTAACAAAGGATAGGCTTCATCATTTTGGAGAAATAATCAACGACGAGTTGATTCTAAACAAAATTGGTCATTTTGCTCAAAAGAATATAAATATGTTTCTGTACGATTCTACTCTACAGAATCCATTTGCTAATAATCCTTATTTTCTCAACCAACAACCACACTTGATATCAATTAATGAATTTGTCATCATGCCAAATCACATACATCTGATAGTGGAAATAGTCAATAAAGAATACAAGGAACCAGTATTTGTAAAGGGCTTGCAACCTTTGGTAAAAGGCTCAATTAGTTCATTTATCAATCATTTTAAAGGAAAAATAAAAAGGTGGTGTACCGATAATAATATTACTGATTTCTTTTGGCAACGGAGATTTCACGACCGCATTATCAGAGATAATAAAGAATACGCTCGCATAAAAGAATATATAAATACCAACATCGTGAATTGGGATAAGGACACTGAAAATATATAGATGTTAGCACTTTGTAGGAACACGCCTCGAGGCGTGTTCCTACATGGGCGCCCTCCAAAGTTTAAGGTTTGTTACCATCCAACAGATTTTAATTCACATTAAAATGAATTACCTTTGCATTTTTCATAGCAATCATGAAGAAATTCTTGATTGCTATTTTTCATTTAGCTTAGTTTACATCAATGCCCATTTTAATTTTCTTTTTAGCCCACTGGTTTTTGTCGCTGTTTGGTCAAACATTTTTCCACCACCGTTACGCTTCCCATAAAATGTTTACCATGAATAAGTTCTGGGAACGTTTTTTCTATTTATTTACTTTTATAACACAAGGTTCATCTTTCTTAAATCCGCGCGCTTATGCTATCATGCACCGTATGCACCATGCCTACAGCGATACGGAGCAAGACCCACATTCACCGCATTTTTTCAAAGATGTGTGGCACATGATGATGCATACCAAAGACATCTATCTTAACTATGCTAAATTTGGTGTAGAGCCCGAAAAGCCCTTCCGTGGCGACTATCCCGTTTGGCCTATTATGGATAAAATTAGCGACGCCTGGGTTACACGTATTCTTTTTGTGCTTGGCTACATTGCGTTTTATGTTGCATTTGCTTCTCATTGGTGGATGTTCTTATTGTTGCCTATCCACTTTTTCATGAGCCCGGTTCATGGCGCCATTGTTAATTGGTGCGGTCACAAATACGGCTATTCTAGCTTCGATAATAATGACCATAGCAAAAACAGCATTCCGGTTGATATATTTTTATTGGGCGAATTGATGCAAAACAACCACCATAAAAGTCCTAACAGTGTGAACTTTGCTAAGAAATGGTATGAGTTTGACCCTGCTTACACAGTAATAATTTTATTGCATCATGCAAGGGTAATAAGGTTGCGAAAATTCTAAATAAAAATGCGAGGCTACACAGCTTCGCATTTATTTATTTTACCTTTCTCTATACTGATAAAAAATCCCCTTATCGCTTGGCGTCCATAGACACGCTCTTTGGTCGCAGGCTTTAAGCGCATTGTTGGCCCAGGTGTTGCAGGTATGAAATAAATCATAAACACCTGGCGATTCATAAAAGGCATCGTTATCGCCATACCCATCATTTACCGTTTTAATATTTATTGTTGCGCCATTTGCATCATACGTAAAGCTGCTATCAATATACTGCACCAATTTTTTGTATTCTGCACCACTAATTTTTATCTCCTTACAATCAGCACCCGTTTGTATTTGTTTATAGAACGATACATGCATGGCCGAAGTACCTAAATGAAACATAGCTTTAAATGCTACGCTAAACTTTAGGTCCGACCATTCTGGTGTTTCCAGATAAAAGCCTTTGTCACCCCAGCCAAAGCCGGCATATTTATAAGTAGTATCTTTTGAGTCGGTATCCTCAAATCTTGCTTGCGCCCGCCAGTCCTTCCATTCGGTATGCACTGGTACAACAATGTCGGTATGTACGCCATTTGTCTTAATAAAAATAGACACATCTTCAGCACCTTCCAATGCCGCATTTTTATTTACTGCGATGCGGGAGAAAAGCCATGCACAGCCTATATAAATAAATATCAATCCAACAAGAAACCCTAATACATACAGCAATCTTTTGAACATTTTCTTCATGTCAATTCATTTTTACTACCAATATTTATCCGAAAATATTGAAAAAGAAACCCATGGTGAACATTATAAATTCTGAACAGAGATTTACCACTTTCAACCACTTTTAATGCTTTTATGGAATAATGCAGTAAATCGATTAAAACTGAAAAACCGCTTATAATTTATAGCGGTCGCAAAATTGATTCTGGAATGTTGCCGCTAACGCTATACTGGCGCAGATATTGCCGTTTGTTCACAATGCGGAATTAGGTTATCCACAAAATGCAACACTTATCCACATC
>Ga0256901_1001022_pt1 | contig 14671 bp, 14 predicted proteins | sample MC6MC0689MT_FD_190200 | JGI IMG/M metagenome (GOLD analysis project Ga0256901, IMG submission 190200) | Metatranscriptome of enriched soil aggregate microbial communities from Iowa State University, Ames, United States - MC6-MC0689-MT... | ecosystem: Environmental > Terrestrial > Soil >... | reverse complement strand
CTCCAGGTTCAGTGCCAGGGCAAAGGTGTTGTTCGGCAGTTCGATCATTTCGCCCTGCATCACGTCGGCCAGACCGAAGATGCGCACGATGCCGTCGGACACGCTGGTGACGGTGCCTTCGTTGCGCGATTCCGCGGACAGGGCGACCTTCTCGATGCGGGTCTTGATCAGTTCGCTGATTTCAGAGGGGTTGAGCGTGGTAGCCATCGTCAAGTCCTAGTGCCGGCTTGTGGCCGGACGGTAATGAGAATTCAGTGTGCGAGCGCGGTCTGCAGGCGCGACAGCTTGCCCTTGAGCGAGCCATCGATAACCACATCGCCGGCATCGATCACGGCGCCGCCGATCAGCGAAGCGTCCACCGCGGTCGATACCTCGACGTCGCGGCCGAAGCGCTTGCGCAGCGCAGCCTTGATCTTTTCCAGCTCGTCGCCCGACAGCTCGGCTGCCGAGGTCACGGTGGCCTTGACCACGTGCTCGGCTTCGGCGCGCAGCTGCTCGAACAGACCGGAGATCTCCGGCAGCTGTTGCAGGCGGCGGCCTTCGGCCAGCAGGGCCAGGAAGCGACCGTAGGTCTCGCTGGTCGCGTCCGGGGTCAGCAGGGCGACGGCATCGCCGCGGCTCAGCTGCGGATTCGACAGCAAGGCCGACACGCGCGGATCGGCGGCAACGCGGGCGGAGAACGCAAGCGCGTCCGACCACGGCGCGAACTTGCCTTCCTCACGCGCAATCGCGAAAGCGGCGCGGGCGTACGGGCGGGCAAGCGTGAGGGCCTGGCTCATCGATCAGATCTCCGCAGCCAGCTCGTCGAGCAGCGCCTTGTGGGCGTTGGCATCGATTTCGCGCTTGAGCAGCTTTTCGGCGCCGGTCACGGCCAGGGCAGACACCTGCTTGCGCAGATCTTCACGGGCACGGTTGGCGGCAGCGTCGATTTCAGCCTGGGCCAGGTCTTTCTGGCGGGTGGCTTCGGCGATGGCTTCGTTCTTGGCGGCTTCAACGATCTGGTTCGCACGGGCATGCGCCTGGTCGATGATCTCGTTGGCCTTGCCACGGGCTTCTTTCAGTGCCTCGTTGACCTTTACTTCCGCCTGCGCCAGATCTTTCTGGCTGCGGTCGGCAGCGGCCAAGCCCTCAGCGATCTTCTGCTGGCGCTCTTCAATGGCCTTCAACAACGGCGGCCAGATCTTGGTCGCGATGATCCAGATCAGCAAAGCAAAGGCCAGGGCCTGTGCAAAGAGGGTGAGATTGATATTCATGATTAGCTCGATCGCTGGTGTCGGGGGTGGCTGCGCCGCCGTGGCGGCGCAACCGAACCTTCATCCGAAGTCGGGCGCCAACAGGCACCCGACCGTCTCACTGCAGCTGGATCAGCCTGCCAGCTTGGCGGCTTCGGCCAGCAGAGCAGCAGCCAGCGGGTTGGCGAAGGCCAGCAGCAGGCCAACGGCGACCGAGATGATGAATGCGGCGTCGATCAGGCCGGCGGTGATGAACATGCGGACCTGCAGGACCGGGATCAGTTCCGGCTGGCGAGCGGCCGACTCCAGGAACTTACCAGCCATGATGGCCAGACCGAGGCCAGCGCCCAGTGCGGCCAGGCCGATCATGATGCCGACGGCAAGGGCGGTGGAGCTCTGAACTTGGGCGAGGTTGGTCAGGACGGCGAAGTACATGGTTATCTCCAGGAACTTTAAGTAGCTAAGGGTGATGAAACGGATGAAGGTTGAAACTGGGTGAAGCTTGTAACTTTAGTGACTGTCTTCCGACAGGCTCAAGTACACGATGGTCAACATCATGAAGATGAAGGCCTGCAGCGGGATCACCAGCAGGTGGAACAGCATCCAGCCGAAGCCGAACACACCACCGGCAACGGCACCGAACACGCCGGCACCGCCCAGCACCCAGATCAGCAGGAAAACGATTTCGCCGCCGAACATGTTGCCGAACAGTCGCATCGCCAGGGAGATCGGCTTGCTCAGCCACTCGACGATGTTGAGGATCAGGTTGAACGGCATCATCCACTTGCCGAACGGGGCCGTCAGGAATTCCTTGACGAAACCGCCGATGCCCTTGGACTTCAGCGCAAAGAAGATCATCAGGATGAACACGCTGATCGACATGCCAAGGGTGGCATTGACGTCGGCGGTCGGCACCGGCTTCCAGTAATGGATGCCTGCCAGTTCCAGCGGCTTGGCGATGAAATCGGCCGGGATCATCTTGATGAGGTTCATCAACAGGATCCAGAAGAAGATGGTGATCGCGATGGGCGTGATCAGCTTGCTCTTGCCGTGGTAGGTGTCCTTGGCCTGGCGGTCAACGAACTCCAGGCAGATTTCAACGAACGCCTGCCACTTGCCCGGCACACCGGCGGTGGCCTTGCGGGTTGCCATCCAGAAGGCGAACACCATCAGCAGGCCCATCAGGACTGCGGTGACGATGGTATCGACGTGGATCATCCAGAAACCACCGCCCTCACCGACCGGAGCGGTCAGATTCTGCAGGTGATGCTGGATGTACGTGGTAGGAGTTAGAGCCTCGCCCGCCATGTGTCCGGAACCTTTATGAGTGAATCAACGCCTGGCCAGAGCCAGAACCTGGAACATCAGCGCCACTGGAATTGCTGCCAGCAGCGCCAAAGGAGGAAGTTGCCACCAGAAAAAAAGCCATTCCCAGTACGGCAACAATCAGCACAATCTTCAGCAAGAAACCCACGAACAGGCGGACCATGGCTGAACCAGCGGCCTGAATGCCGCCACCGAGACCTACCCAGGCTGCCAGCGCCGAACCCGCCACCACCGCCACACCCGATACAAGAGCACCGAGCGCATGCTTCGGCCCTACCAGAAGGAAGGCCAGAGCCAGGACCACCACTGCGACCAGCGGATAGACCGCGGCGCGCAACATCAGTCGCCGACCCGCGTCAACGGAGTTCAGCACGTCAAAGTGTCCTGCTTAGGTAAAGGGAGGAGCCGAACCGCGCAAAGGGCGTCTCGTCGAGCCGCGAAAGTATAGCAGTGGGACATTTTGCGAGACAACCGCCAGTTGTCCCCATTTGACTATGCAAGTTGCCGCAAAATCACGACTTTTCCTGTCCAGGCAGCCATTCCGGGGTCCCGGGACAGGGGAAAATATTGCATTGCACCACCGGGAACTTCCCCGCCCGGGCCCGGTCTCACCCCTGTCCGCTGCGCTTTCCTCGTCGATGTCGGAAGCGGACGAGGGTGAGGTGGTGCCGTCCGTCCCCTGCGGCACCACCTCACCGCACCTCTCGCGATCTCACGCCTCGCAGCCGATCCCTGCACATCACGTGCACGCAATGGTCACGATCGCCGCACGCGCGATCATCGATAGTCGGTTTCTCCCGCAACAAGAGAAACCGACAACCATGCGCAGCCCCCACCTGATACCCGCCCTCGCCCCCTGCGTGCTCGCGCTGGGCTTGTTCACCGCCGCCAACGCCAGCGCTGCCGAAGAAGATCCACGCTTCACGCTGCGGCTTGGTGCGATGAACATCGATACCGACAACACGATCCGCGGCAGCACCACCATCAATGGCCAGGACATCGATGTGTCGGAGGATTTCGAGCTTGGCGGCAAGGAGCTGGAACCGCGCGTCGATGGCATGTTCAGGATCAGCGATCGGCAACGGCTGATCTTCGACTACTTCAAGTACGACAAGGACCGCCGCGAGACATTGGACGAAGGCATCAGCTGGGGTGATGACACGGTACCAGCCGGCAGCTTCGTGAAAGGCGAGCTGAAATACCAGGTGGCAACGCTGGTCTACGACTACTCGGTGGTCGACGGTGATCGCTTTGATTTCGGCCTGCAGCTCGGTGCGGAATACGCCAAGGTCAGTGCCGATGCCTATGCCGATGTCGGCGACGTTTACCAGGGACGCTTCCTCAACGAGAAGGCGGACGGCATCGCACCGGTGGTTGGTGCGCGCCTGACCTTCACGCCGTCGGAAAACTGGCTGATAAATGTGCAGGGCCAGTACCTCAACACGCGCTGGGGCAGCTTCGATGATTACGAAGGCGACCTGAGCCGAGCCAACGCGATCGTGCAATACAACTTCAACAAGAATTTCGGCATCTTCGCCGGCTACGACTGGTTCAAGCTGGACGTCGACCAGAAAGGCAGCGACGGCGTGATCGGCTTGAAGCAGGAATTCAAGGGCCCGGTGGCGGGTGTGAGTTTGTCGTTCTGACGCGCCACCTGTAGTGCCGAGCCATGCTCGGCAGGGGCTATACCGGGAAGGCTTCTGCCGAGCATGGCTCGGCACTACAAATGAGGCACCAGCGGTAACGCCCCAGCGCAGCATGGCTGCGCTCTACACATCGCCCACAAATGAAAAGGGCCGCTTAGCGGCCCTTTTCAATCTTCGATTACTTCTTCTTCGGGATATACAGATCGGTGATGGTGCCGTCGTAGATTTCCGAGGCCATCGCCACCGACTCACTCAGGGTCGGATGCGCGTGGATGGTGTGGCCGATATCTTCGGCCTCCGCACCCATCTCGATGGCAAGGCCGATCTCGGCCAGCAACTCACCGGCATGCACGCCGACGATGGCACCACCGATCACGCGGTGGGTCTCTTCGTCGAAGATCAGCTTGGTGAAGCCCTCGGTGCGACCAATACCAATTGCGCGACCGCTGGCCGCCCACGGGAACTTGGCCACGCCGACCTTCAAACCCTTGGCCTTGGCCTCGGTCTCGGTGACGCCAACCCAGGCGATTTCCGGATTGGTGTAGGCCACCGACGGAATCACCCGTGCCACCCACTCCTTCTTCTCACCGAAGGCAACTTCAGCAGCCAGCTTGCCTTCGTGCGTGGCCTTGTGCGCCAGCATCGGGTTACCGACGATGTCGCCGATGGCGAAGATGTGCGGCACGTTGGTGCGCATCTGCCGATCAACCGGAATGAAGCCACGGTCGGTGACTTCGACGCCAGCCTTGTCGGCATCGATCTTCTTGCCGTTGGCCGAGCGACCGACGGCAACCAGCACGCGATCAAACGTGCCGCTTTCCATCGCCGGCTTTTCGCCTTCGGTGGCAGCGTCGAAGGTCACGGTGATGCCCTTGGCATCGGCACTGACACCGGAAGCCTTGGTCTTCAGATGGACTTCGATGCCCTGCTTCTTCAAACGATCAGCCAGCGGCTTGACCAGGTCCTTGTCGGCGCCCGGCATCAGCTGGTCCATGAACTCGACCACGGTTACCTTGGAACCCAGGGCGCTGTACACGGTGGCCATTTCCAGGCCGATGATGCCGCCACCAACAACCAGCAACGAACCCGGCACTTCGGCCAGTTCCAGTGCATCGGTGGAGTCCATCACACGCTTGTCTTCCCACGGGAAGTTCGGCAGCTTCACCGCCTGCGAACCTGCGGCGATGATGCACTGCTCGAAACGCAGCAGCTGGGTCTTGCCGTCGTCGCCGACGATTTCCAGCTCATTGGCCGAAATGAACTTGGCCAGGCCGTGGACGGTGCGGATCTTGCGCTGCTTGGCCATGCCGGCCAGGCCCTTGGTCAGCTGACCGACGACCTTTTCCTTGTAACCGCGCAGCTTGTCCAGGCTGATCTTCGGCGCGCCGTATTCGATGCCCAGTTCGTCGGCATGCGCGGCGTGATCGATGATTTCAGCGGCGTGCAGCAGGGCCTTGGACGGGATGCAGCCGACGTTGAGGCAGACGCCGCCGAGGCTGGCGTAACGCTCGATCAACACGGTATCCATGCCCAGATCAGCAGCACGGAAGGCCGCGGTATAGCCGCCCGGGCCTGCGCCCAGCACCACGATGCGGCATTCGATGTCAGCGGTGCGACCGCTGGACGGCAGCGCCTTGGCGGCAATCGCCGGGTCCGGCGCGCGGTGCGACGGAGTCACCGGCGGCTTGCTGCCCGGGGCGGCCTTGGCAGCAGCCGGTGCAGCGCCGGCAGCGCCTTCCAGCACCACCACCACGTCGCCGACCGACAGCTTGTCGTCCAGCTTGACCTTGATTTCCTTGACCACGCCATCGGCCGAGGACGGCACTTCCAGCGTGGCCTTGTCCGATTCAAGCGTGACCAGGCCCTGGTCCTTCTTCACCGTGTCACCCACGGCGACCAGGATCTCGATCACCGGCACGTTCTGGTAATCACCGATGTCCGGCACCTTGACCTCGATCGGGCCAGATGCGGCCGGGGCAGCGGCCGCAACCGGCGCACTGACTGCCGCCGGAGCGGCAGCGGAGGCGGGCTGCGTGGCCGGTGCAGGTGCAGCGACAGGTGCCGGAGCTGCGGCCGGGGCTGCGCCCTCGCCTTCGGCTTCCAGGACCACCACCACGTCACCCTCGGACAGCTTGTCGTCGAGCTTGACCTTGATTTCCTTGACCACACCCGCGGCCGAGGACGGCACTTCCAGCGTGGCCTTGTCCGACTCCAGCGTGACCAGACCCTGGTCCTTCTTCACCGTGTCGCCCACGGCCACCAGAATCTCGATCACCGGCACGTCGTTGTAGTCGCCAATGTCCGGAACCTTGATTTCAATCGTCGCCATTGTTTTCTCCTGTGGGCTCAGCCGGCATCGCCGACGAACCGGTCATGCATCTTGTCGAGCGCGCGTTCGATGTCGGCGTAGCGCTTCTCGTATTTTTTGTCTTTGCTGTGGGCCAGTTCGGTCAACAGCGCGGTCTGGTCCAACAACGCCTGCAACTGCCCGCAACCCGGGCGGGTGCCGCTGTAACGCTCGCCGTTGACGGTGAACGAGAGCACTTCGCTCTCGGTCACGGGTGCACGCGGCGCCACTTCGGACGAGGAAAGCGCGGTCGCCCACACCTCGATCAGCCGTTGCGCCAGCGCATCAGGCAACGGTGCCTGGGCAAACTCGGGCTCCTGGTCCAGCTGCAGGCTCACGCCACCACGGCCACCTGAAGTGCTCCAACTGTAGATGCGCTTGTCGGCCAAGCCGGCCAGCACCATCCACTGCCCACTGGCAGCATCACGGCGCAGAAGCACCTGCGATTCCACCCCACGTGCCGGCAACACCAGCAACGACAGACCGTCTTCGGCCTGGCCACCCAATAGGCTGCTTGCCGCCTGGCCGTAGTTTCCCACGGCCGGCGGCCAGCCCTCGCCCACCACTGGCAGGCACTGGCTGGCCGCCAGTGCCGGAGCCGCCATCGCGGCCAGCACCAGCGTCAGCAGGGCGCGTCGCGGCGCCACTGGCATCACAGCAGCACGCGCCGCATGTCAGCCAGCACCTGCGACAGGTAGGTGGTGAAGCGGGCAGCCAAGGCGCCGTCGATGACACGGTGGTCATAGCTCAGCGACAACGGCAGCATCAGCTTCGGCGCGAATTCCTTGCCGTTCCAGACCGGCTGGATGGACGACTTGGAGACGCCGAGGATTGCCACTTCCGGCGCATTCACGATCGGGGTGAACGCGGTGCCGCCAATGCCGCCCAGCGAGCTGATCGAGAAGCAACCGCCGCTCATGTCGGCCGGGCCGAGCTTGCCATCACGTGCCTTCTTGGCCAGTTCGCCGCTTTCCTGGGCGATCTGCACCACGCCCTTCTTGTCGACGTCACGGATCACCGGCACGACCAGCCCGCTCGGCGTGTCAGCGGCAAAGCCGATGTTGAAGTACTTCTTCAGGGTCAGGTTCTCGCCGCTGGCATCCAGCGAGGCGTTGAACTCGGGGAATTTCTTCAGCGCAGCGGCGCTGGCCTTGATCAGGAAGGCGAGCATGGTCAGCTTGATGCCGGCCTTCTCGTTTTCCTTGTTCAGGGCCACGCGCAGGGCTTCCAGATCGGTGATGTCAGCCTGCTCGAACTGGGTGACATGCGGGATCATCGCCCAGTTGCGGGCCAGGTTGGCGCCGGAGATCTTCTTGATGCGCGACAGCTGCACCACTTCGGTCTCGCCGAACTTGCTGAAGTCGACCTTCGGCCACGGCAGCAGGTTCAGGCCGCCACCGGCAGCAGCCGGAGCACCGGCGCTGGCAGCAACGCCGCCGGACAGCGCGCCCTTGACGAACTTCTGCACGTCGCTCTTGGTGATGCGGCCGCCCTTTTCCGTGCCCTTGACCTGCTGCAGGTCCACGCCCAGCTCACGGGCGAACACACGCACGGCCGGGCTGGCATACGGCACGTTGGCCGGCAGCACGCCCTCGGCGTTGAACTGCACCGGCGGGGTGGCCGGCTTGCTGGTGCTGGCTGCGTCCTGTTGGGCAATTTCGCGCTGGGCGAGCTTGTCGGCGACCGGGGCGACCGCGACCGGCTCGACCTTGGTGGCGGTCTCGGCTGCAGCCTCGACCTTGGCCGGAGCAGCCGGCGCGGCAGCGGCGGCAGGCTTGGCGGCCTCCTCGCTCACTTCGATCAGGGCCACGACCTTGCCTTCCGACAGGCCGTCGCCAACCTTGACCTTCAGTTCCTTGACCACGCCTGCGTAGGCAGACGGCACTTCCATGGTGGCTTTGTCCGATTCCAGCGTGACCAGGCCCTGGTCCTTCTTCACCGTATCGCCTACGGCGACCAGCACTTCGATCACCGGAATGTCGCTGTAGTCACCGATATCGGGGACAAGTGCTTCCTTGATTTCGGCCATGAAACTACTCCAGCAACAATGAGGGAATTCTCTATTGTGGCGGTCCGGGGCCGAAGCGCCAACCGTTGCAAGTGAATTCGCCTGCGTATGTCCCCGGACAGGCGCATGTCATGGGCGCTTGCCAGGCACCATCTGGCGCAGCCAGAGCCCCATCCAGTGGCGAAATGGCTGTCCGCCCTGTCCTGCTGGTCATGCCCGCCCGGCCTGCCCTGCGACACCGTCAGCGCGCTGCAACCAAGGCTGCAGCTGCCGCCACTGCTCCAGCAGCCGGGGCAATGACCATGCTGCATTGGCCGGGCTGGTCGACGGCAGCGCCAGCACCGGTACCGCAACCGCCAAAGGCGGCAAAGTCGGTTGCACCCAGCGCTGGAACGCTGTGTACGCGGCACCGCCATTGCAGGCGACGACCTGGATGCCCGGATAAGCGGCCAACAGCGCAGCCACGGGGTTGATCACCTCGCTGCCACGTACGATTGCCGCGTCGAGGCTGCCGCTGCGCTCGCATTGCCCGATCACATCCCACAGCCCCACGCCAGCGCCCTGCAGTTGCTGGAGGCGCAGGTCATGACCGGCCGACAGCTCAACCCCGCACAGCACCGACATCAGCGGCCAGAAGCGATTGCGCGGGTGCGCGTAGTAACGCGTTTCCTGCAACGACACCACGCCCGGCATCGAACCCAACACCAGCACCCGCGATTGCGCGTTCACCTGCGCGGCAAGCCCTCGCAACAGCGTCCCGGCCATCACATGCACCACATCACAGTGAATGGATTTTTTTCCTGCTTCCCCGTAGGCATGGGATTTCCCTCAATTTCGCTGAACGTATGCGATCCAGAAACACGCTGCGTGCGGATCGATTCATGTTGCCATGGCTACCGTTCGCATGCCCTGTAGTTCGGGCCCCGATACAAATAGTCCCGATAGAGAGACGAGGAGTTTGCTATGCGTTCCATCAAGATTCTCAGCCTTGCCACCCTTGGCGCACTGGCGCTGTCCTCCACTGCTGCTTTCGCGCAGGACGCGAGCGGCGACACTGCGTCCGGCAAGCATTTTGCCGTGGTTGGCGGCATCAGCCTGCTGCAGCCGAAGAACGATCCGATCGACGGCATTGGCAAGGTCGATGGCGGCCCGGCACCGACGATCAGCGCCAGCTACTACTTCAACGACAACTTCGCCGTTGAGCTGTGGGGCGCAGCTGATAAGTTCGATCACCGCGTGCGCACCGATGGTGGCGCCAAGGTCGGCAGCGTCGAGCAGCAGCCGCTTGCACTGAGCGCGCAGTACCACTTCGGCCAGGCGGACAATGTGTTCCGTCCGTTCGTGGGCCTCGGCTATTACGAGTCGAACTTCAGCAACGAGAAGATCGATGGCCTGAGCAGCACCGGCAACCACGTTGGCGTGGACACCGCCAAGGGTGCGATCGGCACCGTCGGCGTTGACATGAACATCAACTCCACCTGGTTTGCACGTGCCGATGCCCGCTACATGCACGCACGTCCTGACCTGCGCGTGGCTGGCCAGAACGCTGGCGAGCTGAAGCTGGATCCGTGGACCGTGGGCTTCGGCCTGGGTGCTCGCTTCTAAGCAACGACGATCCTGGCAACACCGTTGTAGATGCAATGCAGTGGTTGTGAATGAAACACGGGCCGTTCGCGGCCCGTGTTTTTTGTGTGGGTAACGAGGGCAACGCCGAAGCAGAAGCAAGAGCTACCCTCCCCAGCCCTCCCCTACCCCTTCGGGGCAAGGGAGGGAGTGATCATGGGCTGCCGTCATCACTCCACTGCAGCGCCAGGTAATCGAAGTTGTGCTGCAGCCGCGGCTTGACCACATCGAAGAACGGCGACACATCGAAGTCGCGTGGCGTGTACAGGCTGTAGTTGCGGATATGCAGAATTTCCTGCGACTGCTCTGCGCCGCCTACCTGCGCAAGCACCGTCTCGATCTCCGGCAGGATCGGGTACCTGATCGACTCGAAGGCCTGCGCCAGCAACGTCGAGCAGATCGCCTTGGTCGGTTCACCACTGCCCAGCGCGATCAAGCGCCTGCGCATATGCCCGGGTACCGGTGGTTGCCGGATCAGGTAACGCGCAAGGTCGAATACGTTCTTCAGGTCGTAGCTATAGCCCAGCCGTGCCCGCATGAAGCCCACCAGTTGGTCCACCACCACCGGTGACAAACCGTGCGGGCGGCAGATGCGGGTGTGCTGGTGTGCGAACTCTGTCAACGGGACACGCCGCACGCCCTGCTCCACGTCCACGTCGATCAGCATCGGCTGCGGCTTGCCTCCTTCCAGCAGCGGCTCTTCGCCTATGTACAGCGCCGCGTGCGACCAGGTGGACTGGCTCAGGTACTTGATGGCGGTGGAAAAGCGGCTGTTGCCCTCCACCAGCAGCACGTCGCCACGCCGCAGCGTAGCCAGCAACAGCGCCGGGTCGCTGGTCGAGGGACGCATCTGGTTGCGGCGCGGTTGCGCCAGGAAGTGGGCCAACCGACGCCCGAAGAACTGCAGCACACCCATCCACGATCTCCCTGTCCGCTTGCCTCAGACTAGCCGGGACAGCCGCCTGCCGCCATCAGCTCCCGGCTCAGCGCGGACTGCGGTCGAACTGCCGGTAGCGCCGATGATGGCGCACCCTGCGTCGCAGCAGCCAGGCATACATGCCGGCATAGCCCAGCAGCAGCGCCGCCATCGCCAGCAGACCGGCATGGCTGAGCCAGCCCGACTCCGGCCAAGGCACGCTGTTCACCGATGCCTGCCAGCCCTGCACCATGCCGGCGACCACACGCACCGCGATCATCGCCGTCAATGCCAGTACCAGCCAGGTATTGGGCTTGTAATGCAGCGCCTCCGGACCGGGCTCAAAACGGGTCAGGTAGTGGCCAAGCACACCAACCAGCAACCCGGCCAGCCAACCCAGTGCCGCATAGACCCAAGCGCCTGCCCACCAGAAGCCCGCGATAGCGACGAACACCGCGAACAGCCCGGTCGACACCAGCGTCGCCCAGAAATTGAAGGTGATCAGCCAGGGCCGCGCCTGCCGGCGCGCGCCGCCGCTGCGCACGCGCTGCCAAAGTGACAGCGGCATCAGCAGCAACATGATCGCGACGAAAACCAGTATGGCCAGCGGCAGAGCGAATAGCAGTGGCATGGGGCCTGATCCGGGATGCAGGATCAAAGATTACGCCATGCCAGATACCGGTAGTGCCGAGCCATGCTCGGCAGAAGCCTTGCCGGGATACCAAACCTGTAGGAGCGGCGCAAGCCGCGAAGCAGATATGGCCACAGGAGCAAGCGACATTGCGATCCGAATGTGCGCTTGCTTCGCGGCTTACGCCGCTCTTACGGGGGCTATCGGTAGAGCCCCTGCCGAGCATGGCTCGGCACTACATTGGCCTGCTTGCCGAGCATGGCTCAGCACTACATTGGCCTGCTTGCCGAGCATGGCTCGGCACTACATTGGCCTGCTTGCCGAGCATGGCTCGGCACTACAGAAGGAGCTTAGAACGCCGGCAGTACCGCGCCCTTGTACTTCTGCTCGATGAAAGCCTTCACTTCCGGGCTGGTCAGGGCCTTGGCCAGCTTCTGTACGCGCGCATCGTCCTTGTTGTCGGCGCGCGCGACCAGGAAGTTCACGTAGGGCGAATCGCTGCTTTCAATCGCCAGTGCGTCCTTGGTCGGGTTCAGGCCGGCGTCGAGCGCGTAGTTGGTGTTGATCAGGGCCAGGTCGACCTGGTCCAGCACGCGCGGCAGCATCGCCGAGTCCAGCTCACGGAACTTGAGCTGCTTCGGGTTCTCGGTGATGTCACGCTGGGTCGACAGCGCGTTGCTCGGGTCCTTGAGCTTGATGACACCAGCGGTGTCCAGCAGGATCAGTGCGCGGCTGTTGTTGCTGGGGTCGTTCGGGATCACCACGTCGGCGCCATTGGGCAGCTCGGCCAGCGACTTGAAACGGCGCGAATAAGCACCGAATGGCTCGATATGGACACCGATCACCGTCACCAGCTCGGTCTTGCGATCCAGGTTGTAAGCCTTGAGGTAAGGCTCGGTCTGGAAGTAATTGGCGTCCACCTGCTTCTGCACCAACTGGTCGTTGGGCTGCACGTAATCATTGAACACGCGCACGTCGAGCGTGACGCCTTCCTTCTCCAGCAGCGGCTTGACCACTTCCAGAATCTCAGCGTGCGGCACGGCGGTGGCGGCAACCACCAGCTTGGACTCATCGGCGGCAGGCTTGCCGCAGGCCGACAGGGCCAGCGCGGCGGCAATCAGGGGAAAGGTGAGCAGCTTGTTCATCGTTAACGTGATCCCGTGGGGAAGGATGGTGGACATACGCTAACAGGCCGGCACGCAACGTGCCGGCCTGCGGTCATTCCATTACTTGCGGCTGTAATGCGTCACCAGGCGGTCGCCAAGCATCTGCAGCAGCTGTACCAGCACCAGCAGCAGCACCACGGTGACCAGCGCCACATCGGTGTGCGAACGCTGGTAGCCATCGCGGAAGGCCAGGTCGCCGAGGCCGCCGGAGCCAATCGCACCGCCCATCGCGGTAAAGCCGATCAGCGCGATGGTGGTGACGGTGGCACCGGCAATCAGGCCCGGACGCGCTTCCGGCAGCAACACTTTGAAGACCAGCTGCTTGGTGGTCGCGCCCATTGCCTGGCTGGCTTCGATCACGCCGCGGTCGACTTCGCGCAGCGCGGTTTCAACCAGACGCGCGTAGAACGGCGCTGCGCCAACCACCAGCGGCAGGATCGCGCCGCGCACACCCAACGAGGTGCCCATCATGGCCAGCGTCACCGGGATCAGTACGATCATCAGGATGATGAAGGGCACCGAGCGCAGCAGATTCACCAGCAATGCAGTGACGCCGTAGACCACCGGCTTGCGGTGCAGCTGCGGCGAGCCAGTCAGGAACAGCAGCACGCCCAGCGGCAAGCCGATGGCCAGGGTCAACGGCAGCGAGCCGGCCAGCATCAGCAAGGTGTCAATGGTGGCTTGGCCGATATCGGCCCACTTGCCAGCGTCCAGATGGCGGAAGAAGCCTTCGGCGGCAGTTGCAATCATCATCGGCGCAGCTCCTCGACCTGCACACCAGCAGCGACGAAGGCCGCCTGCGCGGCGTTCTGGTCACCGCCAACCAGGGCTACGGTCAGCTGGCCGTAGGGCGTGTCCTTGATACGGTCGATGCGGCCGGTGAGGATGTTGTAGTCCACCCCGGTTTCGCGGGCGATGCGCCCCAACACCGGTTCGTAAGTGCCTTCGCCAAGAAAGGTCAGGCGCACGATGCGGCCGCCAACGGCAGCGTAGTCACGCAGCTGCTCGCCTTCATCGACGTGTTCGGACTCGGAGACGAAACGGCGCGTGGTCGCATGCTTGGGATGCAGGAAGACCTCGGTGACCGGCCCCATTTCCACCATGTGGCCGGCATCGAGCACTGCGACGCGGTCGCAGACGCGACGGATCACATCCATTTCGTGGGTAATCAGCACGATGGTCAGGCCCAGCTCGCGGTTGATCTTGCCAAGCAGCGCCAGCACCGAGGCGGTGGTCTGCGGGTCCAGCGCGCTGGTGGCCTCGTCGCACAGCAGGATCTGCGGGCGCGTGGCCAGCGCGCGGGCAATACCGACACGCTGCTTCTGCCCGCCTGACAGCTGAGAGGGGTATTTGGCTGCATGCTCTTCCAGCCCAACCATGCGCAGCAGCTCGGCCACGCGGGCATCGATCTCGGCTTTGGGCGTGCCGGCCAGTTCCAGCGGGAAGGCCACATTGGCAGCGACGGTGCGCGCCGACAGCAGGTTGAAGTGCTGGAAGATCATGCCGATGCGCCGACGCAGCGCGCGCAGGCCGTAGGCGTCCAGCGCGGTCGCGTCCTGGCCATCGATCAGCACCCGCCCGCCACTGGGCTCTTCCAAGCGGTTGATCAGGCGGATCAAGGTCGACTTGCCGGCACCGGAGTGGCCGATGATGCCGAACACTTCGCCGGCCTGGATCTTCAGGTCGAGCGGATGCAGCGCGGTGATCGCGCGGCCGTCGACGGCATAAGCTTTCTGCAGGTGCTGGAACTCGATCACTGCCAGGGCAACCGGGGGG
>Ga0256901_1001020_pt1 | contig 14673 bp, 5 predicted proteins | sample MC6MC0689MT_FD_190200 | JGI IMG/M metagenome (GOLD analysis project Ga0256901, IMG submission 190200) | Metatranscriptome of enriched soil aggregate microbial communities from Iowa State University, Ames, United States - MC6-MC0689-MT... | ecosystem: Environmental > Terrestrial > Soil >... | reverse complement strand
GTTAAAATAGTGTCATTACCCTGTGTATGTGCTTTACCATGATATAGACCGAAATAAACATGGAGAAATGACGCAAACAGAACAGGGTTGGGGTCGGAAAAACACGGCCTGAAAAAGATCGACAGCTCATTTTTCTCAATTATTCATGCCTCGTCTTGATAATATCGACTCATTCTGGGACTCTTAGTTAGCTGTCGAGTGCATCTACACTTTTCGTAATGATTTTCCCGTTTATCATGGTTACAACAAGAAATAAAAATAACACTGTTTGTTTTTTTTTCGGATTTGAAATTGTGAACAAAATGGGCCAAAAAATGATTCTAAAACTATTGATAACTGTATTATATCGACAGGACGCAAATGGAGGAAATATATCCCGACAGGGGGTCGTCGATTTGTAGTTCGGGGACGGGATTAAACAAAAAAAAGAAAAAGAATTTGCCGAATTCAAAAACAATGGGTACAATAAAGACAAAAAGCTTAAGTTTAGGTATAATTTCATTTTTTGTGGCACTTATTGATTGCTTATATTTTACTGGGTTTGATTGAAGAGTTCTTTCCTTTATGAAAAGGGTTTCAATTTTGATTGGAGCATTACACTCAACTTAACAACCCAACTCCATTTCAATCTCGATTTCACCTGACCAAATGGGATTTAAATTTCCGGTGTGATGAGCATCAGGGGATCGATACTATCCGAACCTTAACCCAAAACAGAATTTTTTTTTTTCCGGATTGGATTTATCCGCTTGATTCGTCGCAAAAAAGATTTGCTCAAGAGCGGATTTGTTAACTTTGAAGTTGATAATAGTTCCTTATATCTGTATTGTCAGCTACTAATTCCCTAATTGATCAGTTGCGATTAACTTTGACCGTGAGCTCCCCCGCTACCCCCCCAAAAGTTACACATATTCACTTTTTAAAAAAGAAAATGCCACATCATCTCAAATGATGTATTCCTGCGTTAACTTCCTCTTAATACTTGATTGCGTTCGGAAAATATGGAATATTTTCTTCTCATTGTATTTAATATCACTGTTGATTCTAACAGAGCCTGAAATTCAAAAAGTTTGCATATTCTATTTCACTATTTCTGCCTTCCTTGCCTATTATAATTGTCCAATCCACCAAATTACTTGAATCAGTCTCTCTTTTGCGTGTATTTATGAGCCACATACGACCGACAACCGAAAAATTTCAAATTTCAAATTTCAAATTTCAAATTTCACTCTTTTCTTATCTTTTCCATATCACCTCCTCCTTTTCTCTCAATTTCTTTTCTTTTCCCTCCCCGTCAATACCACTAACAATACACCCTCACCTCTCACTCTTTTCCCCCCACTTTTACCGCAGGATTCGTAGATATTTCATCAAAATGAAATTGTCTGCTTTCTTGCTATTGTCAACTTTGACAATTGCCTTTATTTTCCTTTTCACTGATGCAGTTTTCCCGATCATCATTGATCCCGAAGGTTTCAATCAATATGGATGTATTGGATATGACCCTGCCGTAGACGCCTTACGTGGTTTTCCCCAACCACCCCATTACCAAACCCTCACTCTCAAACCTGAAGATTGCAACCCCGCTGGGACTTTAGAATTCTCTCACGACGGCAATTGCGTTTGTTTGCCTTTGTTTAATGGGATCAAATGTGAATATAGCATTATTACCTTCTCTCGCTTCAATGGCGGTGGGAATACCTCCTTTGGTACTTATAGTGATTTCTTCGCCTTGTTTTTCCTTCATCAACCCGTAGCAGCCCAAATTTTTCGTTGGGGTTATGTCACAACCGATCAATCTGGTAAACCACAATATCAAACCGTTTCAATTGATGGGTTGTATTCATACTCACGTTTGGTGGGTCTAACATCTCCTGGTCTCGATCAATCCTCTTTGACCCCGGCTAATTCATTTGATTCAATTATTATATCCCAATTTGACACTGCTATAGCATTAAATACCCCGAGCCACACTGAACTTGGTTTATCAAATGCTGAAGCACCGATTTGTTTGACTCTCCTTTCGACCGATGCTGATTCATACACCGGTGCAATCCCACAAAATCCTTTATGGAGCCCCATTCTTACTATGACACTTCTCCCACAATCTGAAGTTCTTCTTGATCGTTATGGTGAATTTTGTCGCGGCGGCAACCCGGATACTTTTGGGAACTGTAACTGTTTTGGATCAGGTGTGTTGGACAATTCGTTGGGTACCTTTGGTGCAAATTGTTCATTTAATATTCTCTCCTCCACAGTCCCGTTAGAACATGTTATAAAGATCCCAAAGCAAGCAGTTATACCGGAGTTAACTCCACCTCCCGTCCCATTCGTCATCCCATCGCCTGATTTTACCTTTGAATTATCTTTTCAAATTTTGGATAATAAAAGCCCAAACGGACTTGCACAATCCGATATTAATACTTTGTCCATTGAATACAATTTCTCCTCCTTTTCACCCACTCTCTCCAAACAAGGTGATGGGTATCTACTCTCCGCCTCATTCCCAACCTTAGCCCTTAACCCTCCCAACTTTCTTGACTTTATTGGATCTTGGGTTGTTAGATACACTCTTTTGGATGGAAAAACTGATAGTTTCGATTTTCGCGTCCAAACAACTTCATTTTGCCCTAAACTTGCTCAAGATTATAACAAAAAGTGTTTCCTTCCTCAGACCCAAAGCTGTGATGTCTCCCCCACCCCAAAGTGTAATTGTTTGCCCGGATTTTTGGGAGATTTATGCCAATACAATGTCCAGACATTTTCCACTACTGAGACTCTTAATACCTCATTAGTATCACCTAGTGATATTCTTGTTGCCATTTTAACCGTTCCAGTATCATATGTATCAACTTATTCCATCTCGATTGATTTTTCTGGCTACGTACCCACTCCGCTCCCACATTTTGCAACGAAACCTTCAGGTGATGGACAATTCATGTTCCTTTATTTTCAAATTGAGGTTCCGCAATTTTTTGACGGATCTGCTGTTCTGACTGAGAAATTCAGTGTTACTGCAACTCTTTCTATTACTGATGATGGTAATGGGTCCAAGTTTTTCAGCTCACAAGTCGAACTTAATTCTGATTGTTCCAACTTTACCCTATCTGATGATATTATTCCTCGTTTAGCGGGTTGCTCCGCGAATAGGGTCCTTTGTAAACGTCCAAATTATGGTGTTAATTGTGAGTATCAAATTAACTCATTTGAGCCACTTTTCGGTCCTCTACAATATTCATCCACTGTCAACTTGATAGGAACTATCCCTCCTGGTACCCCACTGCCATTTTACATTGGTTTTATCAATAATCCCTTTACGATTACTTTTGACGCTGATCAATCAGCCCCATTTACTCTTGGCGGCGCCCACCCTGGCCAACCTCATGAAAGCATTTCCGACTTAGCTCGGATTACCCATCGGGCTGGCCCAATGGAACTCACACAAACTTTTGGTATTTATCTGTTATCCACCTGTCAAGATATGATTGATTTTGATGGTTTAATTTTAAGACCAAAATGTTATGCACCAAATACTCAACGTTGTTATATTCAAGGCCTTCTTGATCCAACCTTTACTCAACCATATTGTGGGTGTCAATTAGACTATTTTGGGCCTCAATGTCAATTCAAATGGGCAGGACAAATAATTGATAATATTTTTAGATTTGATTTGGATGTAACCCCTCAATACTCTTTACCAGATTTCATTGTTTTGAGTTATTCCAATGGCACTGAAAACATTGAAGAAATGACCCCATTCATTGTTGATCATCTTCATCGGAGACTTGGTGACCCTTCAAATCCTATCTCCTCTGTCTCAGTTCGTTTTAATGACCCTGCTACTGTGGATGGGGTTTATGATTTCCGACATCCCGCTGACCAAACAGCGCAATCTTTACCTTGGCTGACTACAGTTCGATACACTGACGATTTATCTACATATAAAACGCGTTGTATTGATGGTACAATTTACGAATCAGATGATGGTATTGAGAAATGTGAGTGTACAAACTCGAAATTTGGTGATCGATGCCAGTTTGAATTAAAATACATTTTTTCTCGTCAATTGGATTCGGCAAATCCACGACCTGGTGACACAATTACTGTATATTCCCACCCTGAATTACCGTTGGGTTATCCATATCAAGTCAATATCTCTGTTCAATTTGAACTCGAAAATGTATTTCATCAATTGTCACCCCAATCACCAACTTTTTCTTTTACAATCCCTCCTACGACTCAACCATCCCCTTCATATACTATCTTAGTTGGGCATAGTGATGACCTCCCTTCCCAAAGCGTTTTTATGGTCGATAACCCTTCAGCCATCTGCCAACAACAAATATCAACTTGCCCAAATCAAAAATGTAATCCTACAGGTGGATGTTCTGGGGAATGTATGCCGGGATATTTGACTGACCCAAATGACTCAACTCAATGTGGGCTCTTACTCACACCATATCTTGTTGGTCTCTCCCCCTGGATTGATCTTTCAAATGATTCTCGTTATTTTAGTCCCGGTCAAACAATTGAATTTGGTCTTTCTCAAGCGACCACAATTCAGCTTGAAGGGGTTGTGAGTTATTATGATGGAACCGACCAGATAGCAACAAGTCCAATTGTTTTTTCATCTCAATCACAAAACTACGCTTCAACACTCCCCGCAATGGTTTATTCCCTCTCAAAGCCTCAAATTCAAATTAAATTATCAGAACGTTCATCTCCTGGTGTTATAATTGGTACAATCCGTGGGACTCTCGTCGAACCTTGTCAATTGGCTCCAAAATTGAATCCATTGTCCCGAACAATTCAATCAAAAGCCTGCAATTTAGATCACACCGAAAGCTGTCAATTTTTACCAGGTTTTTCTTCTGGTGTTGTGCAAACTAAATGTAATTGTAAAGATAATTATTATGGCGATCAATGTGATTTATATCTTCTTACAACACCAACTCAAGACCAAATTAATGATGTTAGTTTTGTTCATAGAGAAGATATGCAGATCCGTATAGATTATGCATATAGACCTACATGGAACGGTTCCAAATGGAACAAAGCCAATCCTATTAATATTGAACTTAACATTGTATATTCTGGCTCATCTCGAGTATTTACTGATTTTATTGCCCCAGCTTCTGGTGATGAACTTCAAACTGCTTATTTTAGTCTCCCTCCAGCAGCCACTGCCACTAGCTCAGATCTTAAATTCTTTGACTCAGCTACAATTTTAACTTTTCCCCCAACCACTGTGATTTATTCTACCACTTGTGCTCAATGTAACGGTGTTGGTGTATCTGATTCTTCTAAATGTCTTCGTAACCGTAATGATGATCAACTTGTTCAGTGTACTTGTGGTTCAGGTTATACCGGTACAGTCTGCGACACTACTTATACCGTTACTTCCCGCCCAACTCAATTAGTACGTGAATCATTAACCGATGTAGCATCTGGTATTAAACCAATGACTTCATATTATTGGGGACAAGAAGTCACAATTACATCACCTACATCTCCTTGGAAAGATCAACAAGTTAACGTTTATCTTACCAACACCCTTATTAAAGAGTTTCAAACGACTGAAACATCTGGAGATTTAACGTTTAACCTCCCAATTGTTCCAATTTTAGCTGATTGGGATCTCCTTCCACCTGCTTTATCGTTGACTTATTTAGGTAACACTCTTGATGCAACTTTACCAATCAATTCATCATGTCAATGGTTTAATAATTATGTCGACACAACCCTTGAGAACGCTTGTGTTCTTGAAAATACTGCAACTTGTAATATTTTAGCTGTTGATCCGGTTGCGTGTGTTTGTAAAGACCTTCAAGTTGTTGGTTCTATTTCGACGAGCTATACTGGTCCTCAATGTCAATACAAAATTACTACCCAATCTGGACCTTATTACATCGGACAACATCTTGAAATTACTGTTACCCGTGAAAAGAATGCCGGTAATTATGTCATGGACCCATTTGAATTTGCCATCCAATCAACTACTCCATCATCTGATCCAATTATTCTTGAAGTATTACACACTCGTCCTATCGATTCTATCGCTAACACTGTCACTGGGGTAGTTTATACCGTCAAAATCCCTACTGTCCCTGGTAATGTTGATCCCCCAACATTACTAAATCCTTCTGGTTATCAAGAATTTTTACTCCAAATCGCTTTAGAAACTTCATCGATCTCAATTAGTGCCCCAAGCAAGATTGTTTCTGGTTGCTATTGGGCAGAGCTCGTTGAGCACAATTTAGTCTGTAATACTGCTATTGATTCCCAAACCGGCATCCCTGCAGCAAAAAGTTGCGTCAATCAATCCACTGGACAAATTGAATGTCAATGTAACCAGGGTTGGAACAATAAAGAATGTCGTTTTCGTTTGATTTTACGCACAGCTTCGAACCACCAAGATGGATCATATTCCCCTGACCAACCACTTTTGCTCGAACTCCTCGATTACCCCAATCAATTCATTTCCCGTGGGCTCTCGTTAGATGATCTGGGCTTTACTACCAATATTGGCAACTATTTTTCATTTTCAGCAGTTTACGTTAAGTCTATTACCAATGAATTGTCTACCTTCATCTATGCCTCTTCAATTCCGGCGTCTGAATTCAAAGATACATTAACTCTTCAACGCAAATCTGTACCTCATTCAATTGACATTAGTTATGTTTCTCAACTCCCTCCTCAAACTAATAAGCTCCAAATGTTTATAACAACTCTTACATGTCCTTTTGGGTATAATTACATCACAAACTCTTGTACGTGTCCTCAATCATGGACTATCGGGGGGAAATGTGACATTGCCTTAACTTTTACAATTCCTCCAAATTGGCGCGAAGACATTAGAAGTGGGTTACCTTCTGCTTTTATTCAAAGATCAAATTTCAAGTTCCAATTTGGTTTTGAACATATTGATAGTATTTTTGGTGGACCAGTTGAACCTCAAACTCCATTTCCAACAGTTACTGCAAATAATTCAAATATGCCAAATTTCCATATTGAAAGTATACCAATAACAAGGCCCGAACCTGCTTCAACATTAGATTTGCAAGTTATCAAACCTCCAGTCAATGGTGGAAGCGGATTATATCAACTTACCCTCGACATGCCAATATTTAGTTACTCTCAAAGCCAGCTTGTCATCATCACCCACGATTCCCCTCCACAAACCCATTCTCTGGGCTCATTTTATGTTGTCAAAGCTGGTGCTTGTTTTGATGAAGGCAGTGCTTTTGAGGCCACACCTTTTTGTGTGTGCAAATTAGATTGGTATGGGCCAACTTGTCAATATCAATTCAAGCCTCTTTTTTGGGTTATTGACCTTCAATTACCCTCAACTGCATTCACTATCCCATACTCAGAATTAACACCAAACCTTGCTGATTCGAATGGTGGCGCTGATTTTGATTTTGTTTCTTTGGAATTGGTTCCTGAAAAAGACACTGATGGTTTGAATCTACCAATTGATCCACTCCTCCCGCGAACAATTCTTTTACAACATGATGTTCAAAACAAACAATTTGTTTTTGATGGCAATCAACCCTTACCTTCTCAACAATTCACTGCTCCATACCCTCGTTATAAAATCACCTTTGGTCTTTATAATAGTGATAAAAGTAGCTTTATTCTCAAGGTAGCGAATGAATATGATTTTTTTACCATCCGAACTCAACAAAATATTCATCCTTTCCCAACATTAACCAGATTGACCCAACTTCCATCTGATTCATATAGCTTTGCTGAAAGCTTCCCACAACATTATCTCGAAACTGCCAAATATTTGTTACATTCAAATGAACAAAATTCATTCATTATTTCCCTCCCGGCTCCAGAATCCCCTCACTCATACTTCACAATTAACACTCCAACTCCATCAACCCCACCGTCTGAAATTAAAATTTCATATTACCCTCCAATTGGTGACGGAGTGTACTCTTCCACCCCAAGAGTCATTCATCGCGAATCAATTCGAGGCACTCCATTTTCCCAAAGCTTGTTGGTTTCCGTTCCTTCAACTTTGATCGCAAATAAAGCCTTTTATACCATTACGTATTACACTGCTACCACACATCACAGTACCACAATGTCTCCATCAACACAGCAATATGACAGCCATACTGCAGTCTCCCCATTATTTAGTCTCGTCTCAGCGTGCTTTGATATTGACACTTCAACTTCAACCCCAACCTTAATCAACACTTGTCAATCAGGGGGCAGATGTATGCCTAATGGTAAATGTATTTGTCCTGCTAATGCTAGTGGTGCGTTATGTAATGTTACTACCAAACCTTGTGAACAATGTGATTCTACACATATTTCTGGCTGTACTGCCTCAAATCAATGTATTTGTAATGCTGATTGGGAAGGTTCATTATGTAACATATCAACTTCTTGTCATAATGATGCTATTTGCACCACTGGGATGGGTTTATTAATTCCAATTGCTGGACAAAAATGTGGTGATAAATGTCAATGTAATAATGCTAACATTATTGGTCAACGTTGCGAAACCTGTATCCTTCAATGTAATAATGGTAAATCAATGCAGAAATGTTCAAAATGTGGTTGTGATGCTGGTTTTACCGGTTCCACATGTCTTTGTAAATCTGATACTGGTACAGTTACCATTAACGGTATTCCAGCTGATCTCCTTGCTCTTTCCACCTGGGTCAAAGCATATCCAGCTCTTGACACTGATCTTTTAAGACCAGATTTTGTCAATTTGTTAAGGGCTTCAGTTGAAATCACCCGCCTTGAGCTTGAAACTTTACTTACCGATTTCTTACAACTCCAACCAGGTTCACTCATCCTTACTATGACTGCAATTGAAGCACCAACTTCGACATCAACTGTGCCTGTTTATTATACACAATTAAAAGCACAGATTGTTTTTGGTTGCCCAGAATGGAATCCACTTTTGGATAGAAATGAATTAAAAAAAAGATGGGACACTATTATCCCACTCTTGTTTGATTTTGTATCCAAAAATTTCATAGTACCAGACAATTCAGGCCCAGATATTATCGATGTTGGTGGTTTAGACCCCACACCGGGTACGTATGAACCAGATGATGGCGAATCGAATTCTGGCTTTACTATGTTTAATTGGGATTCATATTTATTCATTTTCTTTACTATTGTTGCCCTGATTCATGGTTAACCACTGTGATTGAGTTTTCTCTTCCTTCCACAAAACATATAACAATTTTGACCTGTATTTTTTTTTTTTTTTTCGGTGGATATGTTGCATTTGTACCATAAATACCGAATTTTTTTAAACCAAAACTCCGACCCGTGTCCCACCAATCTCCCACTCCTAGAGTTGAAGAGACTCGGTAGAAGCTCCCCATTACCCCAAATTTATTATTTATTCAAATTTTTTTTTTTCTTCTTTTTGTTTTTGCGCACTCTTCACATTTAAATAAATTCCAACATCGAAATTTCGACCATCTTGTTATTGTTCTTTTATCGAGAGGTTTTGAGCGAAGTGGGTAGATTTATTGTTATTCAGAAGGAGGGAAATTATATTAATATTTTTACTCAACAAAGACCTCTTCAATACTATCATCAAGCCAATAATTGCATTCATTAATTCCTAAAAAGAACACTTCAGGAACAAAAAAGTGTTTATGTAGTTGTTTATCCTCGGGAGAATAGTTTTCATTTTTGTCATCGCTTTTTTCATTTTTGTCATTTCGCCAATCAAAATAACAATTGTCAACGAAAATACTTTTTGCAAAATTTAAATCATCACCAGAATGGTCATGGATTTCATTGCGGTTTGGGACATTCATTCTACCAGCGGCATCACCAACGTAAAAGGATTTATTCATATCAATGATGGCAGTCAAATTCAACATGGAGTTCATCCCAAATTGCTGTTGGGGTTTGGCAGCACGGGTACCCTTCCCAGATACCGATTGAAATAATGCTAACATAGGGTCATCTGGATAATGGCTATGATTTGATGGGGGATTAACTGTATCATGCCCTTGAATTGAAAACAATTCTTTCTTCCAATTTTGATGAATTTTGTCGCGTAAAATCATTTCTTGTGTCTTTTTGTCCCCATCTTTTTCCAAACCCATATTTTTTTCAAGATATCCTTCCCATAATTGTACATATGATTGACACATCGCATGAAACATCCCACAGTCTGGTTTTCTATATTCATCACGTATCGTTGAGACATACGCCGAAAGGGGTACTTCAAACTCTTCTTCAAGAGCATCAATCTTGGCCATAATTTCCCTCTCAATACTTCTTTGTACGCACCCAAGTTGATTAGTAAATACGATAATTTCATACCCGTCTTTGTATAATGATTGCAGTTTATGTCCAACTGCAATGTTATCCAATGGAACCCAATCGTTTTGATCGCGGGGAAATTTATGACCACTTTTGGTGCGAATTAAGTTGCCATCAAGATCAAAGCCGGCAATTTTGATACGAGGGAGAGGTATGAGGTGAGAAATAGTTGTAGATTGAGTAGTGACGGTTGGAGTGGTTTGAGTGGGTGGGGAATCATTTTTAAGCTCAATTGCTGTCTCTGGGAGCTTTGGATCGGTATCTTGTTCATTGAGACCCATTTGAAGGTAAGTATTGATATACTCATCAATATTTGGGAGCTCGTGATTATTTCTAATTAGTATACTGCCTTGATAGCTCCATTTCGGTGAAATTTTTAATTTGTTATGTTGTTTTTCTTTCCCGCCAAACTTATCAGAACGAGGGTTTTTTTCGTGTTTTCGCGAGCCTTTATTGTTATATCTGGAATCCATTAATATGAGCAACGTTGCTGAGGCGGTATAATGACGAGTATAAGGGAAGTATAAGGCAAAATGTGAATATATGGGTAGGGGTCATTTGTGGAGGAAAGATTTGAATAATTAACAATTAAGATGATGAATGAGAAGAGCGTTAGAGTGAACATCACCGCGAAATCTTGGTGTTGAGGAGTTAGATGGAAAATGGGCCAAATTGACAAAAAAATAAACTGACAAATTCGCAAAAAACAAGTGAAAAAGCAATTATTTGATTATTTGTGGTTAATAGCGGGATTTAAGGGATTATAGGTCACACCTTGGGAATGTGTCGGTGTAAAATTATACATGTAAGGTATCACCACAATGGTGAATAATTTCAAAGACAAGATATTTTTTTGATCCAAATCTTTTTGGCTCAGATTTTGAAAAACTATTCCGCTCTGTTTCATCGTGAAGAACTTCTAAACATGATCAGGAAGTGTTCAATTCTTCTTCTTGAGGTATAGTACTCCATCATCTTATCCACACGTATATGTTCCGTAGCTGCCCAAAGAAAACCATTTTTTACAATTTTGATGATAGCGTTTGAAATTCTATCAAGCTGGCTTCTTGTGGGATAAAATACCCAAAACTGTTGTAGAATAATCGGATACTAACTTATTATGATATCATATACATTGGGAATTCTCACCATCAAACAGTTTCACCGGTGATATTCAGGTTTCAAATTTATTTTCAGTCTTGTTAGTGGTATCAAAGGTACCCAACCTGATTTTGAGGCCTCAATCTTAATCAGACATTTATTAATCCCCATAAATACTAAATTTATCCCATCTGTCACAAAATCCCCAACTTTCCCCCTCAATCACTTTTTCCCTTTCCCTTTTCCTTAATTACCAGAAATAACTCTACTAATGAGCTTTACAAGACCAACATTTGAATCACGCACAACTGGACCAACCTGGCGTGGTATGATGCCAGCAGCAATCCTTGGAGCTAGCCTTTGGCTCGGTGCATATTACTTCTACAAGGACAGTGCACATAATTGGTCCCATTTTAAAGATAACACTTCAAAAAGCGCACTAGATGCCGTTGGTTTGGGTAAAGAAGCCCGGGAAGCTGAAATTTCAGCCGAACGCGATTTTGAAAGATATCGAATTGCACATCCAACCAGAACCTCTCGTGTCGTGAATAACCCAGAACAAGAAGTCCATCTTGCCCAACAAGATGCAGTTATGCGCAAACGTTATATTGAATAAAAAGCAAGCGCGGAGTTATAATTGATTCTTCGTTCCCCTTTTTTGAGCATAAGGATTTAACATTAAAATTATAATTAAATACATTGAACTCTGTATTTATATCTGTAGATTAAACTTTGGAATTCAACCCAACACTCGTCAGCCCTTCAGAAGTGTCCGCATTTTTCATTTCTTTAAAAAAACAAACAAAAAAACAAACAAAAAAACAAGAACGAAAAATAATAAATTATCGTTTATTTGCTTAAAATCAATCCATAGTCCGAGAGACACAAATGAGATATGTCGGTAGAGAGTATGAGTAGAATGTGATAGATTCGATGAGATGATCAGAATTTACTTTGGATCTAATTTCAAACCAAGTTGTAAAGTATTAACCCCAACAGTTCGTTTTGCTTGTAACCACGCAGCCATATCAATATATCTCAAAACACTATTAATAAAAGGTAAATAAAGATTGAATAGATTAACAAATGGGGAAATAACACCAATAAATAACGGTAAAGCAATACCAATCATTATTAACGCCATGCGAAAGTTCAAGCTAAGTGAATTAATAGTGGAAACAACATCATTCATCAATTCTGGCGTTAATAAAGTCTTAAAAACAGTCGTAGTTGACCCATTTGGGAGTTGAACAATTTCAGTTTCATTATTTAAAAATTGCAAAATAAGGGTTTGAATTGCAGGAAAACGGGGATAAAATTGAAATAAGAGAAAGATTGGGATTAAAAAGAAGATTAAAATTGGTATTGTTAAAAAAGTATTTAAAATAATAAATTTAACAATAGTTCTTTTACAAATATTATTTAACAATAATAATGAGCGATAAAACAGCGGGAATTGAAGATTATACGATATTAATGTCGAAATGGTTGCAGTGTTATAAAAATAATCATATAATAACGTTGATAATGCTGGTCGAAATAAAGAAATTGAAAAATTGTTTGATAAATGTTTCAATTTATGTTTTAAAATGAGAAAAAAATAAGCCGTTGGGAATAAAATGAATAAAACAATCACAAAGACGCCATAATTTTCTTTAGAAAGATGTGTAATGGTAATAATTAATACCGTAATTAGTGTTAAAAGTGTTGAAAATGGTTGAAGAAGAAATTTATCGACCAAAAGTGAATAAATATGGGGTAAATGCATCAAAACATTCGCAGTATTATAACTTTGTTGCGAAAATGCGCCTAACTTATTAGTATAGTAATAATTTGATTGAAGATGAGGGGGGAGTTGAGAAGGATATTGATCTTGGGAGTTTTGGGAGTTTTGGGAGGCGGGTTTTCGAATAGCATTTTCGACAACATTTTTTGGTCCATTTTGTGCAACATTTTCCCCATTTTGATCAAAATATTCCGGCCCAGCCAAAACCACGTCAGTTAAATTAATATTAAACACAGCTTTGGATAAAGTTGTAGTCCCCCCAATTCCAAGTCCCTGGCGAGTTTGATGTTGTTGATGGTGTAATCGATGCCCAATTCCATCTCCATTGATTCGATGTGGTTGTTGTGCCTCAAGAACAGCATTGATATCAGCAGCAATTTGGTCCCTTGCCAAGCTGGATTGGATCGATTGAATCGCTCCATGGCCAGCCCGACTAACCCGACTACCAGCTGAAGAATTAGAATGACTATGATGAGAGCGAGTTGACATTGTTAAAGTTTCATCATGGTGTTGATGACGGGAGAAGCCAGAGCTATGAGTTGGACTATTACGAGGCGTAGGAAGACCATGTGATTGAGGAATAGTAGTCGTAATCATAGGTTGATTGCCACCAATTGATCGATGAACGTGATGAACGTGATGAACGTGAGAATTGAATTGACGATAAGCAGTTTTCGAACACTGCTGTTTAATACCACGAGGACTATTACTTTCATCATCACCAGCACTTAACGGTACGTCAATATCATTATCTAAATCGCTAACGGATAAATCATCACCAATAATAAGATCTTCAGCAGTAATTGAACTAGAAAGATCAGATTTCCGATCATTTGGTGAATTTCCACCAATTACAGTCGATAATTTTTGTTGTTGATCAATCGATAACGTAGAATTTAACTTTGACTGTCTACGCTGTTTAATTTTATCCAAACTGCCAGCTTTGAGGGGATGTGAAGCATTAATATGAACCCCATCATTAGCAGCAGCATCACCAATAGAAGAACGATCAAATTGGCGTTGTTGTGATTGTGATTGTTGTTGTTGTTGTTGCTTTGATGCAACTAATAAATCATTTGAACCCATCGTTGATGGTCCACGACGACGAGTGGGATGAGTGGATTCAATTGTTGGGACCAAAGCAGAAGGAGTAATATCATCATTAGTATTCCCGACATTAGTCCGCTTAACCGATTCAAACTGTTGAGTAGAAAACGTCGAAGCTTTTGCGACTACACTAGAGTTACGACTTCGAACCTGTTGTACATGTTGGTTAATCTTCTCACTATTGATTGTACCAGTAGTTTGAATACCACTACCAATACTACCAGTATTGTAACCTTCACGTTTCCCAAATTTGGTCTCAGTTAAAGGGTCAACTGAGATCATATTGTTGAGGAGTAAAGAAGAAGCTGTTTTTGTGCCATATCGTGGTCTAGTAGTAGTTGGAGGAGATGAGATAACAT